>Ga0315284_10000581_pt1 | contig 49864 bp, 31 predicted proteins | sample YL17G09_16_MG_FD_203696 | JGI IMG/M metagenome (GOLD analysis project Ga0315284, IMG submission 203696) | Sediment microbial communities from Yellowstone Lake, YNP, Wyoming, USA - YL17G09_16 | ecosystem: Environmental > Aquatic > Freshwater > Lake > Sediment | place: USA: Wyoming | collected...
ATTTCGGCGGCGTGGCGGTGGTTTTTTTGGGGGGGGGGGGGGCGGGCGGCGGGGGTTTGTGGGGGGGGGGGGGGGGGGGGGGGGGGGGGGGGGGGGGGGGGGCCCCCGCGGGCCGACGCCGACCCCTCCTCCCCCCTCCCCTCCAATTTAGCTTTGGCATCACGCACGTCGACTTTGACGACCCCGCCCGGCCGCGCACGCCCAAAGCGTCGGCGCTCTATTTGGCGGCGCTGTTTGGCGGCAAGTGAAAAGAGGCGCGGCGCGCGGCCCTGCAAACCCTCTTCTCTCTCTTTTACGACACCCTACAGAAACAATCGTCGCGCGCGCGCTCAGTCGCGGCCTTCACTCGCCGCGCGCTCGGTCGCCTCGCGGCCGACCTCGGCGCGGCGCGCCTCGCGCGTGAGCTCCCGCTCGCGCGCCTCCTCCTCCCCTCCTTCCTCCGCCGCGCGCACTGCCGCGCTCGCCAGCCAGGCGGGCGCGTCGCCCGCCTCCTTGGTGGGCGGCCCGCCCCACCGCCCGACGACGGGCGCGCCGCCGCCCGCGGCCAGCGCGGCGGGCACACGGTCGACCGCGCGGGTGCCCGCGCCTGCCCCTGCCTCCGCCCCCGCCTCGACCGAGCGCGAGACAAACGTCGACCAGTTGGGGCACGCGCCCTTGCCCTCGCGCTTGACGCACGAGGGTGAGGGGACGCCGCCCGCCCATTCAGAGGCCGTCCACGCGTTGCCCGCCTCGTCGAGGCACGCCGCGCCGTAGTCGCCCCCGCGCATGTACCCTTTGCCCTCCCCTTTGGGCGCCCACAGCTCGTCCGGCATCGTGGGATAAAGAATCCCGGGCGCGCGGGCCGGCACGCGCACGGCGAGCGGCCCCTTTAAGAGGTCAACTTCCACCACCGCGGGCGACGGAAAAAAGTCCTCCCCCGTCAGCGTCACCCCGATGAACGCGGTCCCGACCCGCGTCGCCGTGATGGCGGGGCGGCCCAGGAAGCGGCCGGGGACGCCAGCGTAGCCAGAGGCCACGAGGCGGGGGGCGAACGACGACCCGTCCCAGCGCGGTTCGACAGCCCAGTAAATGACGCCGATCGTCTTCTCCGCCGTCGGCCCCCCCACCCGCATCACCGTCTGGCTGGACGCCCACACCAGGCCGCCCGAGTAGACGGCCTGCAGGGTGCGGCCGTCGCCGGGGTCGAGCGCGGCGCCCGGCGCGGGTTGGGTGAGGCCGAGGCGGTCGTACGACGCGGGGTCGCGGAACGAGGGCGACTGCAACAGCGCGGCCCGGTGCACGATCGGGGTGCCCGAACCCGGAAAATCCGGGGCGGCAAGGGCCGAGGTGCGGGTCACCGCCCAGAGCGCGAGCGCGGGGATGTTTGGGTCGTTCTGCGTGCCGGGCCCCGTCGACGCGATCCACAGCGTGCCGCCCCGGGCCTCGTCGTGCGGGGTGCCGGCCTGCGTCGTCGTGGGGTGGATGGTGTAGGAGAGGTCGGGGGGCCAGTTGGAATAGGCGGCTACCGCGGGGCGGGCGTGCGCCCCCGACACCAGGTCCGCCTTGGACAGCGCCAGCACGAGCACGCCCGCGTAGCCGTCGCCAAAGAGGTTGAACGCGGAGATCAAGGAGTGTTTGTCCATGCCGACGGAGGGGTAGTCGCCGAGGCAGCCGGCCGGCGGCGGCGCTTCGTCGTTCCGCCCCGCCCTCTTGCACCCTTCCAGCCCTGGCAACGCGTTGCCTTCCGCGTCCAGGCCGTCGTTGCGCACCACGTACGGGCCGAGCCAGCCGTCGGCGGGGTCGGAGGTGCGGGAGACGGCGACCAGAAACTCTGATTTTTTAATTGGGGAATCCGCGTACGCGAAAATCATGAGGTAGAACCGCTTCGTGTCGGCCGCGTCGTAGATGCAAACCGGGTCCGACATGTCGCCCGACACGTTGAAAAAGTCTTGCGGGGAGGTGGGGCCCTGGAGCGGCGCGCCCGTCGTGGCATTCCAGGACCGAAACACCAGGTTGTTGCCCGTCAGCGCGACGCCGTTGCCGACGCACAGGGCTTGGTCGGGGGGGCGGAAGCGGCGGGCGGGCTGGTCGATCGAGGCGGCGGCGGCAAAGCCCCACAGAGGGGCGGACGCGTTGAGGGGGAGGACGAGGCGGGACGCGGAGAGGCCGTCCACGGGGCGCGCCGCCTCCTGATCCAGCACCGGCGTCGCCTGCACGACTGGCACGTCGCCGGGCCGCGCGCCAAACGCGTTGGCGTCGTCCGCGGGCACCGCCGCGCGCCGCCGCGGCCGGTTGTTCTCCCCTTCCTCCTCCATCAAGTCCCCCCGGTTGAGCGCGCGCCGAGGTTCGTCCCCGGACTCGGCTTTGGCCGCGCCGGGCGCGACGCCGCGGCCGCCGGAGGCGGGGTTGTAGTCCTCGGTCAACAAGCGCGCGAGGCTCATCCCCGCCCCCGCCGCCGGCCCGCCCGCCGGCGTGGGCGTGACCGCGGGCGCGGCGGCTTTGGGGTTGGTGCCTTTGAAGGCGCCGGGGAAGGTGGTGCCCAGGACGTCGGTCGCGCGCAGGCGCGGGGCGCGGCCGGGGGCGGGGGCGCGCGCGGGCCCTGGCGCGGCCGCCGTCGCCGCCTCGCCGTCGTCGTACTCGGGCCCGCCCTCGATGAGGGGCGCGGCCGCCGGCGCGGCCGCGGCCGCCCGCGCGCGCGCACTCGCGCGGCTCTCGGCCGCGCGCTCGGCCGCCTCGCGCGCCGCCGCCTCGCCCCGCTCACGCGCCGCCCCCTCCTCGGGCGTCTCCGCCATACGGGCCCGCTCCGCCGCCCAGCGCGCGGCCTCCAGGGCGGCTTCCCGCTGCGGCCTCCCAACCCAGTCTGCGTCGGCCGCATCTTTCGCGCGCGCCGCGGCAGCGAGCACCGCGTTCGCGTTGGCCGACGCCGCCGCCGCGTGCGCGCCAGCGAGCAGGGCGAGTAAGGCCAGGGCCCAGTTGCGGGCGGTCATGGTGGGGGGCTGCGGATGGGAATGGGGCGGCATCGGCGCGCGCGCCTGCAAGCGGACCGCGCGCGGGCCCCCACCACCTCCGAAAGACGCCTGTCAATCGCACCTGGCGTCCCAAAGTGGCTGCGTCGTCAGCGGGCGCCCCGAAATCAAACGGGGACCGAAAGCAGCTGGGCGCACGCGGCGCGGCGGCCGCGGCTCAAGCGCGGGGCCGGGCGTGGGGAGGCGGACGCGGTGGGGGCGCCGCGCCGCGGGGGGGGTGTGGCCGGGTCGCTCGACGTTGCTCTTCACAGCGCCAAGCGCGAGCGCGCGCCACGCCTCTCCCCTCCCTGCGCCCCTCCCTGCGCTCCCCCACTCCCAAATTAGCACGGACTCGTGGTAGCTGCTATTTCGACGCCGCCGGGGCGGCGGCCGCGACGGCCGCGGCCCTCTGCGCGGCGCGCTCGGCCCGCGCGCGCGCCGCCGCGCGCGCCGCGCCGCCGTCGTCCGGCCCGCCCTCCGGCGCGACCGCGGCCTCTGGCACGTCGTCAGGATCGTAGTCGTACGGACCCCCCGGCGCCGGCGCGGCCGCCGCCACCGCCGCCGCGCGCGCGACAGCCGCCTTGGCCGCCCACTCGCCCGCACGCGCGCCGGGCACCGCGGGGCCCGCCGTGCCCGCGGCGCGGAACGGGGAGGCCGCCACGCGCTCCGCCGCGGACCGGGTGTCGGCGGGCGGGTCGAGGGACGCTTTGCCGACGAACGACGACCAGGTGGGGCACTTGGACTCGCCGAATTTGGCGACGCAGTCCGCCGACGGCACCCCCCCCGCCCACATCGTGGCCAGCCAGGGCGCCCCGGCCGCGTCCAGGCACGCCGCGGAGTAATCGCCCGCGCGCAGGGTGCCGAGGCCGTTGGTGCCCTTCCACTTTTTGTCGGGCGTGCCGGGGCCGAGAGACGACGGGGAGATGGCCGGCACGTGGCCGATCTTGGGCCCGTCCACCAGATCCGCTTCCACAAACACGGGCGATGGAGCCACGTCGGGGCCGGTCATGAAGGCGGCGATGAACGCGCGGCCGCCGCGCGTCGCAGTGATCGCCGGCCGCGCGAGGTGGCGCCCGCCGCTCAACCCGGCGTACCCCGCCGCCGCTAGCCGCGGCGCGTACGCGCCGTCGGGCGCCCACCCCGGGACGAGGGCCCAGTACGCGACGCCGACGACAAGGGGCGACGTCGCCGCCCCGACATGCATCGCGGTCTGCGTCGCGACCCAGTTGACCCCCCCGGACGCCACGTGCTGCAGCGTGCGCGCGTCTCCGGTGTCGAGCGGGACGCCCGGGGGGGGTTGGGGCATCGCGAGGCGTTCCGCTTTAAACGCGCCCGGGTCGCGGTACGCGGGCGTCTCAACGAGCGCCACCTTGGACACGACCGGCGACCCGCCCCTCGGAAAGTCGGGCGCCGCCATGGCCGACGTGTTGGTGATGGCCCAGGCCGCGAGCGTGGGCACGTTGGGCTCGTTCTGGGTGACGGGGCCCGTGGAGATCAAGTGCACGGTCCCTCCCCGCCCCGCGTCGTGCTTGGTCCCGGCCTGCGTCTGCGCCGGCTGCACCGTGTAAGCGAGCTCCGCGTTCCAGTTGCTATAGGTGGCGTACGCGGGTTCCGCTTTGTCGCCCTTCAGCAAATCCTTTTTGGAGATCGTCATCGCCAGGACGCCCGCGTACTTCTCCCCCGGTTCGGTGACAAAGAGATTAAAGGTTGCGACGAGAGCATGCGTGTCCAGGCCCACAGATGGGTAGTCCCCCAAACAGCCCGGCGACACGGTGCGCAGGCCGTCGCGCGTCGGGCCGCCGCCCGCGCAGTCTTCCAGCCCCGGCAGCGGCTTCGACTCCTTGTCCAGCCCGTCGTTGCGGAACACGTATGGGCCGTGGAAGCCGTCGGCCGGGTTGCCCGTCTTGGAGACGGCGACGACCCAGTGCGAATATTTTCCGGGCGACCCTTCCGCGAATCGGAAGATGGAGTAGAAAAAGCGCCCCGTATCGGGCTCGTCGAAGATGCAGACCGGGTCGGAAAAGTTGCCGGTGAGGCCGAGGAAGTCGGGCGCGGCGACGGGGCCCTGGAGGGGGGTGCCCGTCGACGCGTCAAAGGTGCGGATCACGAGGTTGTTGGCCGTCAGCACGACCCCGTTGCCCACGCAGAGCGCTTGGTCGGGGGGGCGGAAGCGGCGGGTGGGCTGGTCGACCGCGGCGCCGGCGGCGAACGCGAGGGAAAAGGGTTTGGCGGCCGACGTCGACGCGGCGCGCGACGCAGCGGCAGCCGACGCAAACGCGGCCGGCGCCGGCCCCAGCGCCAGCGGCGCCACGACCGGCACGTCGTCCGGCTTGGCGCCGTGCGCGTTGGCCTCCGCGAGGCGGTAGCCTGCCGTGAGAATCGTCTCCTTGCGCGGCCTCGGCCGCTCAATCTCGGCCGCCAGAATGTCCTCCGGTGCCGGCCCCTTGCGCCTCTCCGCTTCCTCTTTCTCCGCCCGATGCCGAGCCGCCGCAAACACGGTCTGCTTGGCCGCTGCCGCTTTGGGCGCGACGCCGCGGCCACCAACCGCCGCGTCGTACTCGGGCGGCAGGGACGACGCCAGCGACAGGCTCCCCACCTTGCCCGCCCGCGCCGCAAAGGCCACCGTCGCCGGCGAGGGCCAGGCGGGGTTGTAGGGGGGGGTCGCGGTGTCGACGTCCCCGTCGCCGACGGTTTCGGGCGACGCGCCCGGCGAGGCCGCACCCCTCCTCTTCTCGGGCTCGCTCCCCTGCAGGTCGTCGATCGTCAACCCATCGTCGTCGTCCGACACCGACTCCCGGAACGAGGAGCGCACCGACGCAAAGCGGCGCCACTCGCGCGCGCGGCCCGCGCCGCCCTCAAGGCGGGGGAATGAGGCGGTGGTGGCGGCGGTCGCGTGGGCGGCCGACGCGCAGAGCAGCGCCAGCAGGGCCAGGGCGACGCCGCGGGCCGCGGGCGGCCGCATCGCAGCGCGCGCGCGCGCGCGCCGCGCGCGCGCAATCCGCGGCCGGAGCCCGGCCGGGCCGCCGGCGGTGGCGGCGGCGACGCACGCCCGAACGCGGGCGCGGGAAAGGGGGCGCCGAGGCGAAGCGGTGGGGGCGCGAGTGCCCCAGCTGCTCGGCACGCGTTTTTTTTGAGAGGGCAGAGGAGAAAGGAAGGAACGGCGGTCGCCGCCGCACACGCCGTCGCGCACAGGCCGGTCTTGAGGGAGGCGGTCTCGACCGAGGTCTTGCCGACGGGGCGCGCGGCAAAGCGGGTCCCGGCCTCGGTGCGCGCGTCGCCGACGGCCCACCAGCGCTCGGCGGCGTGTGAGCGTGTGGGCTGCAGCCACGCCCCCTTCCTCTCTCTTTCTCCTCTCGCAAAAGGGTGTTGCAGGCGCCGCCGTCGCCCAAGAATGCGGCCGGGGCCGTGGGGAGCGTGTGCCGCGGTGAAGGGTGGGGTCTCTCGCTCGCCCTCGCCCCCGACTTCGTGCGCCCACGCACGGGTGGGGCCCGCCTGCTCCCACCCGCCGCCGGCGCCGCCGCGCGCCCGTCAAGGCGTCCCAGCAGCACTCTTGGTCGCCGGCCGCTTGACGCTGCGGTCGCGGCCGCCGCCCGCGCCCTCTTCCGGCACGTCGTCCGGCGCGAACCGCGCGACGGTCGCGCCGCCGCCCGGCTTGACCGAGTCCAGGCTGGACCCCGGCGCGGACGGGCCGGCCACACCCGCGACAAAGGGGGCGGGGCCGGCCGACCCGCCCCCTCCCACCCCTCCCTCTGGCGGCGCGCGCGCCGCCGCGGTCGGCCCGCCCGACGACCCGAGGTCGACGCGCGTCACAAACGTCGACCAGTTGGGACATTTGGACGCGCCAAACGCTTCCACGCACAGCGGGGACGGCACGCCGCCCGCCCACTCGGAGGCGAGCCACGCGTGGCCGCGCTCGTCGAGGCACGCGGCGGAGTAGTCGCCCACGCGCAGCGTGCCGCCGCCGGCTGCGTCCCCCGCGCGCCACAGGCGGTCCACGGCGGAGGGTTGGAGGGCGCCCGGCGCGCGGACGGGGACGATGATGCGTCTCGGGCCCGCCAAGAGATCGACCTCGATGACGACGGGCGACATGTGGAAATCCGACCCGCTCATGTAGGCCGCGATGAACGCGGTCCCGGTCTTGGACGCCGTGATGGCGGGGCGGCCGATGAAGCGGCCCGGGGCGCCGACGTAGCCCGCGGTGAGGAGGCGGGGAGCGTAGTCAGACCCCCTCCACCGCGGCAACACGGCAAAGTAGGCCGGCCCGATCGTCAGGTTCCCCCCCGCCGCCGCCCCCACGTACATGACGGTTTGGGTGGCGGTCCACAACACGCCGCCCGACAGGACGTGCTGCAGCGTGCGCGCGTCGCCGCCGTCGAGCGGGAAGCCGGGGGCCGGCTGGAGGACGCCCAGCTTCTTGGCCTTGAACACGCCGGGGTCGCGGTACGCGGGCGTGTCGATGAGGGCGACGCCGGAGATGACGGGGATGCCGGAGGCGGGGAAATCGGGGGCTGCCAGGGCGGACGTGTTCGTCGCGGCCCACGCCGCGAGCGCCGGGACGTTGGGCTCGTTTTGCACGACCGGCGCGGTCGACACCAGGTAAATGGTCCCGCCCCTGCCCGTGTCGTGCGGCGTGCCCGCCTGCGTTTGCGACGGTTGCACGGTGTAGGCGAGCTCCTGGTTCCAGTTTGAATACACGGCGTGCGCGGGGGACGCGGCGCGGCCGCCGACCAGGTCCGCTTTCGACACCGCCAGCATCAGCGACCCCGCGTAGCCTTCATCCTGTTTGAACAGGTTGAAACCTGCCCAGAGCGAGTGCTGGTCGAGGCCGACGGAGGGGTAGTCGCCGAGGCACCCCGCGTCGACGTCGGGGTCGCCGCCAGAGCCCTTGCTTCCGGCACACTTTTCGAGGCCGGGCAAGGGAACTCCCTTTGGGTCCAGGCCGTCGTTGGAAAAGATGTAGGGGCCCAGGAAGCCGTCGGCGGGGTTGCCCGTTTTGGAGACGGCGACGATGTACTGCGAAAACTTGCCGGGGCTCGGCTCGTTGAACCGGAAGATCGACACGAAGAACCGCCCCGTGTCGGCGGCGTCGAAGATGCAGGTGGGGTCGGAGAAGTTGCCGGTCAGGTTGAAAAATTCGGGTTGGCCGACCGGCCCCTCGAGCGGCGCGCCGGTGTCGGCATCCCACGTGCGCAGCACGAGGTTGTTGCCGGTGATGACCACCCCGTTGCCGACGCAGAGCGATTGGTCGGGCGGGCGGAAGCGGCGCATGGGTTGGTCGACGGCCGACACGGCGGCAAACGCGAGGGTGGCCGGCGGGGTGCCGGACCTGATGACGACTCGGGACGCGTCGACCTGCGACGCTGGCGTCACCGCGGAAGCCAGCACTTCGATGGGCGTCGCCTTGACCACCGGAATGTCGTCCAGGCGCGCGCCGAGCGTGTTGGGCGCTTTCGGGTCGAGCCCGGCAATCAGCAACGACTCGCGCCGCGGCTCCGGCCGCTCGTTCTCGGCGGCCTGCATGTCGTCGTCAAAACCCAGGCGGCGGGCGGCGGCGGCGGCCGACCAGCGCGCGGCAAAGGAGACGCGCGCGGTCGCCGCGGCGCGCGGCGCGACGCCGCGCCCGCCCGACGCGGGGTCGTACATCTCGGGCAGGGCGACGGACAGGGAGAGCGAACCCACTGGCCCGCCCGACCTCGGCACCCCGCGGCCGATGGGCGAGGGGAACGCAGAGTTGAACGGCGGGCCGTCCTCCTCCGACTCGCGCGACGCGTCCGTCCCGGCCGGGTCGGCCGACGGCGACGCGGTGCGCTTGGGGTCGGCCGCCGACCCTTTGGGCTGGACGGGCGTCGCGGGCGGCGCGGGGTCGCGCGGCCAGCGCGCGCGGCGCGCGGCGGCGGTCGGCGCGGCGCCCGCGCCGGGCACCGCGGCGCGCGCGTCCGGGGCGTCCTCCACCGCGTCGCCCGCCTCCCGGTCGCGCACGCGGCCGTACGCGTCCCGGTCGCGGGCGGCTTCGGCGACCTCTTCGGCCGCCTCACGCGCGCCGCGCGCGGCCAGCACCGCCGCCTCGCGCGCCAGCTCGGCCGCGTCGTCCGCGTCGATGGGGTTCAGGGCGGTGTCGCTGGTGCCCAGGGGGAGGGCAAAGGCCGACGCAGCTGCGAGGAGGAGCAGCGCGAGCGCCGCACGCCGCGCATGCGGGCGTGCAGGGGGCATCGAGGGCCCCTGCTCGCCTGAACGAGTGGGAAGACCGCCTGGAGTGGCTGGAGAGGGGAGAAGGGGTGTCGGCGGGGCTCAATGGGCGGGGCTGACGCGCACCGGTTCGACCGCGCGCGCGGTGGGCGACGCCCTAGAGGGGTGGTGTGCCCCGTTCGCCCCACCCAGCGCGTCCTCGTCACCGCTCTCACGCCTGGATGGGCAATGGGGGCGGGACGAGGCAGGCGTTGCGCCGCGCCCTCCCCCCTCAATCCACGCACACTCGCCACGGGCGCGGACTCCCCTTCGCGCGAAGTACCACGCGGCGCGGGGAGGCGGGCGGGGCGGGCGCGGGCCGCGCGCGCGCGGGTGTGGGGGGGAGCCGTCGGCTCCAGAGGGCGGCCGGACGTGCGCGCGCTTCACACGCCCGCCGGCGCCCTCCCTTCCGGCCACCCCACCCACTCGTAGTCCCGCTGCCCGTCCGGCTCGCGAGCCATGACGGCGGCATGCATGGCGGCGGCGGGTCCGCCGAGGAGGGCCGCCATCTGGGCATACGCCGTGCGGCGGTAACCCCACGCCTGGCCGACCCCCCACCCGAAATGGTCGCTGGCCAGCTCGGCCGCGGTCTCGCACTGTTGCATCCAGTCGCCCAGGGTGAGGAGGGTGAAGTCTCGAAAGAAAGAAGGCGGCGCCGAGTCGAGGGCCTCTTGCCAGGCGGCCGCGCCGCCCGGCGCGCCCGCGCGCGGCTTCCAGCAGGCCGTGGTCTGATCTCCCGCCGCCAGGCCGGCGTCCTGGGACGCGCGGTCGAGGCCGCAAAAGATAAAGGCCATCCGCTCGGCCTCAGCGCCCGCCAGGTCTGCGATTCTCGCCCGGTTCTCCGGCGTCGCGTCCAGCGAAAACCCGGTGAAGCCTTCCGTGCCGTAGACCGAGTGGATGAGGCCGGCGAGGCGGGCGGGGAGCGGGGCGTCCCACCAACACGTCACATCGTACACGCCCACGAGGTGGTCGGAGAACGCCTCCCCACCCGTGTGCACGACATCGCCCGTGCCCAGTGATTGGAGAAAGGCGACGACCGCGTCGGCGGGGGGGGCGAGCGGCGCACGCGGCGCGGCCGCGCCAGCCGCGAGGGCGCCGGGCGCGCCGCCCAGGGATGGCCGGCCGTCGGCGGCCATATCGCCCGGGCGCGGCGGGCGCCGACGGGGCGCGATGTGTGACGCCCGCCGCCGTCCTCTTCACACACACCGCTCCGAAACCAGCCCGCTCCCTCTTCACTTGCGCGACCGTTTGCCCGCCGCAGCCGTCGCCGGCTTGCCCGCCGCCTTTTTGGCGGGTGAGGCGGCTTTTTTGGGGGCGGCCCTGGCCGCGGGCGCCTTTTTGGCGGCGATCGCCTTGACCTTGGCCGCCGGGGCTGCCGGCGCCGCCGCCGCGGCCCGCTTCGTCCCGCGCTTGGCGACGGGCGCCGCGGGCGCGGCGGGGGCGGCGGCCGGCGCGGCCTTTTTGGGCGCGCGCTTCTTCGCCGGCGCGACGACCGCCTCCACCACCCCCACCGCCTCGGGCGTCGCCGGCGCCGCCGGCAGCGGCTCGTACTCGTACTCGATGCCCGCTGCCGCCAGCTTGGCGGCGCGCGACCGGTCGCGCGACGCCGCGCGCGCCGCGCGCTTGGCCTCGCCCGCCGGCGACCGGTCCGCGTTGTGCCGCTTCGCCTCGATGTGGCGCCACGGCACCTTGGAGAACGTGCGATTCGCGCCCTTGAACAGCTCGGGGTGCACCTCGGCCGGCGGCACCACTTTGCACGCGAGGCGGGACGCAAACATGAGGTACCCATCCATCGCGCCCGCCGCGACGGCCGCGACCGCAGGCGACGCAAACTCCAGGAACGCGTACGCCCGCGCTTTCCCGGTTTTTTTGTTGCGGGACACGCGCACCTTGGTGACGGCGCCAAACTGGGAGAAGTAGCCTGCAAGGAGGGAGAGAGGGAAGGAGAGGAAGTCGTCGGCGCGGCGTCGAGGTCGCGCCACGCCGCCCGCCGCCTTCGCCCATCCTCCGCCCGCCCTCTCCTCACCGCGCAGTTGGGCCTCGTAAAAGCCGTGGGGCAGATGCCTGATGGAGGAAAAGGCGTGGGCGGCGCGGCGGCGCACGCGGCGGCCCGCATGCCCCGCCCTCCTCCTCCCTCACTCACCCCACATACACCACGCGCCCCCGATCGGCGTCGCTGGTGCCCGGCGCGGCATCGACCGGCGACGCCGCGCGCGCCGGCGCGGCGGCCGAAGGCGGCGCGTCGGCCGTCGCCTCCTTGGCCGCCGCTTTCACTTTGGCCGCCTTCTTTGTGAGCTTGTCACCCAGTTTGGTACGCGTGGCGGCGCTGGCCTTCTTGGAGACCATGGTGGCGGCCGGGGATTGTGCGGCGGCGCACTCTGCGCGCTGCTAGCGGGGCCGTGGACGCGGCGCCGGCGCCGCGGGCGCCGCCCTGGATGCGTCATTGATCGCGTTACCCTCCCCGGCTGCTGCCGATGGCCCCCCTTGACTCGGGCCCTACCCCTATCGGCGCGGGCGGCGACGTCACCGCCCTGCACGCCCTCCCCGCCCGCCGCGTCCTCCTCGCGGGCGTCGGCTCCATCCTGCACGCGCTGGACAGCGAGTCCGGGGCGCGACTGGCCGCCGCAGTCGCGCTGCCGGCCGGCGCGCGCGTGCACGGCTTGCGGTCTCTGGAGGCCGGGGCGGACGGAGACTACTTGCTCGCGGTGCATGGCGATGTGTGGGTGGCCGGCTGGCGGCTGAAGCGAGCCGGAACAGACGGGCCAGTGACCCTGACGCGCGCCTGGACCGCGCGCGCTCCCTCCTGGGCCCACGACGCCCTCCCCCTCCCCGACGGACGCGGCGGGTGCGCCAGCGTCGCGGTCGGCACCGCGGACAACGCGGTCAGCCTGGCGCGCTGGGACGAGGGTGGGGGCGGGGGCCGCGGCGCGCTCGCGCCGCTCGCGCCGCTCGCGCGGTGCCCCGCGCGCGGCGTCCTGTACTCCATGGCCCTCCTGGACCGCGGCCCCAGCGGGTCCAGCGTCGATCTGTGGGTGGCGGCGGGCACGGCGTTTCTGGAGGTGGCCGTCTGGCGCGTGCCGCGGTTTGCGCGCCGCGGCGGCGACCCGCCCCCCGCCCCCTCCACCGTCCCCGCCCCACTCCTCTCCCTGGCCGGCCACACCGGCTCCATCCACCGCGTGGTCTGGGCGCCCGGCGGCGCCCGGCTGGCGTCCGCGTCGGACGACCGGTCGGTGCGCGTGTGGGCGGTCGACGCGGATGGTTCCCCCCCGCCGCCGCCAGCCGTGCTCGCCGGGCACGGCGCCCGCCTCTGGGACGTTGCATTTTTAGAGGTGAGCCTGGAGGCGGGCGGCGCGCCGGTCGCGTGCGTCGCGTCGGCGTGCGAGGACGGCGCGGCGCGCGTGTGGCCGCTCGACGGCGCGGCCACGGCCCCCGCCGCCACCCTGCGCGCCCACACCGGGCGCGGCGTGTGGCGCCTGGCCGTGCTGCCCGGCGGCCGGCTGGCCACCGCGGGCGCCGACGGCGCGGCGCACGCGTGGCGGGTCGGCGAGTCTGCGGCGGCCGCCCTCCTGCCCTTCCCCACCTCCACGCCACCCATCACTGTCCACTGCCTGGCGCCCGCTGCGGCCCCAGACTCCCTGTTGGTGGGCACGCGGGCGGGCGAGGTGTGGCGGGTGGGCGTCGCCGGCCGCGCGTGGGCGCGCGCGCTCGCGGGCGGCGCGGGGCGAGGGTCGGCGACCGCCGTCGCGTCCGCGCCCTGCTGGCGGTGCGAGCCGGGCGGAGTGGGGCTGCTCGTCCTGGCGGGGCTGGGGCGGGGAGGGGCGGCCCTGGCGTGCGACTGCGCGAGCGCGCGCGCGCCGACCGCCACCGCCGTCTGGCACGCCGCCCCGCCGTCGGCCTCCTCCAACAGCGCCCACCCCATCACCTGCGTCGCCCTCGTGTGCCGCGGTCGGCTGGCAGTCACGGCGTCGCCCGCGGGCGACGTGGCGGTGTGGGCGGTGCCGCGGGCGGGGCGCGCGGCGCCGACCGCCCTGGCCACCGCGCCGCCGCGCCGCGCGCGCCGCAAGGATGCGGCCGTGTCGGCGCTGGTGGCGTGCGAGGCCAGCGGGCTGCTTTTTGCGGGGGACGCGGCGGGCGGGGTGTGCGTGTTTCGCCTGCCGGCCGCGCGGGGGGGCCGGGGCCGCAGCGCCGCCCCGCCCCCCGGCTTAGTGGTCGCCGCATGCACCACGACCCCTGGCGCCGCCGCAGTCACCGCCCTGGCGCTGGAGCCCGGCCCCACTCTGGCCGTCGGCGACGCGGCGGGGCGCGTCACCCTGTTTCGGGTCGACGCCGCCCCCGGGGGCGCCATCGCCCTTTCCCGTTGCGGCGGCTTCAACCCGCCGTGTGCGTTAGTGGCGTCTCTCACCCCGGCCCGCGCCGGGCGCGAGCCCCTGGTCGCCGGCTTCGTCGGCCGCGAGTGGCGCCTGGCGGCCCCGGCCCGCGGCGGCCTCCTCGTCGCGCGCCAGCCCGACACGGGCGGGTGGAGGCGAGGCGTGGTCCTTGTCCAAGGCGAGGGCAAGGGGGGCGGCCGCGGCGACACCCTGGTTTGGACGACGGCCGGCGCGGCGCTCGCGGCGCGCGCCCTCGGCCCCCTGCCGCCCGCGTTCGCCCTGGCGCCCGGCCACGGCCTGGACGTCAACGCGGTCGCGATCGTGGCCGGCGGAGGAGGGGGCGGGCGGCGGCCGTGGTGGCGGCGCTGGCGGCGCGCGGCGGCCGCCGCTCCTTCGCCCCCTCTCCTCCTCACCGCGGGCGAGGACGGCGAGCTCGGCGTGACGAGGCTCGTCCCTTCCGCCTCCCCCGCCGCCTACACGGCCGCGCGGCGGGCAGGGGGGCTGACCGACGGCGCCGCGCTGCGCGGCCTGGCGGTGGTGCCCTCGCCGACCGACCCGGCCCGCCGCCTCGCCTTTGCCGCGTCGGCCGGAGGGGGCGGTGCGTGGGCGTGGCGCGTGTGGCCGGCCGACGGGCGGTGCGAGTGGGGGGCCGGGTCGAGCGCCCGCGGCGCGGGCAACGCGCGCGTCGCCGCCGCGTCGCCGCGCGCCACCGCGGTCGTCGCCATCACGACGCCGCCCGCATCCCGCACCGTCACCGTGTTTGTCGCCACCGCGGCGGGCGGCGTCGACGTGCGGCGCTACGACGACGGCGCGCGCGCGTTTGCCTCGCGGCCGCCGCTCACCCTCCCCGCCCACGCGGGCGCCGCCCTGTGCATGGCGACCGCGCCCTGCGGCCACACCGTGCTCGTGGTCACGGGCGGGTCGGACGGGCGGGTCGTGGTGTGGGATGGAGGGGGCGTGGCCGCCGCGGCGACCGCGGACTCGCCCAGCCCTCCAGCCCCGCTGGCCGCCCTGGCCGGCCTGCACCAGTCGGGCGTGCTCGCCCTGGCCGCCGCCACCCTGCCTGCCGGCGGCGGCGCCCTGGTCGCAAGCGGCGGCGACGACCAAGCGCTCGCCCTGGTCTGGCTCGACGCCCGCGGCGCGCCCGCCGCCCGCGCCGTGCTGCCCGCCGCGCACGCGTCCGCGGTGCGCGGCGTGTGGACCGACGGGCGGGAGCTGGTGTCGGTGGGCCTGGACGGCGAGCTGGTCGGGTGGCGCGTCGGCGCGCGCGGCGCGCCGCCCGTGCGCGCGTGGGCGCGCCGCGCCCAGGTGCCCGCGCCGACGTGCCTCGCGGGCGCTGTGGATGAGAAAGGAGGGCGCCTGCTCGTGGTCGGCGGGCGCGGGAGCCAGGTGTGGGCGGGGTAGGGGGTCAATTCTTGTTTCACTCTCGCGCCGCAACCCCATTCCCCTCTCGTCTCTCTCCCTCACCCCTCCCTCGCCGCCAGCTCTCTCAGCATGGGCGCCTGCCACGCCTGCCCCGCCCGCCCCTGCTGCGCCTTGTGGCGGGCAAGCATGAGGGCGGCCATGGTGTCGGCTTCGGCAGCGTCGAGCCCCGGCGCGCCGACCGCCGCGATCCGCGCGAGCGCGGCCTGCATGAGCAGCGCGGCCGCCACCGACACGTTGAGCGATTCCACCATGCCCGTCATGGGGATTTGCACCTCGACGTCGGCCGCGGCGCGCGAGGCGGCTGGTCGAGGGGGGGAGGGGTTGGCGGCGTCGGCGGGGGGGACGAGGGCCTCCCCCCGCCCCCCCTCCCCCCTCCCGCCCTCACCAGACACCCCCTCTGCTTCGTTGCCCACGATGAACGCGGTCGGCACCTCCCAGTCGAGCTCGTGCGCCGCGACCGCGCCCGGCCCCGCCGCGGCGACCGCGACGCGGAAGCCGGCCGCTTTGGCCGCCGCCACGCACGCGCCGGGGTCGGCGTGCGTCCACACGTCGAGCCATTTTTCGCCGCCGGCCGAGCACCGGCCGCGCGAGGGGCGGTAGGCGCCGGCCGCCAAATCCACCGCGTGCACCGCGCCGACGCCCAGCGCGTCCGCCGTGCGGCACACCGCCCCCAAATTTCCGCGGTCGTACAGGCCTTCCACGATGGGCAGGACGTCGAAGCGCCGCGCGGCGGCCACGGCCCGAAAGCGCGCGGCCCGGTCGGCGCTCACAAAGGGCGACACCAGGGACATCAACCGCGCCGCGTCCATGCTTGATCCATCGTCCAGCATGAAGCGGCCGGTCAGGGGGAAGCGGGACGCGCGCCCGGCGACGGCGGCAGGCGACAAACGCTCTGCGGCCAGCGTGCGCGTGTCGCCCAGCGCGCCCTTGAGCGGGCGCGGCCAGCCGCGCCCGCCCGAAGCGCGTGCGCTCACCACGTCCGACACGTCCAGGGGCGACGGGCGCGAGGGCGGCGAGGGCTGGCGCGGCCTGCGCCGCGGCGAGTCTGCGCCGCCATCGGCGGCGGCCGACGCGGGGCGGCGGCCCATGTGGCGAAGCCGCATGAGGTGGCATGGTGCAGCGGCCCGCATGGGGGAGGGGGGGGGGGGCGGGAGTGCGGAGACTGGGAGAGGGGCGCGCGCGCGCTCTCTCGCCGCGCTCGTCGCCGCAAGTGGCGGTTGAACGCCGCCCGACGCACGCCCAGCCCCTCCATCCACCACCGCAGTGCTCACCCATTGCACTCGCTCACGCGCCCACCGATTTGGCCGCCGCGACCCCCCCGCCCTTGACGCCCGAGACCCACCCTTCCCCGTCGGCCATGTGCGCGGCCTTGGCCCCCACCGCCCACGTTTTGAGCTCGCACACATTGGCGCCCACGGGCCCGCACCCCGCGGCCGCCGTGCAGAGCGACCAGCCGCGGCACGCCTTGTCGGCGGCGCAGAGCGCCTCGCACTCGGGCGCCGCCAGCCCCGGCTGCATCTCGAGCACGGTGCCAGCCAGGTGCTTGCCGCCGGGAGCGGCGAGGGGGGTGGTGGTGGACAGGTCCTTTTTGGCGGGCGCGGGCGGGGACCCTTTTGTGGCCGCGGCCGCGGGCGCGGGCGCGGCCGCGGCCTTGGTCAGGGCGGCGCCCGTCGACGCGGCCGTCGGCGGCGCCACGGCCAGGGCGGCCGCCGGGGCGCGCGGGGCGGGGGCGGGGGTGCGGACGGGGGTCACGACGTCGGTCAGCGGCGCGACGACCGCGGCCGGCTGCACCGCGGCCCAGCCCGCGGGCTTGGGCGCGTCGGGAACGACCGCGACGGGGGCGAGGAGCGGGGCGGGGGCGACCGGCGCGGGCTCGTCGGCGGGCGCCGCGCGCGGCGCGCGCGGCGGCGGCACCGCCACCGCCGCCTCGTCGTCCGCCACCGGCGCCACGGGCGGGGGCGCATCCACGGGCGCGCACCCGGTCCACACGGTCCACCCCCCAACGGTCTGCGACGATGCGGCCTGGCGCCAGCCGCCCGCGCCGAGCACGCAGTCGCCCTTCGCCGGCTGCGCCTTGGCCGCGTCCGGCCACGCGCACGTGCCGTTGAAGGAGCCGTAGCCGCACCATTGGAAGGAGGCGCAGCCGTCGGTCGCGACGCAGGCGGCGGCGCAGTCGTCCTGAGGGGTTGGGTGGGGGGTGGTTGGGGGGCGGGGGGGAAGAAGGCGGCGAGTCGGGTGTGGGGAGCTCGGCGAGCCCGCATTGGCGCGCCCTCCCGGTCCCAAGCACGCATCGCACGCATTGGATGCCGCGGCGTGAGCCACAGGGTCGCACGCGCGCGGCGGCGCCACCGCTTTGCGCGGTACATGGAACGGGACGCTGCGCACCGCCGCGCCGCCCGCGCCCGCCACTGCCAGCCTAGTTTGCATCCCGCCTTCCACGCACCACGCGCTGCAGGCCGGGCACCGTCTTGAGCACTGTGGCCTGCGTGCCGCCGACCCCGTTTTGGCGCGCGCCGCACGCGAGCACTTTGGGGGGGGCGGCGGCGGCCGGAGAGGCCGCCAGTGCAAGCAGTGCCAGAGCGGAGAGGCGGAGGAGCATGGTGGCGGGCGGTGGGGGAGGAGGTGTGGCCCGGGCTGTGGCATCGGCGCGCGAGCGACTGAACCCCTCGTCGGCATCGACCTGCCAGAGGGCGAGGCGGCGCCTGCGGCCGCCGCCAGCCGCGTGTGTGTGTGCGTCTTCGTCTGCAAAACCTTCGCCGCTTCTCCCCGCTCCCCGCTCCGCCCCCGCCCGACCAAAAACGCCAACCACACCCCAAATGGAGCCGGCCGCCTAATAGTACGTCGCCACTTTCCGCCGGTGCACCGCGGTGAGCGCGGCCGGGTCGGCCACCCCCCCCCCGACGACGCGCGCGACGACGACGTGGTGGTCGCCCGCGTCGAGCCGCGACGCGACCACGCACTCGCAGTGCGCCACCGCGGCCGCCAGCACGGGCGCGCCGCACGGGGAGGGCGACGTGGGCACGCCGGCAAAGCGGTCGGCGCCGGGCGGGAAGCGTTGCAGAAAGTGTTTCATCGCGGCGGGCGCGTCGGTGTCGGACAGGCAGTTGAGGACAAAGGGGTCGCCCACCTGCATCAGGGTCTCGATCGCGCGGTCCTTGGCGACGGCGACGGTGAGGGCGAGGGGCTCGAACGAGGCCTGGGCGACCCAGGACGCGACCATCGCGCCCGAGGCGCCGCCGCCGCCGCGCGCGGCGGTGACCACGTACAAACCCCCCGACACCCTGGCCAGCGCCTTGGCGACATCGTTCGACATCGCCGCTTTGACGCGGGCGGCGGCCTCTTTGCAGGTGAGCGCCTGGGCGAGGTCGGTGCCCGCTTGCTCAAACCGCACGTAGTCCGCGTCGCCCGGCGCGTCCTTGACGCGCAACGCGTCGAGGACGGGGGGGGCGCCGGCGTCGACGAGGGTGGAGACGAGGACGTCGACGGGTTCGTCGTCGCCGCCGTACGACTCGGCGACGAGCACGCGCGCGCCGCGCTTGACGGCCGAGACGAGGGTGGCGACGCTCGCCGCGCAATCCGCGCAGCTCGACGGCGGCGCCATGAGCACGACGCCCGCCGCGCGCCCGACGGCGGCGGCCAGCTCCTGCGGGTCGGCGGTGGCAGCGTCAAACAGTTCGGTCGCGACGCCCGCCTTGACCACCCCGCGCGCCAGCGCCTGGTGCAGCCGCTCCGAGTGCCCGTACTCGCCCGCGTGCAGCACGACGACGGTGGTGGTGGCGGCCCCGGCTTTGGCCGACCAGGCCGCGTAGCGGTCGACGAGCGTCGCGACGTGGTGGCGCAGGACGGGGCCGTGCCCCGTCGCGATCACCCCGTACTCGAGCTCCGCCACCTTGCGCAGCGCGGTCGTCACCGACCGCGCGTTGGGCTTCATGAGGCAGTCGTAGTAAAAGGCGTAGTGCGGGGAGAGGGACGGGAGGTCGGTGTCGTACGGCGCGGCGGTGCAGTAGTGCGCGCCGAACGCGTCGCACGTGTAGAGCGCCCCCCCCCCGGCCGCGTCGTGCGTGAACATGGTGTCGGGCCAGTGCAGGTTGGGGGCGTTGACAAAGGAGAGCGCGTGGCCGCCGCCGAGGTCGAGCGCGTCGCCCGTCTTGACCGCGCGCGACGCAAAGGGGCGGTGCATGAGCGCGCCCAAGTAGGTGAGCGCGACCTTGGACGCGATGATGGTCGCCCCGGGAAAGGCGTCGAGGACGTCGGGGACGAGGCCCGAGTGGTCGGGCTCGGTGTGCGAGATGACCACGAAATCGATCGACGCGCGGCCAGCGGCCGCCAGCGCGGCCCGCACCGCGGGCAGGTACAGCTCGCGAAACTTTTCGTGGGACGCGTCGACGAGGGCGACGGCGTCGGCGCCGAAGATGAGGTAGGAGTTGTACGTGGTGCCGTCTGGGGGGGGAGGGCGAGGGGGGGGTGAGTTTTTTGTTGTTGTGCGTTCGCCGGGTCGCCCGCCGCCCGCCGCTCCGCCGGGCGCACCGGTGAGCGCAAACTCGATGTCGAAGCGGTCCCTGTCGTAATCGAGGCACCGCAGCGCGACGGTGTCGGCCGCGACGCCCGGCACCGTTTGCAGCTGGAGGCGCTTCGAGGTGCCGGAGAGGTCCATCGCGGAGAGTGTGGGCTGGGGGTGGGGGCGGGCGCGCCGTGGTGGGGGCGCGGGGGGGGGGGCGCCGCCGCGGGGACGCCGTCTTGGTCCGCCCGGCAGACGGTCGCGCGGCCGGCCGCGGGGAGCAACCCCGGCCCCCGTCCCCACCTCAAGGTCGGCCGGCGGCGCCGCCAGCGCGCCCGCAGCGCCGGGAGCGCGGCGGGCGGGCGCGGGCGCGCGCGGCGCGCGGGCGCGGATGCGGCGCGCACCCAGCGCCGCGCGCGCGCACGGCTGCGCCGGCGGCCGTGCCGCGCCGGGAGCGGCGGGCGCCAGGAGCGCAGCGGTGGGGGTCATTGCGGCGCGTGGCGCGCGTGTGTGAGGGGGACACCGTGGCGCAGCCGGCTCACAAACCCCGACGCGATGCTGGCGCCCGTCGCCCGCCCGCGAGCGCTCATGCGCGTGCGCGTGCCCTTGAGGGTGCCCGCTCGGCCGGCGCGCGCCCCCGCGCGCCGCATTCTCGCGCGCCCGACCCGCGCCGACCCGCCCGCCGCGCCAACCCGCGCCCCGCCGACCGTCGCCGTGACCCCGGTGACGCCGTCGTCGATCGGCGGCGCCCCCGGCATCATCCGGCTGGCCGGCGCGTGCGACGCGCCCGCGCGCGTCGGGGTTGAGTACAAGCGCGGCCGCGGAACAACGGACGCCGCCCACCTCCTCGCCGACGGCCCCCTGCATTCCGTCCTCATCGACGTCCCCGACGAAGCGTTTGCGGCGACCTTCCCCGCCGCGGTCGCCGCCGCGACGCCGGGCGGCGGCCCGCTCCCGCCGACGCTCGTGCTCACCCACCTCACGCCCGCGCGCCTGCCGACGCTCAAGGCGCTGTTGCAGGCGAGGGTGGCGGCGGCGGACGAGGGAGGGGCGGCGCCGGCCCCCCTGGACGTGTACGTGTCTACCCTCGCGCTGCGCCTCCTCCGCGAAACCCTCGGCCCCGCCCCCGGCGACGCCGCCCTCCTCGCCGGCGTCACCCTGCACGCGGCCAAACCGGGCACGGCCGTCGGCCGCGGCGGCCGCCTCGCGCTCGTCCCCGCGCCGACGCCGCGCTGGCCCGACCTGCTGCTCGCGCACGACGCCCCCACGCGCACGCTCTTCTCCTCCAAATTCTTTTCCGCGCACATCAGTCCCGCGGTGGCCGCCAAAGATGGCGCCGCCGCCGCCACCGAGCTCGCCGCCGACAGGGAGCATTTCTTCTCCTGCACCCTCGCCCCCGTCGCCCGCCAAGCCCGCTCCGTGCTCGACCGCCTCGACATTCGGTCCACCGACGCCGGCGGTGGGTCGGCAGGGTGGCTGCGGTCGCTGGACGCCGCGCTGGCCGACGCACAGCGCGCGCGCTTTGGCGCGCGCGACGTCGGCTCCTCCCGCGCGCCCGGCGGCGAGCTCGCCGTGGCGGCCGTGCTGCCTTTACACGGCCCGCCCGCGGTGGGCGCCGAGGCCGCGGCCGCCGTGGCCGACTACCGGCGCTGGACCGCGGCTGCCGCGGCGGCCGCCGACGCGCTCTCCGTCGCCGTCTTCCACGCGTCCGCGTACGGCAACACGGCGTCGTTGGCCCAAGGCATTGCGAGGGGGGCCACCAGGGCTGGAGTGGGCGTCGAGGCGATCGACCTGGAGACCGCGGCGCCCGACGCCGTGAGAGCCGCGCTCACGCGCGCCGCCGGCTTTGCCGTCGGCTCCCCCACACTCGGCGGCCACCTCCCCACCCAGGTCGTCACCGCGCTCGGCGTCATGCTGCGGGAGCCCACGCGGGGCGCGCCGGTGGGCGTGTTTGGGTCGTACGGGTGGTCGGGCGAAGCGGTCGACGACCTCGCGACGCGCCTCGCCGACGCCGGCTACCGGCCCGCCTTCCTCCCGCTGCGCGTCAAGTTTCGGCCGACCGCGGCCGACATGGCGGCGGCCGAGGCGGCGGGCGAGGCGCTGGGCGCGGCGGTCAAGCGCGGCGCGGCGAAGAGGGCGGCGGCCGCGGCGGCCGACGGCGCGGGGGCGGCGGGGGCGACGGCGGCCGAGGCCGCCGTCGGCCGCATCGTCGGGTCGCTCTGCGTCATCACGGCCGCGGGAGAGCCGGGCGGCGGCGCGGCGACCGCGATGCTGGCGTCCTGGGTCTCGCAAGCGTCGTTCAACCCGCCGGGCCTCACCTTTGCCGTCGCCCGCGAACGCGCCGCCGCCGGCACCCTGCTCCTGCGCGGCGCGCGCTGCGTGGTCAACGTGCTCGCGGAAGGGAGGGAGGGCGCGGTGTCGCGCGCGCTCGCGAAAGCGGCGCCCGGCGGCGACCGCCTCGCGGGGCTCGGGGCCGCGCCGGAACCCGAGACGGGGGCCATGCTGCTGCCGGCCGACCTCCTGGCGTCGCACCTGGTGTGCACGGTCGTGTCGACGGCCGACGCGGGGGACCACGCGGTCGTCTACTGCACCGTCGACGGCGGCGCCGCCGCGCCCGGCGGGCCCAACTCCGCGGTGCGCCTGCGCAAAACGGGGGCCGCGTATTGAGGGGGGGGGGAGGGGGGGGGCGCGGGGGGGCGGGCTTTTTGGGTGTGACACGCGAAGACCTCTCTCACACCCGCCGCGGGCGGCGGCGCGCCCCCACTCCCTCCATGAGCAACCCGCTGACCCAGATCGCGGCCCAGAGGAAGGCGTCGCTCGCGGAAGCGGCGGCGGGCGTGCCCGACGCCGCGTCGTGGCACGCGCGCTTTGCCCACTCGGCCTACGTCTTCGCGGGCGGCCTGCCGGAAGGGCTGACCGAAGGAGACGTGCTGGCCGTGTTTGCGCAGTATGGCGAGGTGGTGGACGTGCACCTCGCGCGGTGAGAAAGAGGGATGGGGGGACGGCGCGGCGGCGGCGCGCGCATTGGGGCTCCCGCCGCCGCGTGTTAGCGTGCCGTGCACGCCACGTCGTCGGCGCTTTCAAGCCCGCGGCCGCGGCCCGACCACAGGCCCAATTCCCAACCCCTCAGCGACAAGGAGACCGGCAAGCCCAAGGGTTTTGCCTTTCTCGCGTACGCCGACCAGCGGTCAACCAACCTGGCGGTCGACAACCTGGCGGGGATGCGTCTCGGGGGGCGCACGGTGCGCGTGGAGCACGTGGACGACTACCGGATGAAGCTCGCCGAACTCGGCGGCGGGGAGGCGTTGCCGCCGCCGCCGCCTGTGGCGGGTGGTCGTGGCAACGACCGGGCGGCTGCCGCCGCCGCGGCGGAAGCCGCGGGCGCGACCGTGGTGGCCGAAGCCGACGCGGGCGGCCGCGGCGGCGCTGGAGCCGCCGCGTCGAGCGCCGCCCCCTGGGAGGGCAAAGCGTCCGTGTTTGACCTGCTGCGCGGCGAGGCGCCGCCGGCGCCGTCAGTGGCTCGCCCTCCAAAGGAGATGAAGGAGAAGAAAGGGAAGAAGGAGAAGAAAGAGTCCAAGCACCGCCGCCGCGACGGGGAGGAGCCGCGCCGGTGGCGGTCGCGGACCCGGTCGCGGGAGCGGTCGGCCGAGCGGCGGCGGGGGCGGGGGTAATTTTGTGAGGGCAGCGAGCGCCGGCTTCCGCGCGGAGGGCAGAGGGCCCGCGGCGCGCGCGCACTCTCCCGCACACGCTCGCTCCTTCCGCCCTCGCGTGTCGACGCTCCCACCCAGCGCCCGCCCGCACACGCGACCATGGTGCGCGGAGCGCGCGGGCGGCGCCCGCGCGCGCAGGCGCATCGCGCGCCCGCATGCCGCGGGGCGTGTCCGGCGCCCCTGGGGCGCGGCTTTGCCGCGTCTTTGCCCTCGTTCCATGGCGAGCAGTGCGAGCGTCTCTGCGAGCGGGTACAAGGTTGGCGCGGGGCCCCAACGCTCTCCCTTCCCTCCCCAGCGCGCTCCCACCGCCTTCCTCCTCCTCCTCGCGTCCGTCGCCACCGCCCGCACCCTGCACGAGACCACGTTCGTGCGCCACCCCGGCGCCGCGTCCGCCTCGGTCGCGCCCGTGGGCGAGCTCGAGACGGGGGCAGTGTTTGCCGAAGAGGCGCCTTCGACGGCCTCCTCCCCTCGCTCCTCCTCCATCACCTACGACCCCGAGGCCGTGACCGACCGCTCCCGGTCCTATGCCGCCGCCCTCGAATCGACCCTCGCGTCCACGGTCGACTCCCTGGCGGCCGCTGCGGCGCCCGTCGTCGAAACCGCGGCCGCCGCCGTCCAGCGCACCGCGGCCGGCGTCGGCGCCGCCGCCGCACGCGCGGCACCGAGCGTGCAATCGTTTGTGGCGACGGCCAAGGAGGCGACGGCGGATTTGGAGGGCGCCGCGTCGGGCGGCGGCGCCGTGACGGGCGCCGCCGCGCGCTCCTTTGCCGAGCGCACCGGCGCGGCCGCCGCCAACGTGGCGGCGTCCCTGGCCGACGGCTTCAAAGAGGGCGCGGTCGCGGGCGCGCCGGCGCTCGCGCCAGGCGCCTCGCTGCGCTCGGCCGTCGCGGCGGCCGTCGCGGGCAGCGTCGCGGCCAAGGACGCGAGCGGGCCCGTGCTGGGCGAGTATGGCGACCGGTGACATAGAGGGACGGGGGCGTGTTGCCTTGCCTCACTCGCGACCCGCCGGCTAGCCGCGCGCGCGCTCGCCCGCTGTGCCACTCCTCGGCCGGCCGCTCACGGTCCCGGCTGCCCCTCTGCCACCTCACATCGCCCCACCATCGCCATGCGCATGCTCGTGCTGCCCCAGGTGGGTGGTTGGAGGGCGCGTGGGGCGGCGCAGAGGGCGCGCAAGGCCACGCGATGCGCCCACCACCACCCCCTTTCTCTCCATTCCAGGCCCTGCGCCTGCTCGTCGCCGCCTTGCTCGTCCTCTGCCTGCTGGGCCGCGCCACTGCCGACCCGCGCCTCACCCGCGCCGACGGCGGCGCCGCGCGCCCCAACGCGCGCCTGGAAGCCGCGGCCGCGCTGTTTAGGGCGGGCGTCGAGCTGCCAGACACGGTCGCCGCACGCCCGCTGGCGGTGAGCCTGCTGGCCGGCCAGCACGAGGGCAGCGCGGCCGGCGGCGGCCGCGGCGGGTTCGTCGCGCGGCCCGGCGGCGGCCGCCACTAGAGCCGAGGGGGGGCGCTCGCTTGTTTCACTGCTTTGCCTGCGTGTGGTTTGGGGAGTGAGGGGTGAGGCGCGGCTGCTGCGGCCGGGCCGGGGCGGGACACGCGAGGAGGCGTGCCTCGGGCCTGCAACTGGCGCTGCCGCCGCCTCGACAGCGATGTGCGTTTGTGGCGTGGGACGCGGCAACGACTCTCGCGGCCGCTTTAGACCCCAACGTCGATCGGCACGTGGGTGCGCTTGCAGCTCTCTCGCCCGCTGCTGCCGCGCAGACGACCCCGGGCCAGACCTCGCCCCCGCCCCGCATTTTTCGACCCAGGTGCGCACCGTGCGTGCAGCGCGCGCCTGCCCGCCCGCCCCGCGCGGTCAAAGGCGCCCCCTTTCCCCCCCAATCTTGGCCGGGCGCCAACCGCTGCGCACGCGGGGGCGGCGGTTGGCGCCGCCCGCCTCCCCCCACGGGACACGACTCATATCGGCCGTCGTTGGGCGGTGGTGGAGGGAGAGGGAGCGGGCGGCGGGCGCCGCTAGGGAGGGTCGCCCAATCTGACGCGCATTGCCCCCCTCCAGCCCCCGCCCCTTTCCACGAAATGGCTCCCAAGTCCATCCTGGCCATCGCCCTGCTCGCCTTGACGGGCGCTGCCTCGGCCCAGTCGGCGGCGGCGCCCGCGTCGGCGGCCGCCGCGACGGCGCAGGTCTCGGACGCCTCGAAACAGCTCGCCGCCCCCGTCGTCTCCTTTCTCAAAGCGCTCATCCCCGACGACTCGTCCGTCAAAATGCCCAACGGCGCCGTGCTGGCGTCGCCCGACGGCAAGCCCATGAGCAAGGCGGACGTCGTGCGCTCCGCGATGGCGACCGTGCAGCAGGCCGCGCCCCAAGTGGCGGCTAAGGTGTCGGAGGTTGTCTCGTCGAAAGCCGACACGACCAAGGCGTCGGACAAGTACGTCAACGCGTTCGCGAAAGCACAGACGCTCGCCCAAAACCAGCAGTCGCTCCAGTACGTGTCCCCCGACGCCGTGAAAGGCGGTCTGGCGGGTGCCGCGAAGGCCGCGGGCAAGGAGGTGGCCGCGCCGGCGGACGCCGCGCCGGCGGCGCGCGCGGGGCAGACAGCGCCGCGCAAGGCGGGGCCGGCCGCGCCCTGACGGATTATGTGAAGAGAGGGTGCCTGCGGCAGCATGTGCGCATGTCTTTTGATGGCGGCTGGAGAGGGCGGGGGCGGCCGCGCTGTGTAAGTCGACAGAGGGGCGCTTCGCTCTCACACCCACTCCATCCACCCCGGCGCACGGCCGCCCCACCGCCGCCGCCATGGACGAGCCCTGGGTCGAGCCCGACACGGCGCGCGGCCGCGGCGCGTCCTCGGCTCGGCGCGGGCGCTTGCTCGCCGCGGCCGCGCTCGCGCTGGCCGCCACTTTGATCGGCGGCGCCATCCTGGCCGTGGCGCTCGGCGAACGTGCACGTGTGAGCATGAGTGTGGGGCGCAACGGGCGCGAAAAAGGGAGCACAATGGGGCGCCGACGCGCACCTCCCCCAGCTCTCCGCCGGCCCGGGCCCGCGCAAAGGCTCTAGTGTCGTCTTGGTGACCCGCTCCAACAGCAGCCGCCACACCCTGCTCGTCTGGAGCGGGCACGCCGCGCGCGGCGCCGACGCCGATGCAGACGGCCGCGTGCACGCGCTCGACGTCGGGACGGGGGCGTGGTCGCTGCTGAAAGGGACGTCGGCATTCTATGGGCCGCCCCCGCCGCGGTGGAAGTCCGTGACAGCGCGCGCCCCCTCCGGCGACGGCCTGGTCGTCTTCGGCGGCGACGCCGAGGGCGGCGCCGCCGGCGCCCCCGACGCCTACCTGAACGACCTTTGGGCGTGGCGCGGGGCCGGCTGGGTCAACGCGACGGGGGTCGGCGGCCCGCTGCCCCCCGCGCGGCGCGCGGCAGCCGGCGCGCTGGTCGGCGGCGACCGCCTCATCGTCCACGGCGGCCGTCGTCCGCGCAAGCGGGACGGCCTGCTGGATGATGTGTGGGAGGTGGAGCTTGGTGAAGGAGGGGGCGCGTGGCGCCAGCTGTGGCCGCCGCGCGAAGGGGCCGCCGCCGCCTCTTTCTCCCCCGCGCCGCGCAAGGGCCACGCTGCGGCCGCCCTGCCCGATGGGTCCCTGTTCATCTACGGCGGGCGCAACGATTCGGCCGGCGGGTGCTATTTCGGCGACGCGGCGTCGTTCGCGCCGGCCGCCCGCGCGTGGACGCCCCTCACCGCCCGCGGGCCGCACCCGCCTCCCCGAGACCATGCGGGCGCGTTCTACGTGCCCGCGACGGATGCCGTGTACGTCTTTGGGGGGCGCGGCGGGGCGAGTTACAGCACGGCAGCCGCTCTGGGCGACCTCTGGTCGTTTTCCCTGACCCGCCGGGCGTGGACCCGCCACCCGCGCCCACCGCACGCGCCCTGGCCCGCGCCCCGGTTCATGTTTGGCCTGGATGCGGCGCCGGAGGAGGGGGGAGGGGGTGAGGGCGGCGGCGGGCACGTCGTCGCCGCCGTCTTTGGGGGCGAGGGCGACGGCGGCGCCCGCTACGGCGACGCGTGGGCGTTTTCGTCGCGGTCGGGCGCGTGGGCGCCGGTCACGCGGGGGGCGGTGGGGGCGGGGTGAACAACGAGGTGAAAACAATGCGCGCGCGCCCACTCCGAGCGGCGGCGGCGGGGGGGGGGCGGCGCCCCCATCCCTCCCCCTCCCACCATGCTGTCCCTGTCCCTATTTGGCGCGGCCGGCCCCAGCGCGTCCCAGGCGGCCCTGCTGGCCGCTGCGGGCGCGAGTGCGGCGCCCGACGCCGGCGATGTGCGCGCCGTCCTGGCCGCAGCGCGCGTCGCGGCTGCCCTGCCCGGCGACGACGACGAGTGGTTTGCTGGGTGCGAGAGCGCGCTGTGGGAGCCGACAGGGGCTCGGCTCGAGGTGGCGGCGCTGTCGGCGGCGGTTGTCGCCGCGGCGGCGGCGGGCGAGGCGGCGCTCCTGGCCGCGCTCGCCGACCGGGCTGCCGCCCTGGCGCCGCCCGACGACGTGGCCGACCCCGAGGACGGCGCCGAAACGCCCGAGAAGCGGCTGCTGGCGTGGGCGGCCGACCGCGGCGCCGCGTGCGCGTTTCGGGGCGCGCGCTTCGGCGGCCGCGTCCGCGGCGCGGCCTTCGCCACCCCCACCCCCGCCGGCGCCGCCATCGCCCGCATCCCCGCCGCCCTCCTGTTCACGCCCGCCGCCGCGGCGGCGACGGACATCGGGCGGGCGCTGGCAGCGCTGCCGGGCGTCGGCGCCGACGACCGCTTTGTCGTGGCGTGCCTCGTCGACGCGGCCGACCCCGACTCGCCGCGCGCCCCCATGTGGGGCGCGCTCGCCCGCGCGGACGTCGTCACCGGTCTCACCGTGGGCGACGAGGACGCGGCCCTGCTCGCGGGGACGGCGGCGGGGCGCCTCGTCGACCCCGCGCGCACGCACGTCGCCGCGTGCCTGGCCGCCGCGCGCCCCGCGCTCCGCTCGGTGGCCACCGCGTTTGGCAAGATTGTCCCGGGCCTGGACGCAGCTTTGAGCGACGCGGCGTACGTGCGCATGGTCGCGCTCGCGTACGGTTGGACGCACGAAACGGTTTTTGTCACGGCGTCGGCCACCCCCGGAACGGCGCCCACCCCGCCCGCCCACCCCACCCCCGCCTTCGTCCCGCCCCTGTTCCTGGCCAACCACGCGCCCGTCCCGCACGCGGTCGCGTACGGCCGGGTGCAGGGGGGGGCGTTTGAGGTGGTGTCGCTGCGCGCAGGGACGCCGGGGTCTGCGTTCACGCTCGGCTACGGCCGGGGCACGACCGCGAACAAAGCGTTGGCCTACTACGGATTCGTGCCGGCCGAGGACGGGGACAGCGGCGTGCTGGTGAGCGTGGGCGGCCGCGAGGTGTGCGTGCGGCGCGCGGCCGCGCGCTCGCGCGGCGCGCTCGCGGCCGCGCGGCGTGCGGCGGCGAGCCCGGGCGAGCTCGCCGACCTAGAATCGGGCGCCGCGTGCGCGTGGACGGGGCGCGGGCTGGGGGGAGGGGCCGAGGCGAGGGCGCGCGCGGCGCTCGCGGCGCCGCTCGCGGCCGAGGAGCACGCCCTGCGCGCCGCGGCGGCCGCGGCGGCCGCCCGCCCTGGACCGTGGGCGGAGGCCGTTCGGGAGTATTGCCAACAATGCTTGGGGGTGTGCGAGGCGGCGGCGAAGTGGCTTGCGGCGTGTTAAGGTTGGGGCGTGGGGGTTGGGGTAGAGCCAGACTGGCCGTCGCGCTGCGTCGCCTCCACTCTCGCCGCACCCCCAACCAGGTGCGTCCACCGCGCCGCTCGCGCCCGCCATCTCACTGCCTCCATCGGCGCGCGCCCCGGCGCTCCGCGAGCCGGCCGCCCGCAGCGCCGGCTCGCAGGACGGCGCGCGCCGCGCGCGCCGCCGCCCGCGCCCGCCGCCGCCCGCATTGCCGGGGGGAACGCGCACTTTACGCTCAAATATCGACGTCCGCCGCGCGTCCCTCCCCATTCTCTTCAGGCGCGATGCGGCGCGCCACGCTCGTCCTCCTTGCGGCGGTCGCCGCTTGCGCCGCCCCCTCCCCCCCCCGCAACAACGGGTCGGCCACCGCGGCGGCTGCGGCGGCGGCGGCGCCGGTGCCCGCCGCGCCCAAGGACGGCAAGGAGGCCGACGGTATGAGCGCAGGCTGGCGGGCGGGGCAGAGGGGTTGGAGGGGCGGGGCGCCGCGCGGGGCGCGCGCCTCGCCCTGGTTGGGCGCCGTGCGAGCGCACAAAGCGCTGGAGAGGGGGCGGGAGCGCGGCGGTGAGCCGCGCGCCCGCCTTGCCGACTCCGCGCCCCCCGACCCCCCTCCCCTCGTCGCAGCCTTTGCGCTGCGCCAGCAGTGGGCCTACTGGGGCTTCCCCTACCTCAAAGGCTGGTCCAACGCGTCCGCCCCCTGCGGCGGCGGGTGGGAGGGCGTCGAGTGCGAGGGGGGGCGGGTCGCAGCGATCTCCCTCCCCGGCCGCGACCTCGGCGGCTCGCTCTCGCCCTCGCTGGGCGCGGCGACCTCCCTCACCTCGCTCAACCTGACCAACAACCGGGTCGGGGCGGGTCTGCCGGCCGCGTGGGCGGGCGCGCTCCCCAACCTCACGACGCTCGCGCTCGCAAACAACACCCTGGTCGGCGCCCTTCCCGCGGCCTGGGCGGGCGGCATGCCGTCCCTCGCCGTCCTGGACGCGACCTCCAACACGCTGTCCGGCGCGCTCCCCGCGGCCTGGGCGGGGGGGATGCCGCGGTTGACCGCGCTCGGACTCGCGCGCAACAACCTCTCGGGCCCGCTCCCCCCCTGGGGCGCCAACGGCACCCTGGACTCGCTGCAGGTGTTGACGCTGGACGGCAACCCGATTGGCGGGTCGTTGCCCGCCGAGTGGGCGGGGCTCAAGGGCGCGAAAGTGCTGTCGCTCGCCGACGCGGGCCTCTCCGGCAAGCTCCCCCCGTCCTGGGCCAAGGACGGCGCCCTCCCCGCCCTCCAAGTCGTCAACCTCGCTGGCAACAAGCTTGAGGGCGGCCTGGATCCGTGGGCCGCGCGCGGCGCGATTCCCAAGGCGCGCGGCGAGGGCAAGGGCGCCGTGCTCGTGCCCGGCAACGCGGGCTTGAAGGGCGCCGTCCCCGCGGGCGTCCCGTTCCCCGTGCTCAAGGCGTTGGGCGGCGGCAAGTTCGCGACGTGCGGGTCGCTGCCCGATTGTGGGCCCAAAGTGGCGGCCGCCGCGGCGGGCGCGCTCGACGCGGCGCGGCAAACGCTGACCGCGACCCTGGAGCTGCCCGGCGTGCTGGCCGCCAACCTGACCGCGCCCCAAAAGGATGCCATCGTGGCCGCGGTCGCCAAAGCCGTCAACGGGACCAAGGCCGGGAACGCGACCCTCGCGGGCGTCGCGCCGCTCGCCGACGCGCCCGCGCTGCCGGACGTCGTCGCGGCGGCCGCCCCCGCCAACCGCCGCCTGTTGCAAGACAAAGCCGCTTCTCCTGCGAGGGACGGGGCGCAGGTGCGGGTCGCGGTGGACGCGGCCAAGGAGGACGTCGACGCAATTTTGAGGGCGCTGCGCGCGGCGGCAAAGGACGGCTCGCTGCTCGCCGACATCAAAAAGGCGGGCGTGCCGGCCACGATGCTGGCGCTAGGGTCGCCCAAGGGCGCGGAGATGGAAGCGGCGACCGCGGGCGGCGGCGGCGGCAGGAAAGGGTTGTCGGGCGGCGCGGTCGCTGGGGTCGTCATCGGCGTCCTCCTCGGCCTCGCCGCCCTCGCCGCCCTGGGCTACTACCTGTGCACGCGCCGCATGGCCGGGGCCTCGCCCGAGGGCGCGATGCTGAAGACCAACGCCGCGTTCGACGGCGCGGGCGGCGACCGCGGCAAGAAGAAGGCCGCGCCGCCCGCCAAAAAGGTCAAGCCCGCGCCCGCGCCGGCCCCCGCGCCGGCCCCCGCTCAAAAAGAGGGCGTCGTGCCTTACTCGGAGTATCGCAAATCGCGGCTGGCGGGCGCGGCGGCGGCCAAAAAGTGAAAGAGGAGACACCCAAACGTTGGGTGGAGAGAGGGTCGCCGCGGCGTGCCAGCCGCGGCGTGGCGTGTGTCGTCCCCGCACTCTGCCGTACCGGTGCAACACGCGACGAAGAAATCAATGCACGCTCTCACGCCTCTCGGCGGCGGCGCTCGGTGCCGCCTCCGTCCCTCGCCGCCGCCTCGGCAGCGTCGCGTGCGGCGTCGTCCGCCTCTTCCCGCGCGTAGGGGGATTCGGGGACGACCCGGTCGAGCTCCCACGGATCGCCGGCGACCGGCGTCGACACCGCGCCGGCGGCGGCGCGGGCGGGGTCGAGCCAGGCTTCGCCCGGCCATGCGCCCGCGAGCATCGCCGCGGCGCCGTCGGCGAGCGCGGGTGCGGCCGCGTCGCCCGTGAGAGCGCCCGCGGTGCCGCCGCACGCGATGCCCAGAAGCAGGGAGCGGCCGGCCTCGCCGGGCAGGGGCGCCCAGCCGAGGAGGGGGGCGCCGTCGGCGGTCGTGAGGCAGCGGGCGGCGTCGACCCTTGTTCCTCCCACTCTCGCGCCCACCATGGCGGGCACGACGGCCGCGCACGCGGCCAGGCCGGCGGCCGCGGCGTCGGCCGCGGCGCGCGCGTCGAGCGGGGGGGTCGGCCAGCGCAGCACGACGCCGCCGCCAGAAGCCGGCGCCAGCGCCCAGCGTTCGGCAGGGCCGCCCGCTGGGGCGTCGGGCACAGGCTCCGCCAGGCCGTGGCACACGATGGCCGGGAGCTGGGGGCAGGAGGCGCGGGTCCAGGCACGCGCAGCCGCGGCGGGCGCCGCTCCGCCCGCCGCAAAGGCGACGCCGAAAGCGGCGCCGCCGCCGTCGGCCGGCAGCACCAACCTCTCAACCTCAGCATGCCGCTCGGGCACGCCGTCCGGCGCGCCCTCCCGCAGGCGCCAGTGCGACCCCGCGTCGCCCCACCCCGCGAGCGCCCACCCTCGCCACACCGCCGCCCCCGCCCGCGCCGCCGCCGCGACGGCGGCGTCGCCCGCGGCGCCCGTGTCCAGCCAGCCGCCGCCCTCGGGCGCCCACAGGGCGGCCGCGCGGCGCGGCAGCTCGAGCCGCGCGCCAGCGGGGAGCGCTTTGTCGATTTCGCCCGCGGGCAACGTTTCAGCCACCAGCCCCGCCGCATCCGCCGCCTCCGCCGCCGCTTCAAGCGCGTCCAGGGGGGACGCGCCGGCCGCCAGGTCGAGGACGCCGACGTCGCACAACCACGACCTCGCCGACCCGCGCCCGCCCTCGGCCCCGGCCAGCGCGCGCCAGCCGGCCAGGCCGTCCAGGTGCAGGGAGGTGAGTTCGGGGGAGGCGGTGAGGGCGCGCAAGAGGACGGGGGTGAGAGGAGGGTGCGGCGACGGAGGTAGCAACAGGACGGTCTGGAGGGCGGTCGGGGCGCCCGCGTCGGCGCCGGCTCGATGCGCCGACACGCGCCCCGACCCCCCAACCTCCTCCCACCTTCAACCCAGCCCTCGCCGCCCGCGCGGCCGCGAGCGCCCCCGCCGTGCCGCCGCCCAAGACCGCGACGTCGAACGCGGCCCGCACGGGGGCGGGGCGCGGCGGCGGCGGCGCCTGGCGTGGGGGCGGCATGAGGCCCGCAGGGGGCGGAGGAGGAGAGTGAGGGTGCCGATGCAGCGCGCGCGCACTGCCCCTCAACCGCACTCTCCCCAGGCGCCCGGCGCGCGCCTGCAGCAGCGGACGACACCGCAGACCACCCCGCGACGCCTCCCTAAAAAAACATGGCGGACGAGTTCTCCTTCCCCGCGCGCCCCGCCGACCTGGAGGACGCGCGCGCCGGCCTGCCGTTCGCATGCGGCGACCTGGTGGACGTGGGCGAGATGGAGGACGCGGAAGCCGACGACTTTTGCGAACGTGAGAGAAATTGGAGGGGGTGGGCGGCCATGTGCGCGCGCGCGGCCGGCGCGCCGTCGCCCGACGCCGCCGGTGCCGCGTCGCGTGCGTGACACGGCAAGGGTGGTACCGGCGCCGCTCGCACGCCGTCCGAGGCTGGTTTCGAGCCCCCCGCCGCGCGCGCGCGCGCGCCCACGCGTCGACCTCCCCCCTCCTTTCCTCCAGGCGCTCTGTACGACGTCGTCCACTCGGACGCGCTCGCCCTCGTGGAGGCGGCCGTGTTTGACAAGGTGTACGCCCTGGTCCGGTGCGTCAGGAGGCGGTGGGAGGGGGCACGCGAGAGACGCAGCACGCGCCGCCAACCACCCCCTCCCTACCCTCTCCTTTCAGCGCCTTCCCCGCCCTCACCCCCCTCTCCCGCAAGCGCCTCACCGATGGCCTCGCGTCCGGCACGTCCGTCGTGGCCGCGTCGGCGGCGGCTTTGCTGGCAACCCCGCCGACCGCGCCCGCCGACCGCGACGCCCAGGCCTCGCTCCACCGGTCCGCCCTCAAGGCGTACACTTTTTTCCTGGCCTGGCTGCAGACGCAGGCGGACGAAGAAGCCGCTGCTGGAGGAGGGGGTGGGGCGGCGGCGGCGGCAGCGCCGAGGGGCCGCTCCAAAAAGGGCGCCGCCGCGCTCCCCGCCTCTCTGTGGACCTTTGACGCCGCCCGCGACCGGGTCGCGCGCGCCTGGGCGTCCCTCGCCGACACCGACCTCGCCGCTTTGTTCGCCCCCGCGCCCGTCTCCGACGGCCTGCTCGCGCGCTGGGTCGCGGGCGCGGTCGCGGTCCTGGCCGCCCCCGCCGGAGCGCGCGACCGGGCCACCAAAGCCGCCGCGTTCAAGTCGCTCATCGCCGCCGCGGCCAACCACGGCCAGGGGGAAGCGGTCGCGTCTGCCGCCGTCGACGCGCTGCGCCGCGGCGAGCACCTGCCCGCCCCCCTCGCTGACCTCGCCGCCGCCGCGGCCGAGGCCACCGGCGACGACCGCCTGGCCGTCGACCTGCTGCGCGCCGTGGCGTGCGCCGACCCTGCTTCATACGAGGCCGCGGCCGACGCGCCCGCCGCGCGCGCGGCGGGCGCGCTCCTCGTCGAGCTCGCCGACCGCGCGCCGCGGGCGGTGTGCGGCCACGTGTCCCTCCTCGTCCCACACCTGGGCGGCAAGGCGCACGCGCTGCGGTCGGGCGTCGTCGGCGCGATGGCCGTCCTCGTGCACAAGGCGTGCTCCGACCCCGACGCCGCGGACGGGGGGGAGGGCGGGGCGAGGGATGAGCGAGAGCCGCCGTCCGCGCTCGTGGCCCGCCTGCGCACCAAGCAGCACCTGCTGGAAACCCTGGCCGAGCGCGCGCGCGACACGTCGGCGTTCACGCGCGCGCGCGTCCTGGGCGCCTGGGCCTACCTCGCCGACAAAGGCTCGCTCCCCTTGGGCCACTGGGATGCCGTCACCCAGCTGGCGGTCGACCGGCTGGAGGACAAGGCCGCGCTCGTGCGGCGGGCGGCCCTCCAACTCTTGTCCGCCCTCATGCTCTACAACCCGTTTGGCCCCGCGCTGCCGCGGGACCGGTTTGAGGCGTCTCTGGCCGAGTATGAAGGGGTGCTGGTGGCGGCCGACGCCGAGCGGCGCGCGTCGCAGAGAGGTGGTGAGGGCGACGCTGACGCCACCGCTGCCGCCTCGTCCTTCGACGCCGGCGTCGTCAAGATGGAAGCCTCGGCCGACGGCGACGCGGCGCGAGAGGCCGCGGCCGAGGCCGCCGCCGACGCGGCCGCGGTCGAGGCCGACGCCGACGCGGCCGCGCCGCCCGACCCCGCGCTCGACCAGACGCGGGCCCTGGTCGCGTCCCTGCGCTGCGCGTCCATGTTTGCCGCCACACTGACGGGGGCCCTGCCGGCGGTCGTCCAACTGCTCGCGTCGGCGACGCTCACCGACGTCACGGAAGCCCTGGCGCTGCTCGCCTGCGCGCGCCGGTTTGCGCTCGACGGCGCCGACGCCGCGTTGCGCCAAGCGCTCCCGTTGGTCTTCTCCCGGGAGCCCGGCGTCCCCGACGCGGTCGTGTCGACGCTCGACGACCTCTACCTGGCTGGCCGCCCCGCCGACGCCGCCGCCGCGGCCCTGGTCGACCTGGGCGTGCGCGCGTCGTTGGCCGACGCGGCGTCGCTGGACGAGCTGGTGGGGCGGCTGATGGCCGGGGACGAACCGCGCGCGCGGCCCGCGGCGCTGCGGGCGCTCTGGCCGCTGACCGCCGCGCTGGCCCAAGCTGCGGCGCCGGGGGCGAGCACGCGGGAGGACGCGCTGCCCCGGCTGCGGGCCGCGCTGGCTGTCATGGCCAGCGTCGCGCGACGGTCCCCCGGCCCCGCCGCCGACAACCTGCCCCTCCTCCTGCACGCCGGCTTTGCCATGCGCGACGCGGGGTGTGTCAGGGGCGCTGGGGCCTGCCTGCAGGCCGCTGCCGGCGCGGCGGCGGGCGCGGACACGGCCCAGGTCGAGCGCGCGGCGCGCGCCCTGGTCGCGACCCTGCTCGCCCCCCCCTCGTCCCCCACCGCCGGCCTGCCCGACGCCGGCTGGTACGGCGCGGCCGACGCCTGCTTGCGCGCCTTGTTGGCCCTGCACCCGGCGCCCCAGGCGGCCGCCGCCGCCGTGCTGCGCGGCGCGGCCTCGCGCGCGGCGACCGCGGTCGCCGCGCGCTCGCGCCGCGCGCCGGCCGCCGTCGCCCGCCTCCTCTTCCTCGCCTCCCGGGTCGCGCTGGCCCAGCTCGTCGCCGCCGACACGCACGCGCGGTCGGCGCGCAAGGCGCGGCTGACGGCCGACATGGCGGCGGACGCGGAAGGAGGGGGAGGGGGGAGGGCGGCCGCCGCCGCCACCGCCGCTTCTCCCTCCGACGACGATGACGACGTCGCCGCCCAGGTCGGCCCCGCCGGCGCCGCCGCAGCCGACGCCAACCTGGAGGCGTTGCGCGACGCGGCCGAAGCGGGCGTGCTGGCCCCCGGCGCCCCCGCGGGCGCGCTCGCGCCCGCCGTCGTCGCGGCGTGCGCCGACGCGGCCGCCCTCGCCGCCCACCCCGCTCTCGCCGCGGCCGCCCCACTGGCTTTGGCCACCCTCATGGCGGTCGACGGCGCCGTCTGCGAGGCGCACCTGGGCGCCCTCTTTGCCGCGGCCGCCGACCCGCGCCTCCCCCCGCGCGCGCGCTCCACCCTCGCCGTCGCCGCGGGCGACCTCGCCGTCCGCTTCCCCAACGCGGTCGAACCCTGGACCGCCGCGCTGTACGCGCCGCTGACGTCGGCGGACGCGAGGGTGCGGCGGGACGCGCTCCTCGTCCTCTCCCACCTCGTGCTCAACGACATGGTCAAGGTCAAGGGCCACGCGGCGGCCCTGGCCGCCCGCGTCGTCGACCCCGACCCCCGCACGGCGGCCCTGGCCGCCCTCTTCTTCCACGAGCTGGCCGCGCGCGCGCACAAAGGGGCGCACCCCGTCTACAACCTCGTGCCGGACGTCCTGTCCTCCCTCGCCGCCGACGCCTCCATCTCCCAACCCAATTTCCAGACCATCATGCGGTCTCTCCTGGCCCACGTGGGCAAGGAAAAGCATGGGGACGGCCTGGTGGACAAGCTGCTCCCGCGGCTCTCGCGCGGCGCGCCCAGGGCCGCCGCCCGGGGCGCCGCCTTTTGCCTGGCCCAGCTCGCGCTCTCCGAAAAGGGCGTGCGCAAGGTCGTCGATGGCCTGCCCCTGTACCGGCACTGGCTGGGGGACGCGGACGTCGCGGCGAGCGTGCGCGCCGCGGCGGCGCGCGGACGCCGGCTGGCCAAGGCGTCGGGGGGGCTCAAAGCGGATTTGGACGCGTGGGAGGAGAGAGTGGATGCCGCGGTTGCCGAGTTGGGGGAGGCGGCGGTGGCGGCGGAAGGCGGCGCGGACGCGGCCGACGCTGCTCCCGCCGCCGACGAAAACGCACCCGCTGCCCCGGCCGCCAGCGAGGACGCGTCCGGCCTCGCGTCGCCCACCGGGGTGACCGCCGCCGCGCGCGCGGTCCGGCGGCTGTCGCTCGTCGGCGACTCGCCGCCCGCGCGCGCGCCGCTCGCAGACGCCGGCAACGCCGCGCCCTCGCCCTCGCCCGCCAAAGCCGCCCCCTCGCCCGCCGCCAGCGCGCGGTCGGGCGCCATGGTCGAGTAGGGGGGGGGAGGGGGGGCGCTGTGACACTGGAGCCGCCGCCCGGCGCCACCCCCCCGCCTGCCTCTCTTTCCCGCTCCCCGCAACGCGGCGCCCTGGCAACCCTTCCCCCCTCCCCATTCACCGCCCGTCACTGTACAGCGCGCGCGCGCTAAACTCGTAGTACGCCTGCACGAAGCGCGCCTTGGCGGCGCCGGGGGAAACGCCCTTGACCGCCGCGCGCGCGTCCCAGCGCGCGCGGCCGTCGAAGTCGAGGCCCCCGCGCTCCGCCCACATGGGCCGCTCCCCCGTGGCGTCGCCCGCCGTCGCCTGCGCCGCGAGCGCGGCCAGCTCGTAATACTCGTCCGGCTTGACCGTGGCGCCGCCGGGCTTGGAGACGGCGCGCCAGGCCAGGGCCTCGAATTTGGCCGCGAGCGCGCCGAACTCCGCGGCGTCGTACGCCGCCTTGGCGTGCGGCGACCCCGAACCCGCGCCGGACGCGATGAGAGCGGCGGCTTTGGCGGTCGCGTCGGCCAGGTGCTTGCGCAGGCGGGTGCGGGCGGCTGCAGAGGGGAGGGGGTGAGGGCGCCCGTTCGCGGTGCGGGCGCGCAGAAAACGGTCGCCGCAGCCCTCTCCACTCCCTCCAACCCGCACCGCGCAGCGCTTGCCGGCCGTCGCCCGGCGTGGCGTCCAGGAACGCGGCGCGCTCGATGGCCGCCCCGAGCGCGGCCGGGTCGGCGCCCGCGGCGGCCAGGACGGCCACCGCGGCGGCGGGCGGGAGGGGGGCGGACTGAGCGGTGGCGGCCATGGTGGGGCGGCGGCGCCAGGGGGGAGCAGGGGCTGGGCGGAGGGGGGGCGGGCGGCCGTTGCTGGAGAGTGCGGGCGGCGTGGCGCGAGCGCGCTCGAGGGCAAGGGCGCAAGGGCGCACCGGCGCGCGCCCTTACACCATGCTCCCCCCCCTCATTGTCACAGAATGTAGTACACCGGGTTGGGCAGCTTGAACGACGCGTCCGCGGGGGCCGGGCCGGCCAGGTCGGAAAACTGGTCCCCGAGCGACGCGGCGATGGTCAGCCCCTTGCCCTCGAGCGCCGCGCGCGCGCCCGCTTTGTAGACGGAGACGGGGGCTTGGTCGGCCGCGGGGCGCATGGTGAGCGAGTGGTAGCAAGAGGGCGCGGCGGGCGCGGCGGTGGCCGTCGCGTTGTCTTTTCCGTCGTCGCACGCCACCCCGTACCCCGCAGCCTCCAGATTCGCAATCGTGGCAGCCCTGGACGCCTCCCCGTCCCGGCGGCCGGTGATGAAGGCGACGGAAAAGCCGGCGGAGCGCGCCGCTTGGTACAGTGCCAGCGTGGGCGCCAGCGCGGGGGCGTCGCCGCGCAGGCGGGCCGCGGCCAGCGCCGCCTCCAGGTCGGAGGGCGGCTCCGGGTCGGCGAGCAGAGCGCGCGCGCGCGTCCAGGCGCGCGCGGCGCCGCGCGGCGCGCGCAACCACTCGCCCCGGTTGGACACGCTCGTCTCGTCGATGTCCAGCACAATGACGTCGCTGGCCGTCGGCCGGGCGCGGCCGCCGAGGGTCTGGCCGGCCTGGAACACGGCCTGCGGCGGGGGAGACGGGTGGGGCGCGCCCCGGCGCCGCGCGTCCGCCTCGCGCCGCCAGGCCCGGAAGGCGCGCCTCGACGCACACACACACACACACACACACACACACGCCACCCCCTCTCTCTCCTCCTACCTCGGCGACGTCGCGGTCGTACGCGCCGGACTCGAAATATGACACCACCGCGGGCCAGCACCGCGGCGACCGCACCCGGTGCTGCGGCAGCGCGCCCGACGTGCGGCGCGCGCCGCCGCCGACGGCGTGCAGGCAGGAGCCGGCGGCGTCGCAGGAGGGGGCTGCGAGCGCGAGCGCGGCGAGGGCGGCCAGCGCGCCAGCGACCGCCCACGCGCCGGCGTGGGGGCGGGTACGCTGAGGTTGCGAAGTGGGGGGCTCGACCTGGACGCCCATAGCTGCTGCGGCGGGTGCGCAAGAGCGAAGGCGGAGGGAGGAGTGGCGATGGCTCGGACCGCCGCCACACCGCCCCTCCGCCACCACCCACACGCGCCGCGATGCAATGCTAGCCGCCCTCGCCAGCCGCATCGCCCGTCCCGCTCTCCACGCGCGCACGCTCGCGTCGTCGCCGCCCGCCCGGGGCGTGCTCGACGCCTTTCTGGAGCCGCCTCTCAAGGAAGGGGAGAAAAGGACCGCAGGTGAGTGAAAAAGAGGTGGCGGGCGACGGGTGCGCGGTGGAACGGCCCCGGATGGTCGCGACGGCGGCCGACGCCCCCCCTCCCCATTCTCAGGCCGCGCCTGGACCGCGGCCGACCTGCGCGGCAAGTCGTGGGACGACTTGCACGCGCTGTGGGTGGTGCTGCTCAAGGAGCGCAACCTGCTCCTCTCGGCGCGCGACGCCGCGCGGGCCGACCGGGAGAAACTCGCCAACCCGTTTCGGGCCACCAAAGTGCGCAAGTCCATGGCGCGGATCAAGGCCGTCATGTGGGAGCGGGCGCGGGCGGAGCACGCGGGGACGAAGAACGTGGCCGAGCTCAAAGCTTTCATCGACGCTCTCTAAGAAAAGAGAGAGAGAGGAATCGTTCTCCCCATCTTTCGCCCCCTGCCATCATGACCGGGCCGCCGCCGCCGCTGGACGCGTGGACCGCCGACTGCGCGGGCGTGGCGATGCATTTCGCCGTGTTCCAGTTTGGCCGCCAGCGCCTCGTCTGGGCGTCGCCCGACGCGTCCCTCGGCCCGCTGGCGCTGGCGACTCCGCCCCGATTCCCGGGCGCCGCGACCCCGGTCGCCACGCTGGTGCGAGGCCGCGGCGATGACGGCGCCGCGCGCGCGCTCGCCGCGCGCCTCGCCGCGCGCGCCGGCGCCCCTGTGCTCGTGGCCTGGGGCGGGGCGCCGACCGCGGCCGTGCGCGAGGCGGCCGAGCGCGAGCTGGTGGCGCGGTTGGGGGAGAGAGTGAGAGAGAGTGGTGGGGTGGGGGGGTGAGAGGGGGAGGCGGCACGCGCCTGCTGCGTCCATCGCTCGCAAAGAGAATGTGGGGCCACACACGCCATTTCGGGGGGCGGGCGCCGGTCGCGCGGCGCGCGCGCAGCCTCCCGGGTGCGCGCGCGCCGCGGCCAGCACCCGCCGCGCCCCGCTCACTCGAAACCATGGGAATTCACTCGGCAATGCCGTTAAGACCGTGCGCACGCTCTCGGGCGGGAGGGCGGAAGCCAGCGCTGCGCGTGGGAAGGGATTGAGGTCGCCCGACGCCCCCCCCAAAAAATACCCTCCTCTCCCCTCTCACGCCGCCGCCGTCACGACCCCGCCGCCCGCCGCCACCGACAGGTTGCCGCACGGCGCCTCGTATAGCGCCCACCCGCCGCGCGCGGAGAGCCAGGCGGCCATCCCAAAGCGCGCTGCGAGCGCGGGCCGCACGTCCCCCCCCGCCGCCAGCTGCCGCAGCAGCGGCAGCACGGTGTCGAGCAGGTGCGAGTCGTGGCCGCACCCGTCGAAGGGGGCGGCGGGCAGGCCGCAATAGGGTTGGGCGAGGAAGGAGAATGGGGAGTTGTCAACCAAGACGGTCCGCCCCAGGTCCCGCCCGAGCACGGCCAGGTCTTTGACGCACGCCGTGCCGCCCACGGTGACGGTGGACGGGCGGAAGAGGCGGACCGGGAGGCGGGTGGAGGCGGGGTCGAGCGCGGCGAGCATCGGCGCCGCGTAGCCGGCGAGGCCGGCGGTGAAGAGCACCACGTCGGCGAACTCCCCGACCGCCTCCAAAAACTCTTTGAGCCCCGGCCGCACGAACATGCGCACGGTGCCCGTGGCGCCGTCGCCGAGGTCGACGCCGGGGACGAGGCGCGACGGCGACGGCGTGCGCGCGCCGGGGGGGAGGAGGGGCGCGCCGGGCTCGGGGTAGGCCGCGATGAGGGTTTCGTCCAGGTCGAGGACGACCTAGATGGAGGAGGGTGGTGAGGGGTGTCGGGAAGGGCGGGAGGCGCAAGACGCGTCATGAAGGATGAGCTGGCGAGGGCGGCGGGCGGCGGGCCCCGCAGCCGAGCGCCCCGCCACCAATTCGCCCCGTCCCACCGCCATCGCGCCACGCACCGTCAAACGACCGTCTGCGGCGGGCGGCATCGGCATCCGGTCGCAGGCGACGCGGCGCGAACCGTGCGCCGCGCCGCCGGCGGGCGGCGGCGGCGTCGCGGGCGCCACCCAGCCGCCGTCGCCGCCGCCGCCCGATGCCGACTTGCGGCGCAGTGTCGCGACGGGGGAGAGCAGGGCGCCCAGGACGGCGTCTAGGAGGCGGAGCGGGAGCCCGACGGCGGCGTCGATGGGCGCGACACGCATTGGGGGCCCGATGCGGGGGCGCGGGCGGCCGGCCGGTTGTCGGGCGGTCTAGGGCGAGTGCGCGGGGAGGGGCGGGGGGCGTGTAGTGTGCGGACGAGGTGGTGCAGCGGCGCCAACGACGGCGACCACCTCTTGTCGCGCCGCACTTTATGACTCGGACGCGCCCACAGCTGGCGTGGTTCAGGCAACGCTACCACTGCCTCCCGCCACCGCGTCCGCGGTGAGTCGAGATCGCTGTGGCGTGCAACCGCCAGTCACGGGGCCGCCGCGCGCGCGCTAGCCACGGCGGCAGCAGAGGTTCGTGACTCTAGCCGATGCCATCGGCCCCCTCGACGTGTGATTGACAACACGACGCGTCGCCTGCGGCCGCCGGCAGCCGGCCCTGGCTGGCCGTCGGCAGCGCCCCTCGCGCAGTGTCCGGAGACGACGCTGCCACCTCACTCCCACGCCCCGCGCCGCCGCCCCCCGCCGCCATGGCCGCCAAGCGCCTGATCCCGCTCCTGGACCGGTGCGCGCGCGCCTGCGCGTGCGGCTCCGGCCGACGGCCCGCCGGCGGCGGGCCGTCGGCGCGCCGGCGGCCTGCATCGGCGGCGCCCGCGCGCCCGTGGCCTCGCCAGCGCCCTTGTGGGAGTCATGCAGACCGCCGCATGTGGCGCCGGAGCGCGCGCGCGGCAAACGACCCCCCCAATCACCCCCCTCCTTCCCCAGGGTCCTCGTCGAAAAGCTCGCCCCCCCCACCAAGACCGTGGGCGGCGTCCTGCTGCCCGAGTCGGCGACCGCGGGCAAGCTGGCCGAGGGCACGGTGCTGGCGGTGGGGCCGGGGCGCCGCTCGGGGCTCTCCGGCGACGTCGTCCCCGTCGGCGTGAAAGCGGGCGACACCGTGCTCCTGCCGGAATACGGCGGGCAAGCGCTCAAGCTCGAGGGCAAAGAGTGAGCGGTCGGGGGGGGAGAGGAGGGTGGCGGCCGAGCCCGCGCCGTCTCCCTCGCGCCGACCCCTCCACCCCCGCCCCCCCTACCAGGTTCATCCTGTACCGCGACGACGAGCTGCTGGGTGTGTTGGTGGACTAGAGGAGCAGCGGTGGCGGCGCGTGTAGGCGCGTTGCACAGAGGAGGGAGACCCCCCCCGCCCCCGAGCCCCCTGCCCCCCGCCTCACTCTTCCGCTGCCGACCGCCGGAACTCGGCGAGCGCGCCGCGCGGCGCGGCGGGCGCGGCCGGCGCGCTCCCGACGACGACGAGGCGGCCGCGGCGCTTGGCGCCGCCGGAGGTGGCGCGCGCGAGCGCGGCCGCGAGCGCGCGCGCGCGAAAGTCGGCGCCCGGCGCCGCCGGCGCGCCCGCCGCCCGCAGACGCTTGCCGGTGGCCGGTTTGGGCGGCTTGGCCGCGGGCTTGGCGGCGGCGGCGGCGGCAAGGGGCACGGACAGCAACCGGGCGAGCTTGGCACGCGCCGCGACGGCCGCCGCCGCCGCCGCCACGCGCTTGCCGCCGTCGTCGCCGCCATCAGAGTCGACTTCCTCCTCATCGGACAGGTCGATGCCCGCCTCCTCAGCCGCGCGCGCGCGCCACGCGCCGTCGGCGCCGGCCTTGGCCGCCGCGCGGTCCAAGGCGTCGACCGCCGCCGCCGCCCGCACACGGGCGCCCGCGGCGGCCATCAAGCCCGGTGCCGCGGGATACGGCTTGGGCGGGTTGTCGCCGCGGCCGAGCGCGGCAAGGAGCGCGGCCCAGCGCCCCGCTTCGGCCGGCGTGACCAGCGCGAGCGCCAGCCCTTCCCCCCCCGCCCGCCCCGTGCGCCCGCACCGGTGCACGTACGTGTCGGCGGTGGCGGGGATCTGGTAGTGGGCGACGAGGGTGACGCCGGGCACGTCCAGGCCGCGCGCGGCGACGTCGGTCGCGACGAGCACGCCGTCGCCCGCCGCCGCGAAGGCGTCCAGGGACCGCAGTCGGGCGCGCTGTTGCATGCCGGCGTGGAGCGAGTGGACGGGGAGGGACAAGTGGCGCAGGAGAGCGGTGAGGCGGCGCGCGGCGGACAGCGCGTTGACGAAAATGAGCGACCGCCCCACCCGCCCGTGCAGCAGCGCGAGCAGGAGCGCGTCCCGGCCGTCTTCGTCCACGCGGGCGACGGATTCCACGACGCCGGCGGCGAGGCGGTTGGCGGGCGTGGCGTCGACGACGGCGGGGTCGCCTCGCAACGGGACGGCGGCCATCACCGCGTCGAGCGCGGCCCCGCCCTTGCCCGCGCCGCCGCCGCCTTTGCGCACGCGGCCCCGCATGGAGGGCGGCAGAGTGAGTGTGGCGGACGAGACAAAAGTTTGGAGGGTGGGCAGCGGCGCCGAAGAGCGCACGCACGCAAGGGCGTCGCCCAAATCGCCCGCCGCCCCTTGCTCCGCCATCCTGTCCGCTTCGTCCAGCACCAGCACGCGCAGGCCGCCCAGGTCGGCCATGTGCGGGTCGCCCGAGCGCAGCACGTCGGCGAGGCGGCCGGGCGTGGCGACGACCACGTGAGGCCCCCGGGCCAGCATGCGCGCTTGCTTGGGGGCGGCCAGGCCGCCCACGACGGTGGCGACGCGGGCGCCGACGGCGGTGGCGAGGGGGAGGAGGTGGGCGGCGACTTGGAGCGCGAGCTCGCGCGTGGGGGCGAGCACGAGCGCCCGCAGCCGGGACGCGGGCGGGCGGGAGTCGGGGGACGCGGGCGACTCGCAATCGCCCTCGTCGAGCAGGCGCTGGAGCAGGGGGAGGCCAAAGGCCAGCGTCTTGCCGGAGCCCGTCGCGGCCGCGGCCAGCACGTCCCGCCGCGCCGCCAGCGCGGCCGGCAGCGCGAGCGCCTGCACGGGCGTCGGCGCTCCAAACCCGGCGTCGCCCAGGGCGGCGAGCAGGGGAGGGGAGAGGCCGAGGCCGGCCCACGCGGTCGTGTCGACCGCGGCTCCGCGCGCGCTCGGCGCGCCGCCGCCCGCGGCCGCGCCCAGGTTGGGGGCCGGTTTGGGCGTTTTGTTCTTCTTCTTCTTCTTCTTGGGCGAGGGAGGCCCGCCGGCGTCGGTGGCGGCGTCCGCAGCGCCTCCTTTCTTCCCTCCCCCCGCTTTCGCGCGCAGGGTCGCGTTCTCCGCCTCGAGCGCCGCAACCTTGGCCCTCAACGCGGCCTCCCCCGTCACCTCCTCCTTCTCGGGCGCCAAACCGGCCAGCAGAGCGCGCGCCGCGGGCCCGGACAGCTCTTCCAGGCCCGCAAAGCCGGCCTCGCCCGCTTCGGTGAAGGCGGCCCCGTCCATGGTCACCGGCTTCCATCTGGGGATGATGTGGAAGGGGGAGGAGGTGAGGACGGGGCTCGGCGCGGCGGAGCCGCGGCCGCCGCATGCGGCGACGGCCAGCCCCGCCCTGGCCGCCGCCTCCACCTCACGCCCCCTCCACCATCACTCACTCGGCCGAATCCAGGGCGCTGGCCGCCGGCCGCTTCCGCTTGGCGGGCTTGCCCGCGCCGGCGCGGCGCAGGGGCGGCGCAGCGGCGTCGCCCATGGCGGGCGGCCGGGGGGGGTGGGGGTGCAGCTGATGCGCTGGTCTGTGGTTGTGTGACCGACGGGTGCGGGCGGCGCCCGCGGGAAGGACGGGAGTGGGCGGGCGAGAGCGTCGCTGCCGCGCTGCTCGCTCCGAGGCCGCCTCCATGCCTCTCCGCAGCCCTTCGGTTCAAAAGTGCGCCGTGTGTTGCAAGTTTTGGAGTGCACAGTGCACTTGAGGGGAATTGATGTGTCTCCCGCCCCGGCAGCGGGGCGAGGCGCGCGCGCGACGGGCCCGCCGCGCACGCGCCTCGCCCCGCTCCCCTCCCTCTCTCCGCTTGGCCCCCCACCATCGTCACCACTTCGCCGACGCCGCGCGCGGCGCCCGCCGCGCCAGCGCGTCCCCCACCGCCGCCAGCCGCGCCAGCGCTTCCACCACCAACCGCTCGGCCGCTTTCCCCCACACCGCCCGCTTGGCCTGCTGCCGCGCCTCGGGGTCGACGTCGACCAGCGTTTTAAGGGCCCGCACCGGAATCGCGAGCGCGACGACGGGGCCGACGGCGCGCGCGGTGGTGAGGGCCACGCCGCGCGGCGCGAGCGCGCTCGCGTCGCCCACGAAAGCGCCGGCGCGCCGGTGGGCGACCACGTAGCGGCCAGAGCCCCGCTCCAACAGTTTGGCCAAGTCGGTGGCCCGCGCGACGGCGGCCGCGACGTCGGGCGGGAGCGCGCGCGCGGCCACGCCGTCGACCGGGGGGTTGGCGCCGCCGTCGGCGCCGGGGGAGAGCAGGATTTCGACAGTGCCGGAGAGCACGATGTGGACGTGCGTCGCGGGGTCGCCCGCGACGGCCAGGGCGGCGCCGTCGGGGAACTCGACGCGCGGCGCGTCGGGGGACGCCAGCTCCGCCAGCAAGCGGTCGACGCGCGGCGGCGGGGGCGCGCCCGCGACGGCTGCCAACGCGGCGTCCGTGTCGGGCGGGTTGGGGGGGGCGGGGGGGAGCCCGCGGGGCACGCCCGCCGCGCGGCCGGCGCCGCGCGTCCACGGGTGGGCGGCCGCGCCGGCGAGCGTGAGCCGCGCGGCGGGGTCTTTGTCCATCATCCGGCACAACAAATCTTTGAGCTCGGCCGACGCGGGCACGTCGGCCGGGAAGCGGAGCGGGTCGGCGCGCACCGCGCGGAAGAGCGCGGCGACGCTCGGCGCGGCGTGCGGGATGCGGCCAAACGCGAGGGTGAAGAGCGTCGCGCCCAGCGCGTACGCGTCCGCGGGCCGGCCCCGGTAGACGGCGGCCGGCACTGTCGCTTCGGGCGCGAGGAAGGCGGGCGTGCCGCCGACGCGCGCGCGCGGCGCGTCGAGGCCGCCGGGGCCCGGGCGCGCGAGCGACGCGCACCCGAAATCCGACAGCAGCGCCCGCCCGCACGCGGTCAGCAGCACGTTTTCCGGCTTGACGTCGCCGTGCACGACGCGGCGGGCGTGCAGGTGGGCGAGGCCCGCGAGCGCGCCGCGAAAAGCAGACCGCGCGACCGGTTCCGCGAGCCGCCGCCCCCGGTCCAGGTCCGCGCGCGGCAGGACGGGCCCGCCTTCCGCGTAGTCCATGACGAGCAGGGCGCGGCCGCCGGCGGGGTCGTCGACCACCTCCCGCAACGACACAATGTTCGGGTGGCGGCCCCCGCGGCGCATGAGGGCGACCTCCCGGCGCAGGTCGCGCGTCGCGGCGGCGGCGCGCGGCGAGGCGGACGGGGGCGGGAGCGTGGGGCGAGGGTGGTTGGCGGCGCCGGCCGAGCTGGCCGCCGCCGCCGGAGCCCTGGGCCGTTTCACGACTTTGGCGGCGTACAGCCCGCCGTCGGCGGCGTCCAGCACGAGGTACACCCGGCCGCACGCGCCCCGGCCCAGGTACTTGACGACGGCGTACCTATTCAAAAGAGTGACCGGGCCGACGCGCGTCAGCGCCAGGCCCGCGCCGTCGTCGCGCCCGCGGTCGCGGTCGCGGCTGGACGCGGCGCGGGAGGCGGCCAGGGCGGCGGCGGCCGAGGTGGGGACAAAGGGGGGGAGGGGAGGGGGCGGCGACCGCGGCGGCGGCGGCGACCGCGCGCGCAGCCGCGAGCCCCTCTTCTCGACCGCCCCTTCGACCGCGTCCAGCACGCGACCGAAATGCGCCTCCGCGGTCGCCGCCCCCCACCCGCACGGCGACAGGGGCGGCGTCGGCGGCGGCGTCGGCCGCGCGGCGCCGCCGCCCTGGATCTCGCGCAGGCGCTCAAGCAGGGGGCGCACCGCGGCCGCCGCGGCGGCCGCGCGCGGCGTGAGCGGGGCGGGGCCGTGGCGCGTGGGGTCGGCGGAAGCAGGGGCCGAGGCGGGTCCGCGCGCGAGGGGGGCTGGCGCGCTCGTGGCAGGCCCGAGCGGCGGCGCGTGCCACGCGTGGCCGCCGTCATCTTCATCGTCGTCGCCGTCGTCGCAATCCTCGAACTCGGCGTCGGCCGCGGCCGAGAGCGCGTCCCAACTGCCGCCGTCGCCGTGCCGCGCCGACGCGGGTGCGGCCGGCGTCGCCGCGCCCGACGGCGGCTGGGTCGCCGGCCCCGCCACTTCGTCGCTGCCGTCGGTGCCCGCCGCCCGGGGCGCGAGGCGGAGGCGGGGCGGGCGCGGCGCGGCGTCGCCGAGCAGCGGGTCGCCGGAGCTCTCGCCGGCGCCCGCGCCCGACATGGAGGACGCGAGGGACGCGATGGAGGGCACCGAGGGGGCGGGCGTGGGGGGTTGAGGGGCGGGCACCGGGTCGCGCGCCTTGAGGGGGGGCGGCGTGGGCGGGCCGGAGCCCGCCGTGTCGAGCGCGCGCGCAGGTGTCGATGTGGCGGCTCGCCTGGGATTGGGAACGAGGGGTGGGGCGCGTCGGAGGGGGCCCCATCGCTCGAAGCAACGCCAGACCGCGCGCGGCTGGCGCGCCAAATGCGCGGCCAGCCCGCCCCCTCTCGACAATGACCCACCGGAGGGGAGAAAATGTGAAGCCGTCGCCGTCGCCGTCGTCGGTCGCGGCGAAAGGCGGCGCCTCGGCCGGCGGCGGCGCCGCGCGGCCACGCGAGGGCGCCGCGCCCATTGGCGCCTGCGCGCCGCGGTGGCGGTGGCGGACGGGCGGCGCGGGGCGAGATGCGCCCCGCTGGGCGGCGCGCGGGGTGTGGCGAGGGGCGTGGGCGGCAACAGAGGCAGCGCGCGCTTCTAAGCGCCGTTTGCCGCCGCCGCCGAGGCGGTGCTGGGACGGTCGAGTGGAGCGAGAGCTCGCCCCGCTGGGTGTGGCGAGGGGTGGGTGGTAACAGAGCTCCTAGGCGCCGCCCTTTGCCGCAGCCGCCGCCTCGGCCGCCGCCGCCTCGGCCGCCGCCGCCGTGAGCGCGGCCGCCAGCCCGGCGTCCGCCGCCAGCCGGCCGGCGGCGCGCGCGGTCTCGGCCGCGCGCACGAGCGCGGCGCCGGGGTCGAGCCGCGTCGCGGGCGTTTCCGCTTCGTCGTCGGAGTCGGACCACCCGTCCTCGTCCTCCGAGTCGTCCTCCGACCCGGCGCCGCCGCCCGCGCGCCGGGCGGCAGCAGCTGCCAGGCGGCGCACGTAGGCGGCGGAGACGCCGTCGTCCGACCCCGACCCGTCGCTCGCGCCCACGTCGGCCGTCGCGTCGCCGTCGCCGTCGCCGTCGGACGCCGACCCCGGGTCGGACCACGCGCCGCCGTCGGAGGAGGCGGTGGACCCGGCGGCGGCGGCGGCGGCGCTCGCGGCCTGCTTGGCGCGCCACGCGGTCAGTTGGGGGAGCGCGGCCGCGACGAGCGGGGTCCGGTCCGCGTCGAGGCCGGGCGGCAGGGCGCCAGGGGGCGCCGCCGCGGCGGCGGCCAAGCCGAGGACGCACAACTTCTTGTCGGCGCCGCGCCGAAAGTGGCGGGGGGGGGGGGGGGCGCCGCCGCCGCGCGGTTTCCGAACCGCGCCCGCGCGCTGCACCCACCCCCCCAGGAACGCGTCCGCCGCGCCCCGCGCGGCCAGCGCGTGCAACGCGAGCCCGGGCGAATAGTGGAACGCGGCCGCGACGGCGCCGATGAGCGCGTCGCGGAGGTCGTCGCCCGCGTCGGCGCGCGACGCGAGCGCGTCGAGCGCCAACCCGACGATCGCCCCCACCGCCCCATCCACCCGCCCCGGGCACGCCTGTAGCACCAGGGTCAACAACCGGGGCGCGGGGATGACTTCGTCGTCGCCGCCGTCGGGGTTGGCCAGCGCCGACCGCGCGACGGCGAGCACCCGCTCGAGCCGCGTCGGCGCCCCCTGCCCCGCCTCCAGAAACGCGTCCGGCGCCCGCGCCACGTAGTTGGCGATGGCGGGCAGGGCGCCGTCCAGGTAGTCGCGCGCCCAGCCGGCGGCGGCGTCGGTGAGGGCCGGGAAGAGGGCCCACGCCGCGGGCGAGACGGACGGCGAGAAATGGGTCACGTACGAGAGGAGGTCAAACGCTTCGTCCACGGCGTCGTGCCCGTCGTCGTCGGCCAGCAGCCGGGCCAGTAAAGGGAGGAGAACGGGCTCCAACGATGCCACCGCTCCCGGCGCCGTCGCCACCGCGTCGACCACCGTCACCAGGGCCCTCAACACGGCGAACGAGGCGATGGCGGCATCGTCGTCCGACCCGGCGTCCGAGGTCGCGGCGGCGGCGGTCATGCGATCGTAGGCGGAGACGAGTTGCGACGCGAGCTCCGCCGCGTACGGCGCAATCCCCGGCCCCGCCCTGTCAACCGCACTCTCCAGCG
>Ga0315284_10000583_pt1 | contig 49842 bp, 39 predicted proteins | sample YL17G09_16_MG_FD_203696 | JGI IMG/M metagenome (GOLD analysis project Ga0315284, IMG submission 203696) | Sediment microbial communities from Yellowstone Lake, YNP, Wyoming, USA - YL17G09_16 | ecosystem: Environmental > Aquatic > Freshwater > Lake > Sediment | place: USA: Wyoming | collected...
GAATTTGTGACATCGCTCAAAAATCTCGGGAAAAGCATTTCCATTGATGATTTTAAAAAGATGCTTTCATCTTCATTGAAGAAGCTCGGGCATCGGGTTGATAAAATCAACCTTGAGAATAATAATCCGGAATTGCTGGAAAAAGCATCAGAACTGGCATTACGAACATACTCAAAACCCGACTGGATTTTCAGACGATAATCAATATTTTGAAACCATCGAAAAATAGCCATACTAATGTCATTCCGAAACGAGATTCAGGATTTAATTTTCCAGATAATGCATCTTCATTAAGTTCCCATGAAAATTAAATCCTGAATCTCGTTGAGGAATCTCTATTTACCGAAACCTCTGAAAAACAACTCTACCAATGTCATTCCGAAGCAAAATTCAGGATTTGACATCTGAAACGTTGCACCAATTCGGGATTTCATATATTGTCAAATCCTGAATTTTGCTGAGGAATCCCTTTTTTTATGAGTTTTTTAAATCTCTCATTACCATTAAACATTTTGCTCTTATGACGATATAATTTAATGGGAGTAATGGGATGCCAATAGAACCCGTTGAAAATCCTTACCGGGTAATCCAATCAAACAAATCGCGCAATGTCCGACGTGTGGAACGACGCGAACCCGATGAGCATGGCGAAGAACATCTGCCCCCTGAAGAGGAAACAGGGAAAGAGAAAAAAGAGGAATCGAAAGAAGAACCTGTAACCGAAAACCAGATCGCTGATAAGAAAACCAAAAAACCTCCCGAAGACAAAGAAAAATCCAAAATCGACATCAAAATTTAATCCTTAAAAAAAATTAAATTTAATTTTACTTATGCATATGGCAAACGGATTTAGGCTGTGCTATTATGGATGCCCATTCATTTGGGCTGAGCATTAATAAAGAGATTCGCATCGACAAGGATGGATTGAAGGATTGCCTTCAGTTGATTTAACGTCGAAACAAAAGACAAACAATGGAGAATAAAACGGATAAAACCCGGAATGCCGGGAAAGGAAAAGAGAAGATGCCAAGAAGTGCACCGAAGAAAAGACCGTCAAGTCTTTGGGAATGGCAGAGGTATGTAAAAAAGGAAACACAACGAATTATCAAAGGCCAGGATAGCAAACCAAAGGTCGAAACCGGAAAATCTCCAAACGTTGAACGTCCATCTCATGAACGCGAGGATAAATGGCTCGAAAAAGAAACGCGAAGTGTCGAGCGTGTTGCGCCATTTCACAAAGAACGCGATGTGAAGCCGTTTCCAAGCGTTATCGCTCCTGAGGAGATCGATGAGAAGGAGTTCAATGAGATAGACGAGATAGAGCAGGATCTGGATATCCTGATGACCTCAAGCAATATCGAATATGATGATGATTTGAAAGATTGGGTTAAACCGGAAATCGAACGGAAACCACCTCAAAAAATCCCAATAGACAAAGCGATCATAAAAAAACAGGAATCCAAACCTAAAGCGAAAGCCCCGATAAAAACAAAAACCGATAAAGTGCAGACGATGAAGCTTTTCGAGGAGGAGGTTGAGAAAGCGAGACGAAAACGAAATCCGAAACGAACTCGCGAGCATCTAATCGAAAATCTTCTCGATCCTATTATATCCCTCGATGAAGCAGCTGTTATTCTCAATGTATGCAAAACCACCGTACGGCGATACACAAACGGTGGCAAATTGGAATGCATTAGAACCCCCGGAAACCAGAGACGATTCAGGTTATCCACAGTGCTTGAATTTCTCGAAGAAAAAGAAGGTACCAGGGGATTACACTAACAACTTTCGTGGAACCGTTTGAAAAAGATTTAATCATAATCGGCGGAGGCTTATCCGGTCTATCGGCTGGTATCATCGCTGCATATTCCAACCTCGATGTTCTGATAATCGAGCAAGGCGAGAATCCCGGCTCACGCGACCCTATCGATGAACTCGCCTATCCTCACGCGTTGAAAAAAGTCCTCACCGACTATACGTCAAAAAAAGATATACTTACTCCCATTGAAAGACGCGCTTTCTGGATTATGACATCCGATGGTCACACCGCGTGGGAATGTGTCAAACCGGCATCCGATGAGGTATCAGCTGGATATGTCGCCGACCGTCCGGCTCTCGATAATTCTCTTGCAGACCGATTTCGCTCTCTTAATGGGGAGATCCTTACTAGTGTTGAGGTAACGAGCCTGACCAGAAATGCGAAGGGGGATATAACAGGAGTTATTATAGGACGAACTGGAGCAGAATATCATGCACCCCTGACCATAATCGCGGAAGGTCCTCATTCCCCTCTCGCCGACCACTTGTTAGGTCGCGATTCTCTTCTCGAAAACGAAAGTTTGTTCATCGCCAAAGAAATATTTTCGGGTGACAATCCTTCGCCGTCATTGAGATTTACCGGAAATGAAGAAAGCGCGGCGAGTATCATTCTACTTGGAGACCCGCTTGGTGTCGGGTTCAGCTGGGCTCGTATAATCGCATGGAAAAATTATCTTGCTCTTAAAATCCATGTGCCTCTCGATTTGATGAAATCCGATATTGGAATTAAGCCAATGCTCGAATCGCTGAAAACTCACCCATCGATCGAGCCTTTCATGAGATCTCTGGAAAAAGTTCGATTCATTACAAGTGTGGTTCCGACAGGTGGATTCGAGGCTCACGCTGACCTTCTCTGGGGCGATGGATTCATCATAACCGGAAAAGCAGCGAGACTGTATCATCCATTCGATTGCCGCATGACCGATTACTCGATTGTATCCGGCATCATCGCGGGTCAGGCAGCGGTAGCGGCGCATAATGAAAACCATCCGGACCACCCATCCGACTACCCGAGACTCCTGGAAAATTCATTCCTCATTCCTGATAGAAATTCAATGACGAACTTCATGAATTTCCTGAGGGCAAAACAGGATTTCGCATCATCGTATCCTGAAATTCTTTTCAAACTAATTGATGGGATATTCACCATGGATGAACGCTGCAAGCGAGATAAAAAGAAAGACCTTGATCGCGAACTTCGACGTCTCGCATCACCCTGGGACATCTCTAAGGATTTTTACAACCTTTACAAAATCTACGGGTAAAGCTTTCAACATGGTCATCAAGCAGGATAGGAAAATATCCGTCAGATTTTTAATTCACAAAATCAAATTCTTACCGGCATTTTTTCTTTTTTTCCTGATATTTAGTTTTACTCTTGCCTCATCCATAAATGAAAACTCAAATTCATCTGATAAAGATTCATGGCCGTTACCTCCGAAAGATGACATAAATGTCGCTCTACTCGGCACTTACGGTGAATACCGCGATCTCGGGCATTACCATGTAGCTTTAGATATCCAGAGCCGTAAAGGTGAGCCCGTCATTAACTGCCGGGACGGCTACCTGATCGAATGTGTGCATCTGAGTGAAAAACGCGGATGGCGTGTGGTTATCGGCGATCCCAAAACTCTCGCTGGACGGGAATACGCTCATATCCAACCAGTTCGAAAACTTGAAAATATGGAACTTGGAAAAAGCATTATTAAAAAAGGAGAGATAATAGCTCATATCTTCGATTATGGAAACGACAATGAAACCTGGAACGACCATCTTCATTACGGATATATTCGTATCAAAGAGATGGTGAACCATCATGGGCGTGATGACAATCTCCTCGAAGGACTTGAACATCCACTCAACAAACTTGAGATAACACCTGAGCTTTTAAAGGTTCTTCGCGATTCTCCTCCGCAGCTTGTTGAAGATATCTTTTTCATTCCCGACGAAGGGAAAAAAGGCGATTTCAAAGATAAAACGATTTTCGGAAAGGTGGACATTGTCGCTCACTCATTTGATCGCATGGGACGCGGATCAGGGCTTGGAAAATTCGCTCCGGCTCCTTACGAATTCGAATGGCAAATTATCTCACCTGAAGGATTCGATGATGCCGGTGGAAAACTCCTATTGGATGGTCCTATCCCTTTCCTGCGCGGTGAATATCATTCAAACTATATTGAGAATGAAAAATGGCTTGGTGATTTCCAGATTGTCATCACAAACGGGATGAATACTAACGGTTTCTGGTTTACAAATGAGAGTCGATGCAATCATGGAGAAGAAGCGCGAACAAAAGATGATGCCCGATTCCCCGATGGAGAATACACTATTGAGGTGATAATAAAGGAACATCCGGTATTGGGAAATCCTCAGAGAGAAACACGAACCACCGCAAAAGTCAAAGTGAGTAATTTCCTTGATTGATATGATTACCACCGGGATCACGGACATCCTTGTCCGCTATTGATAGGAAACCAGAAATAGATGCAGTTCCGATTAAATAATCGCATGTGTGGACTGCTCCCTTTTTTACGATATAGTTGTTAGGTGATTTTATATATAAGAAATTATTAAAACCCACCGGGATCGCGGACATCCTTGTCCGCTATTGATAGGAAGCCTGTAATCATGCGGACAAGGATGTCCGCGATCCCGGTGAGAAAAATAAAGTGATTTCCTGCAATTCTGCAAGGTGGAATTTATGGAGCGTATCCACACAAAAATCGTATGCACTATGGGAACAATTCCTGAAAGGGATTCAATCGAATGGTTCACCGGACTTATCAAATGCGGTATGAACGTGGCACGTCTGAATATGAGCCACTCGCTGCATTTCCGCGATGAGAAAATCTATATACCCGGCAAGACATACAAAACCGATGCTCGACGCATAAAGTATCTGCGAGAAGCATCACATCAAGCCGCAACACCTATCGCGATTCTCGCTGACCTGATGGGTCCTAAAATCCGAATTGGCGATTTCGCTCAAGGGCAGGCGCATATCGAAAAAAATTCCGAATTCACTCTTCATAACAAGATCGGGAAAAAAGGCGATAGTGCCGGTGTTTATATTAATAACTTCGATGAACTCGCCAAAGCATACAAACCGAACTCGATGTTTCTTTTCTCCGATGGCCTTATCCGAATGAAAGTGAAAAAATGCAATCCGAAAAATGGGGTGATTTGCCTTAAGGTTATCGATACCGGAATCTTGCGAAGCCGCCAGGGGGTCGTAGTAAAAGGCATGGAGCCGGCGATTGAGTTCCCGACATCCAAAGATCGAGAAGACCTTAAGTTCCTCCTTGATATGGATGTCGATTACATAGCCATAAGTTATGTCCGAATGGCGGATGATATGCGAAAAATCAAAAGGATAATCGCTAAGAACGGTGATGATGAACATCGTCCGTCGCTCATAGCAAAAATAGAAACATCCGAGGCATTACGCAACCTTCATGAAATCATGGACGAATCTGATGCAATCATGGTTGCGCGCGGTGATCTCGGTATGCGCTTGAATATAGCCGATGTACCGATTCTTCAAAAAGAAATAATCCATCTTTGTAATTATCTCGGAAAGCCCGTTATAACCGCTACTCAAATGCTTGAATCCATGATCGACCGACCATTTCCAACAAGGGCTGAAGCTACTGATGTCGCTAACGCCATATTCGATGGGTCGGACGCTGTCATGCTATCCGGAGAAACCGCGATCGGGAACTATCCGGAGGAATGTGTTTGCACAATACGCGAAATAGCTCATAGAGCGGAGAAATCCCGCAGAACCGAAATAAAAGCGGATTTCCACAAACGTGAATGGCGAAAGCGAATCGAGGAGGGCATTACTTATTTAAAAGAACATGGGTTATATCCAAAAACATCGGAACGGGCGATCGGAGATGCGATAACATTCGCTGCTGCTGAAATCGCCGAAGATCTCGACCTCAAGGCTATCATCACACCGACATCAAGCGGTGAAACAGCGAGATTGATGGCGAGGTTCAGACCCGGAATCCCGATAATAGCTGCCGTGGACAACCAATCAGTTGAGAAAAAACTTCTCCTCAGTTATGCCGTTTTTCCAATGAAAGTAAAAACAATGAAAAACGCGGAGAACCTGTTAAACGAGATAGTGAAGAAATCAATTTCAGCCGGACTTCTGAGAAAAGGAGACCTCTTCCTCGCGACACTCGGATTTCCTCTCGGTAAACCCGGCTCAACGAATCTTCTCAAAGTATTGAGAGCGTAACAAATCGCACCGGGCACTGCCTTTAACAAAAACCGAAAATGATATAATCCTTCATTATTTTTATCATGGATGAAAAATGCGAATAGCCCTCCTTTCAGATATCCATTCGAATCTCACGGCTCTTGAAACCGTGCTCGAAGATGCTAAAAATCGTTCGATTGATAAATACTATTGCCTTGGCGATATTGTCGGTTACGCTGCGCATCCTCTCGAATGCCTTAAGATTATTCGCGAGAGATGTGAAAAAGTTGTCTTCGGAAATCATGAGTACGCAATTTTATATCCCGAATACTCTCGATCTTTCAACGAAGCGGCTCAACAGGCGATTGAGTACTCCCGAAAATGCCTTGATTCCGATGGGATCCAATGGTTGAAAACACTCGAACCGCATATGATTCTCCCTGAAATTACACTTGCACACGGTTCTTTGAGGGATTTCGAGGAATATGTCACCGATGTACCCATAGCGAGAATGAGTCTTGAGATTCAGCAAACCATGCTTCTTGTTGTTGGCCACACTCATTATCCGGAGGGTTATGTTTATGACATCGAAACCCGAACAGCAAGGATGCTTGATATTTATGGTGAGGGCGAAATTATTCTTGAGGATGACAAACGTTATCTCATGAATGTCGGTTCGATCGGGCAACCCCGTGATGGCGACCCAAGAGCTGCGTATGCCATTTTCGATACCGAATCAAAAAAATTCCAACTCATAAGAGTCAAATATGATATAGATAAAGCGGCAAATGCCATACTGAATGTTCATCTTCCCGCATACCTTGCGAAACGATTATATGCTGGAAGGTAAAAAAAATGGGGACTGTCCCGAATAAGCAAATCTAACGAACAGAGAATACAGATAAAATGGAACTTGTAGAACTGACAAAGAAACTAAATATATGTGGACTGTCCCCATTTTTTTTAACATCTTTTTTGCAACGGTCACATTAATACGATATGCTCGACCTGATACGAAATAACCCGAACACATCAGCGATACCCCTGATACTCGTAACAACATTCCTTGCTGTGGGAGGACAGCTCAGTCTCAAGCAAGGCATGACTTCAGTGGGAAATATTCCGGGAATGAAAGCATTGCTGAAAAGTCTCGCGAGGGTCGGAACCAATACATGGGTGCTAACCGGACTGGCTTTGTATATCTTTTCGACTCTTCTATGGATGATGATTCTCACAAAAACTCCCTTGAGCTTCTGTTATCCCTTCATCAGCCTATCCTATGTGTTCGTGATAGTCGCATCGAGGATTTTCTTCCGCGAACGAATCGACCATTTCAAGATTCTCGCGATTGTCCTTATCGTGAGTGGTGTTGTACTTCTCTCCATGTCCGGTACAGGAGGACATCCTGATGGATGATGAAAGACAAAGAAATGCCATGGCGATTCCATGGATTCTCGCTTTCACGGTTCTCGTGGTAGCCGGACAACTCCTGTTGAAAAGCGGCTTGAGCACATTCGGTGAGATAAACTCGCTTGGCGTTCTCATGAGCAAAATATTAGTAATCGTTTTTAATCGATATGTTTTTCTCGGACTTGTTTTATATGTTTTCTCAACCGGCTTATGGCTGATTATCCTGTCTCGCACCAGTCTCAGCTTTTGTTATCCATTCATCAGTATTTCATACATATTGATAATCATCACCTCTCGATTTTTTTTCAGGGAAATCATTGATATATACAAGGTCTTCGCGATTCTCCTCATCATTGCAGGGGTTATTATGCTTTCTCTTTCCCGGACAGGTAAAAAAGCAGTATCCATTGATAAACCAAGACCTGAAATAATCCCATAGCAAAAATGAAAAATGTCCTGATAAATAAAACATTAATAATCCTGTCTGTGATGCTTTTTCTTTTGCTCGATTCCGGAAGTCTCATCGCCGCAACAGAATCCGGGAAATCGCCAGATGTTTCATATAAAATCCTTCTTTACGCAAACAATTCTTTATACAGCATGAATCCTGACGGCAGTGGACGTGAAAAATTATTCGAAAAAGCCGATATAATCGATTTTCAATCGCTTTCCGATGGACGAATCCTCGTTCATTCAAGCCAATACGACGGTGAATCGCTTGAGATTTTCGAGATTTCATCAGGAGTCTGGAGCCTTGTCGAGTTCACAGAGGGTGATATCCCTAATATTGCCGTTTCAGAGAATAGCACAACGATCGCTTATGAGATCAGGCATTTCCCGATTTCAATAGATGGTGATGGTGTCTGGCTTTATGATACATCGGGGAAAAAAAGTCATGCGAAAATCGCGAATACCGCGCTCACTATAGAATCATTTACAATATTTTCCGGACGCCTTTTTCTGCTTTATCATGAGCTCGATTTAGTAAGCGATGAAGCCGGACTGTTCATGGAATCAATCCCTCTTGACACCTCCTCCAAACCGCGTCGGAACAGGGTTCCCGAAGGCCTGAAAATGCTTGTACCTGAGGGTTACGAGATCGGATTCACATATCCCGCATCAGGAAAAAGGCTTGAAATAACACATTTAATCGATGGCATTAGTTCAAGCATCGCGATGCCATCCGGCGATATTATCCTTCATAAAAATTCCTATTTTCCAGGCGAAAAACCTTCCCTTGTCTTTGGCAGAAAAGCGATTGATTTTGTCGGAAAGGAATACGAGGAGATTCTCCTGTGGGATATCGATAAAAAGATATTAAACCCATTGAAAATAAATGAGCGTGTCGAAACCGGGGATTTCAGATGGTCTCCCGATCGATTGCTTTACTTCACAGCTAAGTATATCGATCCCTCAGGTGAATTATCCTCACCGATGCTTTTCAGGATGAATATTGCTGACAATAAAATTGAGATCGTCTCCGTCTTCGGAGGTTTCTTCGCTTTTCAAGCAATAAAAAATCCCGGTATTTAACCGGGATAAAGAAAAATCCTTTTTCGGGAATTATTATTCCCCAGGTTTGATTGCCTCAGTCGGGCAGACCTCGGCGCATGTACCGCAATCCGTGCAAGCTTCGGGATCGATTATGAAGATTGGATCGCCTTCGCTGATAGCACCAACCGGACACTCGGTTTCACAAGTGCCACATGCGGCACATTCTTCTGTGATTACGTAGGCCATGACCTACCTCCTGACAGTTTTAATACCAATCTGATTATCAAACACCATCCCAACCTTGTCAATAAAAAAAGAAAAAATGGCGGCATTCGTGTCCAGCGTTATTTTTTTATATAATTAAATAAAAAATGTTTGCAATCCTTATCATAGATCGCGACAAAGGAACCATGGATTCCATTTCCAATTACCTTGAACGATTCAACTACCAGGTATTCTCCGCTGGCAACCTTGATGATGCTCTTGAAATCATGAATTCTAAAAATATAAATGTTGCTTTCATAGATACAGATTCGATCGAGAACAGAATCCCGGAAACAATCGCGGCTATGCTTGAGACTAATCCCTCTACGAGTGTAATTGTAATTGGGAAAGAAGCCGATGCATCCACAGCTGTTTTAACTCTCAAACATGGCGCTTTTGATTACCTTGTTAAACCGCTGAATTTGAACAGACTCTTCGAAATCTGCGATGAAATTGAAAAATCCAAAAAGATGGTCGCATCGATAACAGATGATGATGAAGACAAGCGACATTTTTCAGGGTTTGAGGAGATACAATCACACTCACCTCTTTTCAAAAAGATAATTGATAAAGCCCGTTCCTATGCTCAAACGGATTCATCGATTTTATTAACAGGTCCAACAGGTTCCGGTAAAGGTATCCTCGCACATGCGATACATAATGAGTCGGCGCGAAAAAATCGTCCTTTCATCGATATCAACTGCTCAGCGATTCCGGAAACTCTTTTCGAAAGTGAGTGTTTCGGTTATGAAGCAGGCGCTTTCACCGATGCAAGAACCTTGAAAAAAGGACATCTGGAAGCAGCGAACAAAGGAACTATCTACCTCGATGAAATAGGCAATATTCCACTAACGATGCAATCCAAGCTGCTCAAAGTCCTCGATGAAAATAGCTTTTATCGTCTTGGGGGAAATACCGAAATCAGAGTAGATGTCCGGATAATCGCGTCAACTAACAGGAATCTTGCGGATATGGTGAAAAACAGGCTCTTCAGAGAAGATTTATTTTACCGGCTTGCGGTAGCGACAATCGAGATTCCTTCACTTAATGAAAGACCGGAAGATATCATCCCATTCGCAGAGGAATTTATAAGCAAGTTCGCAATAAAACATGGTGTCCCGGCTAAATTGCTTTCATCGGAAGCGAGACAATCTCTCCTGGAATATAAATGGCTTGGAAATATAAGAGAACTTAAAAATGTAATCGAACGAGTCATGATAACATCGCGGGGCAGCAGCATTATAGATCAAGCTGACCTCCCTGCGGAAATCAGCGGGATAAAAACATCATTTTCGCTGGAGGTTACACAACCTTATGATGTTATTCCCCTTGATGAGTTTGAGCGTCGTTATATAATCGATGTTCTGAAAAGTGTCGACGGAAATCGCGACAAAGCTGCGAAAATCCTCTGTATTGCTCGAAGCACCCTTTTCGAGAAAATCAAAAAACTTGGCATCTAACACTTTGATATAATGTTTAGCCCTTATTTGTTGTTTTGATTTCAAATCCTGGAGACTACTATGCCAAAAATACTTGTCTGCCTTGACGGTTCCCGTTATTCAAAAGTCGTTATCGAGAGCGCTGTGGACATCGCGCGAATCATGGCATCGAGCGTAGCCGGGCTATTTGTGGTCGAAAGCAAAGCTCTCGAGGGTTTCTATTCGGATGTTCATTTCCAGGCGATGGGCGGTACGCTCAACAGAAAAACCTACCGGAATAAGATTCTTGATATTTTTATGAAACGTGGAGAACAGATTCTCGATGAGCTTGAAAAAGCTATGGCGACGACCGGTTTGGATGTTGAACGGATAATAGTTGAGGGCATCACTCATAAAGAAATCCTGGAACACTCAAGATATGCCGACCTGGTAATCATGGGAAGGCGAGGCGAACACGCGGCATGGGGAGGTCCACTCCTTGGCTCAACCGCTGAAACCATTATTCATTCCATTAGAGTTCCTCTGCTTCTGACTGTTGAAAGTCATAAACCTATAAAAAGAGTTTTGATCGCATATGATGGCACTAAGTATATCAAGCGCGCTCTTGAATGGCTGAAAGAACCTCTTGGAAATCATGAAATCGCTTTAAGCATACTCACAGTCAGTTCTTTACCCGCTACAGCTGCGGAGATAATCGATGAAGCTAACCAGATTCTCGAGGAATATCCGGGTGACATCACAACCTGGAGCGAAGATGGCGAACCCGCTCAGAAGATTCTCGAAGTCGCTGAACATGATAATGTCGACATGATTGTGCTTGGCGCATACGGTCAGACCCGTGTCAGAGAACTTATCCTCGGAAGTGTTACAGAGGAGGTTATCCGCCAAACAAAACTTCCAGTTCTCTGTTTCCGATAAATGTCCCTTTAATACTGGCACGACTTTTGCATATTCAATCCTCACTAAACAGTATTGGACAGATTGAATTTAACTTTCTGTCGATATTTATTCCGGAGTCATCCGGATGCAATGGAGGCTGATATGTTTACAAAATCATTAAGATTTATTCTGCTCCCTCTGGGGATACTTTTCCTCGCAATTTTGTCATGTTATTTACCAACCGCTCAACTCGCTTCAGCATCTGAGTTCGCATCCAGTGAAGAAGAATCTCTAAATCTGATTCCTCAGGTTCCTGCATACAAAGTCAAACCTGATTTATCAAATGTGTCAAATGCTGATGATTTCAACATTTCACCAGAAGTAGTACCTTATCTTGCGAATAATGGCTTCGTAGTTATTCAAACAAGATATTCTGACCTCGCTCGAAACCTCGCAGACGAATTTTTTCCTCTATATGAAGAAAATCGCTACACACTGACTCCCAATTTCGTCACCACCGATTCGATTCTTCATAACTATCATCTCATGTTTGACCATCTTCTAAAAAATCTTGAAGAAACAAGACTGGCATCTGAATTGAAAAAATTAAATGCTGGAATGTTAGAAGTCTCATTAAAGCAATATGAGTATTTCAAAGGCACCGAATGGGAAAATGCAGCTAAGAGAAATGTTGGATTCTTTGCGGTGGGTAGCAAATTGCTCGACCCGACTGTAAAAATACCTGCTCTTATCAAAACAGAAGTTGAGAAAGAAATAAAGTTAATTGAATCTCATCAGGGACTTGAAATCTCGCCCGTGATGAACATTGGCGCTCAGTATGACGTTTTAAACAATCTCAAGGAAGATTATTCTCAATATATCCCTCGAGGTCATTACGATAAATCCGAGCTTCTAAAAGCGTATTTTAAATCGATGATGTGGTACGGTCGAATCACGTTTCGCCTGAAATACGAGGATGAAGTCAAATCGCTGATGATGATTACCTATGCGATCAGCGAGGGTGATAATTTAAAAAGTTGGGAAACAATTTACGAACCGACTCAGTTTTTTGTTGGCAAAAGCGATGACATAACATATTACCAGATCAAGGAGATCCTCGATAAAATCTATGGGGAATCATCGTGGCAATCACTTCCTGATGACAGCCACAGGTTTTATGAGGCGATTGAGCTGATGAAGAAGCTTGAGCCACCGCAAATCAATTCGATACCGATTTTCGCGCAAAATATCCAACCTGACCGCGAGGTTGAAATAAAGGGATTTCGTCTGATGGGGCAAAGATTCACACTCGATGCATCGATCTTCCAAAGGCTTATCGATCGTGAAGTTCCAGGTCGAATGCTTCCCAAAGGATTGGATATCCCATCATCTATGGGATCAGAAGAAGCTTTGGAAATTCTTAAAAAAGAAGGCGCGACCGAATTTCCAAATTACATGAATAACATGACAAAACTCAGAAATTTCATAGCCGGGCTTGACTTTAAAACATGGACTCAAAACCTCTATTGGGGATGGTTATATTCTCTCATCCCATTAATAACTGATAAATCCGAAGGTTATCCATCCTTCATGAGGAACAAAGCATGGATTAGAAAAGAGCTTAATACTTATCTTGGAAGCTGGACTGAACTAAAACACGACACAATTTTATACGCTAAGCAGGCTTATGCAGAATGTGGTGGTGATGTGCCCTCTTACAGCAAAACTGACGATCGCGGATATGTTGAGCCAAATCCACAGCTTTATGCAAGACTGGTTTTATTATTAAAAATGACAAGAGAGGGTCTTGAGAGCAGAGGATTATTAAGCGATAAAAATAAAGAGAATCTTATCAGGATGGAGACACTTGCTCAGTCTTTGAAAACGATTTCAGAGAAAGAACTGCAAAACATTCTTCCAACCGTTGATGAATTCGAGCTTATTCGCTCTTATGGTGCGCAACTGGAACACATCTGGCTTGAAATAAATAGAGAGGATATTGAAAAAACCCATGTCAAATGGGAAGGTGGCAAAGCAGAAGATTATATCGGTTATTATCTTGATGATAATCCTGCTGCACTTGTTGCTGATGTCGCTACCGATCCCAATGGCTCAGTTCTTGAGGAAGGAACAGGAAGGATAATGACTATTTTTGCGATTGTGCCAGTCGATGGCAAATTGAAACTCGCAAGTGGTGGAGTATATTCACATTATGAATTCACATGGCCGATGTCCGATAGATTAACCGATAGTTCATGGCGGTCATTGCTTTACACGGATAAAAGACCTTCATTACACGAATGGGCAAACGATTTTATCTCAAATGGTAGCATCGAACGAAAATGCTATTACGAAGACGAACAGGAATGATGAATCCGAAGAATGATTAATACTCGCTCAGTCATTCTATATGCATTTCTTCTAATCGCAGGGATTTTCATCCCTGTGTTTTTTGTGTTACAAAGCCAAGCTCAATCATCCGATAAAACCCAAATCAAATCAGATACCCAGCCATTTTTGGATTTTAAAAAAACTCGCTTGAATCTCCCCATCAAAGAAGAACCTGTTGAACTTATCGCTGTTGGAGATGTCATGCTCTCCCGAACAGTCTCTAAGAAAATGCATGAGTATGGCTTTAATTATCCCTTTCAAAAAACAATCGACTATCTAAAAACCGGAGACATCGTGTTCGGCAACCTTGAATGCCCGATAATCAAAGGCAAAGCAGTTCAGATGAGTGAAATGAGGTTTCGAGCCGATCCCGGAGTGGAAACTACTCTTAAAAATGCTGGCTTCACGGTTCTATCGCTTGCGAACAATCACATGCCGGATTTCGGAATATTGGGAATAAATAACACGATTGCCTTACTTGATAAAGCAGGAATTTATCATTCCGGTGCAGGTCTGAATATTTCCGAAGCATTCAAACCGGCGATTATAGAATGCAAAGGGCTCAAATTCGCTTTCTTTTCATTTAACGATTCCGATTGTGTCCCGGATTCGTATGAAGCGTCAGAAACCCACCATGGCACCTCCATTATGAATATTGAGCAAATGACACAGTCGGTAATGGAATTCGATAAAATCGCTGATTTTATCGTTGTTTCAATGCATTCCGGTCATGAATACAAAACGAAACCGAATGAGCATCAGATAAATTTCGCTCATGCCGCGATCGATGCCGGTGCCGACCTTGTTATCGGTCATCATCCTCACTGGGTTCAGAATATCGAAAAATACAAAGATAAGTATATTCTGTACAGTCTCGGTAATTTCATTTTCGATCAGATGTGGTCGCAGGAAACCCGTGAAGGTCTGATTGCCAAATTTTTCATTACAAAAAATGGAATTCGGAAAATCGAATTCATGCCAGTCCTCATCGAGGATTACTCGCAACCTCGATTCATGGATTCAACTATCGCGGATACAATACTCAATAGACTGGAATACAATCTCAAAGAAAGAAAAATTATTGCGTGGGATGATAAAAATAAAACATTCATCGAGCAATCAAGAAAAGTCATCTATGAATCCGAGGAGCAACTAAAAACAAGAATCAAGAAAATTGACCACGCTAATCTCGATAATGACCGCACTCAGGAGAGTTATTTCCTTAGAGACGGGCAACTATGGATATTCGAAGGTGTTAATCAGATTTGGAAATCTCAAGATAACTGGTGGATTGATGATTTCTTTCTTGCTGATTCCAATCATGATGGCATCATTGATATGAACATGTCCGTATGGAGAGAGGGTGACTTCGGCAGCTCAAAACCGTTCTGGATTGATGAAAATGACATGAGCATAAAAAATCACTTCTTCGTTTTTGATATTAAAGCCGACAGGATTATACCAGTCTGGCAATCATCAAACCTTGAAAATCCAAACCGCGAATTCTGTTTTGACGATATCGATAATGATGGCAAGCAGGAATTGGTAGTTATCGAAGGGACTTATGAGAATGATGGTGCATTCGGTGAATACATCGCTGTTTGGAGATGGAACAGCTGGGGATTTTTCAACGAATGGCGAAGCGAAAAAGGAAAATATATTAATCTTTCGGTTGAAACGATCGAAGGGAAAAAATACATTCTAACTGATTCATTTAACGAGAGCTAAAAAATCTCATCCAGGGAAGACCGGTAAAAGCTAACACAAGACTCACTATAACCATGACAATTACGGGTCCTATCAAAAGACGATATATCCTCTTCCAGTCCACGCTGAAATATTCCTTTGTCAATGTGAAACACAGATGAACCGGGGTCAGCATAACTCCGATAAATCCCGACATGTAAGCGAACTGCATCACCGCGAGATTGACATTTCCATTGTGAATCATGAAAGGCGCTATAATCGGAAAACATATTCCCACATACGCCTGTGTGATTCCGGTCAGCATACCCACGATGAAATTCATTATGAAAATCAGCGCAAGAGGAGGAAAACCGATTTCCTTGAAAAACGGTGCCATATCCTTCGCTGCACTCGTGTAATCGATAAGATGGCTGAATATCATTATCGCCACCACAACCATAATTGTATGTTTCTTCAAACAGATAACTACTACATCTTTCGTTGTCCGGCGATTTATCCTGTTGATATAACCGAAAATTACTGTTGAAATCACGAGAGAACCGAGAAGTTTGAAACGCGCAAGTAACCTGCGTTCAAGTCCTAATGACTCCGCATCGGGAAAGGGTATTATCAAAATCAATATTATGACTAAAATAGGCCATAGGTTTAGAAAAATATCCTTGAAATTGGCTCGAACCGGCTGTTTCGTACTATTCATCGGCGGCTTTCGAATAGTCCATATCAGAAATACAAGACCGCCGACAATTGCGGCAATAGATAATGGAAATTGAGCAAGTGCAATCGTCGATAGATTGAGCGCGAGAGGTTTCGATGTCAGCAGCAGTACACCCGGATAAAACGGCCAGATATATTCCCATACATGGCGGAACCAGAAATTGATTGCTGCCATTCGGTCACGCGGTATCCCTATGGAATTTCCGGATACCTCAACCATCGGCGCACTCAACAACGCCCCGCCGGGCATCGGTAAAAGACCGATTATCGCTGTGGAAATCGCTGAGACATAGCGACTATCACGCATTAAATCCTCGAGAGCTTTCATCATACGATCCATTCGACCCGTTCGATTCATGAACTCGCCGAGAACCGTTATGAAATACACTGTCGATGCGAGAGACAGGCAATCCGCGTTTAACCATCCAATCATGAACTCACGCAAAAAATCGATCGGGGGCACGAGAAAGAGAAAACCAAGGACAACGGTACCAAGTAGAAGCGCCCACTCAACAGCCATCTTCCTCCCTATGAGTATGACAAGGAAGATAAATATAATCGCTATCTTGATAGTCGCCTGCAAACAGAAACCGTCCTCTCACCAAAATATTCAATATACCATTAATCATCGATTTTCATATTCATCATTTAATCGAAAATTATGCTAAAATGTCCATCACCCTTTGGAATTCCACCGATTTAGGGAGGAAAGGAAATGAAAGGACTGATTCTTTCAGGAGGCAAGGGGACAAGACTTCGTCCACTGACATATACATCCGCAAAGCAGTTAATACCAATCGCGAACAAACCCATATTGTTTTATGGGCTTGAAGCGATGGCTGAGGCTGGCATTAAGGATGTCGGGATTATTGTCGGAGACACTCATCGTGACATACGAGCCGTCGTCGGGGATGGGAGCAAGTGGGGTCTCAAAGTCAGCTATATCCAGCAGGAATCTCCGCTCGGAATCGCGCACGCTGTAAAAATCGCCTGGAACTTCATCGGGGAGGACAAATTCGTCGTCTATCTCGGCGATAACATTCTCAATGAGGGTCTCAAGGGCGTATTGCAGGAATATGATAAATCTCGCGCAAATGCCATGATACTTCTCTGCCATGTCCCGAATCCGCAGCAATTCGGTGTCGCGGAGGTAGATGCAATGGGCAATGTGAAACGATTGCAGGAGAAACCGCGCGAACCCCGTAGCGACCTCGCCCTCGTCGGCATCTACCTGTTCGATAAACGAATCTTCCAGGCATGTGAGAATATAAGACCATCAGAACGCGGTGAGCTCGAAATAACTGATGCAATTCAATACCTCATAACTACCGGATATACAGTCAAACCGAGTATTGTCAAGGGATGGTGGAAAGACACAGGGAAAAAGGAGGATTTGCTCGATGCGAACCGTCTTGTACTTCAGAGTATCGGACGCGATGTTAAAGGTGAAATTCGAGGCAAACTTCCCGTGGAGGGGAATGTAATACTTCACCAGGAAGCGCTTGTAATGGATTCTCGTATCCGTGGTCCCGCTATAATTGGCAAGGATGCAAAAATCGAAAACTCTTACATCGGTCCATTCACATCGATTGGACCTGGTGTGTTAGTCAAAGGAAGCGAGATTGAACACTCCATAGTAATGGAGGGCGCTCAGATTATCGATATGCAGGTAAGGCTCTGCGACTGTGTTCTCGGACGCGATTCTGTCATTTCGATGTCCGATGAACGCCCCAAAGCTCTCAGAGCTATGCTTGGTGACAATTCACAGGTTGCATTATGAAGCTTCCCGATGACCAGCACCTGAAATCCCTTTTTATCAAAACTTACCGCGAAATCGCGCGTTTTACTGATGACGATGCCCAGAGGATAAAAATTCATGAAGCGCTTCTTGAGTATTGCTTAACCCTTCTTGAATCAAATTTCCATTACAGGGATTTTGAATCTTCACGGTCAATGGTGGAAATAATGCAGGAAGCAGGCATTCAACGGTTCCTGGTTTTCAATATCACACCGATGGAGGAATTACTTTCCGCGATAAAAGCATTCAATCGCCACCCGGGTGTCATCGCTTCTTTTTACGAGCTTCAACCGGAGCTAAAACACAAAAAGAAAGTCAAAGCTGAAGCGCTATATGGCGAATCCCACAGTGAGAGAAAACGTGCAGGATGTTTCTATACTCCTCTTGGAATCGCCGATTTCATCGCTCGAACAGCGATAGATTTTTATCTTAAGTCGAATAGAACTAAAAATAGAGAAATTACGATACTTGATCCATCCGTTGGCGCTGGTATTTTCCTTGATGTGGCAATAAATAATTTAACAAAGAGAAAAAAATTTAGGGATGGCGAAAATCTTCATATATTCGGGATAGATCGGGATTCCGAAGCATTGAAACTGGCTGAAAGAATCCTCAAAATAAAAAAAAGGGACAATATCCATATTAAAACTAAATTAACAGAGGGTGACTTCCTTCTTGATAATCTCACTCACCCGGAAAAAGGATATGACATAATAATCGGCAATCCGCCATATATCTCATATTACTCACGCGAAGCCCACTCGGACAACGATATAAAACAGCTCCTCAGGGAACAATATGGGACAAAATCCGGTGGAAGCCTTAATACATTTCTGCATTTCATAGTTCGAGGAATCGAGCTTTTAAACGATGGTGGAGTTCTTGGTTACATCATACCGGACAAGCTTTTATGGAATCGTCGATACCACCCCACGCGCTCTTTCATCCTTGATCATGCGAAACCAATAGCTATTTTTACAGCGGGTGAAGGTATATTCGAGGGTGTCAATGTGGGAAATGCAATCATTATCCTTCAAAAGAAAGACACCTTAAAACGATGTCAACTGGCAGATTTAATTTTTGACAGACAAAAAAAAGAAATAACAATTCAGAACATAAGAGTCGTTGAACCAACCGATTTCCTTAAGATTCCCAAATTTCGCTTCACCATCGCAAATCCATTAGTCTCCAAGATAGAGAAGAACTCGGTACCTTTTGATGAGCTGGCTTATATAAAAGACGGGATAAATCCGGCATTCCGTGAATTCCGTGAAAAAATAATCTCCACCTCAAAAATTGACATGAATTATCGTCAGTTGATAGAAGGTGAGGATATACATCCGTTCCAAATCATCAAACGTCCTCTCTTTATCAATTATGACCGCTCTCTTATAACACCCGAATTACGAAAAAGAGGCGCAAGCTTCAGAGAAGCATGGATATTCAACTCACCTCGGAAACTCGTAAATCGTCAGACCGCTGACAAACTCATCTTCGCCCTTGATGAGAACAAGCTATGCAACCTTAACTCGGTTCATAACACCATTCTTCGTGAGGGTGTCGATGAGAGAATCCTTGTTTTCCTGCTCGGTCTCATGAATTCGAGATTGATGAATTATTATTATCAGGAAGTGAGTCACGAAACAGCTAAAAGCTTTCCCCAAGTGCATATAGCCGAGCTTAGATCATTACCGATTAAAATTCCTCAATCGAATGAGATGGATAAATTTGTAAAAATAATTAATCAAATCAGAAATTCTAAAACTAATTGTAGTAAACTAATCGGCTTATTGGATGAAGCGATTTTTGAGCTTTACGGAATTAACGAAAAAGCAAAAAAGACTATCATAAAAGCAACAGGCGATGAGTGGCGCGATTTCAAATTTCAATCCAGACAGTGACATTAATATAGACTATCTTGTGCTCACCATGTCTGATGGAAGTCACGAATATATCCTGACCTTCACAAAACTATAGTAACGGGTTTGTGTTTGATTCATTTTGCTTTATAATGAGTTTTTTGGTTTAAATGTATTCTTAAAATTCTCGGAGGACCATCATGAATATAAAAGGTCTTTCACGCATAGCAACAATTATTATTTTTCTGTTTTTACTCGTTGGCTGTCAACTCAATCCTCAATCCGCCAAGGAAAAAATGGCCTACAATAACACAATGACTGAGATAAAGGCCATGAACTATATGGATGGCAAAATCGGGAATGTCAAATTCTCCAAGAATGGCTATATAGGCTTCACTTTTGATTTCACCGATGCCAACTTGAAACAGGAGGAGATGGAAGATATCTGCTATAAATTGCTGGCAGTCTATGCTAATAGCAACAACAGGGCTCAAACCGGTATTACGGTTATAAGAATCACCGGCCATAAAAGCGGTGGTGGCACTGTGAAAGCTACTTATCAGGCTGGCCCGACAAAAGGCGACGATATCAGGACAAACGTGAAAATAAGCTGGGAATAAAATCATTTGCGCCATAATTATTAATCCTGTCTTAACGGCGCAAACAACATAAAGAGGTTTATCATGACAGCAAGGCTTTCAACGGGTGCTTTTCTTGTTGCCTTTCTTTGTGTGTGTTTAATTTCTTCCGCTTCCGCTGAGGATACTTATACTCTCAAATATACTACTGAACCAGGCCAGTTCGACTACATAGTTGATTCGCGAGCGACTTTCAATATCCATGCCGATGACTTGCCTTTACCAGGAGCTTATATCGATATTCGGAACATCGAACTGCACACTCGTGAAAATCGCTGGGTGAAAGTGGAAAGTTACGATCAGGCAACCGATTGCATAACCATGTCGCTTGGTGGAACTCCCGAGTGGATCAGGTTCGGTTATGATTTCTTCCAATTACCCCCAATGGATGAATTAATCAAGCAGCTTAAAGAAGAAAATATTATGGGGGATGAACTTGATTTTATAAAAAATCCGCAATCCCAGGTTTTAACTTTAAAAATATCGCCGAAGGGAAAATTCATGGGGCTTGATTTTAATCTTCCCGATGAATACACGCAGGAGATGTCGATGTTCATGCCAATAGTAATTAACACAATAAGCAACATGATCGATCCCGCGTTCCCCGATAAGGCAGTTAAAATCGGCGATTCATGGAGCCAGAATGTAAAACTCGACAAGATCCCGGTCGCAGGTCTTCCGACCTTGACTGTCAATTATCTCCTTAAAGATGTTGAGAAAAATGATCAAGGAGACATGATTGGAAATATCCAGTTCGATTGCAAGTGGCATTATGATGTCAAGCTGCCGGAAAATATCGTGCAAAACGAGAAAATCCCCTACTGGAAAGACAAGAAATTCGAGATTGTGAGCTTAAGACCATCAGTAGATTTTAATCTCGATGGCAACACACGATTTAATATCACAAAAGGAATGACAGTTTCATGCGATTACAATACGGAGATAGTAATTATTGCGGATGCCGATCTCAGGAAACTAACCGGTCATGCCAAGGATAAAATATGGTCTCCTCATGCTGAATATAAAGTAATCGAGCATGATGTAATGAAATTAAAGTAAGTGTATCAACAGGCACATTAAAGCATTCAGATTAACTTGGATTCAATAAATGAAACGACCCGAAATTATTCTCGATATCATCCGAGAAATAAGGAATATTTCAGCTAAAGAGAACGAACCCGATGCTCTGAGTCGTGTTATTCTCGACAGGATGGTTGCCTATCTCGGATGCGACATTGGCGATATCCTGCTTTTCAATAACGACCTCGGGCTTCTTTTTTTTCAGAATTCAGTCGGGCGAGATATCGATGTCAACATGGCAGATTCAAAAAATACTCTTCCGAATGACGTACTCCGCACCGGAGCTCCTCGAATAGTTGGCGATATCTCCAGCTCCGAGTTCTCATCACTATCGCGAAACACTGTCAGTCAGATGTGTATCCCGGTAATACTCGGTGAAAAAATATACGGAATCGTAAACTTTGAAAGTCGCAAGAAGGATTTTTTTACGGAAGAGCATCTCGCATCAATTCAGATTATTGGCTTTCCATTGGGTCTCGTACTCGAAAAAGCCGAGCTCAGAGAGGAAATCTTCAACCTTCATCAGGGTCTTTTAAGAGTCCTTGTAACCGCTCCTGAAAAAGTCGAACCAAATTACCCTCATCACGCTGAGCGTGTCGCGCGACTTGCTCGTATGATTGCATCCAATATGGGTATGAGCAACGATGAAATCTATGATGCTGAGAAAGCCGGGCTCCTTCATGATATAGGGAAAATCCAGATAGATGGCGTAATCCTGTCAAAACCCGGACATCTCACCGACCAGGAGTTCGAGGAGGTTAAACGCCATACTGTACTTGGACGTCTAATCCTTAAACCGATTGGTTTCATGGGACCAATTCTTGAAGCCATCGAACATCATCATGAGCGATTCGATGGTGCTGGATATCCTCATGGGCTAAAAGGCGAGGAGATACCTCTCCTCGCAAGAATTCTCGCTGTCGCTGAAGCTTACGATGGCATGACTGCAAAAAAACATTACGCTGATGCTTTAAGTTCAGAGGAAGCTATCCAGGAGATTAAAAATGGGCGTGGAACAGCTTTTGACCCGGTTATCGTTGATGCATTCCTTGGAGCAATTCAAGAAGATACCAGCGAGTAAAATTCCCCTTACATCCTCCATATTTAATTTTGTGCAATTTGTAATGAAATCAACCTTCAGCCAAGTCCCATAATAATAATCCATTAGTGCCTATGTTCTAAATATATGAATATTTGTTATAAATCGCGATTTTACCATTTGAGCATGTTTTCTAATCCTCTTTATTTAACCTGATAAATAATATATTTTGCACAAATTAGCGAATCATTTGCCATCTAAACTGTGCACGTCTGAGGAAATTAATTTGACAACAATTTCGATTTTTGTGTAAAATGTAATGTCAGATTTATTAAATTTCTCGCAATCTTTAAAGTATTAAGGTGCGACCGTTGCAAAAGTAACAAATAATGTCATTCCGAAGCGAAGTTTGGAATTTGACATCGTTGGAATACGCATTATTACTGCAACTTGGTTTGTCAAATTCCGAACTTCGCTGAGGAATCTCTCTTTTCGCAACGGTCACAAGGTATTACAAATGGTCCCAAAACTATATCGCACTTTTTATGAAAGACGTGTGTTTACCCTCGAAGATGCTGCTCCTTTTTTCCCTGACTCCCAGCAAGCAAGAAATGCTATCCATTACATGAAAGCTCATGGCTATCTGAAACAGATAAAAGCCGGCTTGTATTGCGTTATCCCATTCGAGTTTCAAGGGAAAGAGGATTACTCTCCCGATATCATCTTAATAGGCAGTCACCTCGTGGAACCATATTTTTTCAGTCATTTAACTGCTCTTCATATTTATGGATTTGTCGATATCCCATTACCCCGAATTGTGGTCACATCAACAAAACGGTTCCGACGATTCACATTCCAGGAACGAATCTTCCAGAATGTCTTGACAAACGATTTTTTTGGCTTCAAGACTCATCCATACAAGGAAAACCTCGAGGTTTATGTAAGCGACCTTGAAAGGACATTCATCGACTGCCTGAATCGTCTCGAACTCGCCGGCGGTATGGTCAGATTCTTCCGCGCCATGTACTCATTCGGATTCCTCAACTATCTGCTTCTGATCGAATACCTTCAAAAAATCGGCAATAAGACACTCATAGCGAAAGTCGGATTCACATTTGATTATCTAAGTGGTCGATGGGAGGTGCCATCGGATATTATCGATGAATTAAAAAAATCGATCGCTGGCAATACTGTGTTCTACTTGGATAGAAATATCGCGAAAGGATTTGGCGAGCTCAACAAGGATTGGAATTTAGTTGTCCCCAAATCGTTCCGCGAACTGGTCAGACCCGTTTAAAAAATGTAAGGGGGGGGGACAGCAACCATGAGTGTAATGGACTCATGGTAGCTGTCCCGTGTTCAACAGGTTCTCCGTTTGATTTATATTATCAAATATGTTATATTTTTAATCTAATATTTGCATCAATCATATTGATTTTGGAGGATTCCGATATGAATTTCTCAACCCGCCTAATTACATTATTATGTATGTTCTTCATTACCATGATGTTTGTTGGCTGCTCCAAAGCAAAGTCGATAGTTGAGCCATCAACCGATATTATGAATGAAATTCCGGCATCATCCGATGGAGCGACCGGTAATCGCGGCGTCATCGCGGTTTATGATGCCGTGATTGATCCTGAAGCGAAAACATTCAAGGTCGAACCTTGCGTGAGAGATTTAGCTTATCATTATCCACTGACGCAGTTATTCCCGAATTCCCTTTCGATAACCGCTTACGGATTCACTCCCAACTTCTGGGCTGATATAAAGCTTTCGCATCCATTACCAGGGAGCGGGATTGATGGATTCGATCCGCGGGTCATCGCGATTCTCCCGGCGCGAGCGGGAGTATCCTTCTACTATCTCACTCTTAATGCATACGCCAATAATTCCGTCGTACTGGAACCTGATGGTTACACAAAGCTATTCGACAATCTTGGCGGTTCTATTTTCGGAAACACGAATCCCTTTAAAGCATATTTCAAAGATCAACCGTATCGTGTATGGTCAAGCACGGGTGCAACAACTGAAACCCAGCGCTGGCAGATGAACTTGTCCGGATTTGGCGGTTCGATGCAATTCAAACTCGTCGTTGATGTATCCACAAATTATCCAAACCCTCCACAACCTGGAATCGATAACGCACCTGAGCCGGTTAAGATTGATGCAATTATCGGGAGCGGTTTAACACCAAGCGGTGGCAATGCCGAAATTTATGCAGTTCTAACGGATTGGCAGGGAATAGTCGGTCTCGGAACTGTTAGTGTTGAAGCTCCCGATCTTTACCCTGGACTTGTGAATCTCAATTATGTCGCACCTGGGCCTTATCCCGATCAATATATTTTCTTTGGATCAATATCAAATAGCAATCTAGCCACTTTAGGGTATTACAATCTTCTCATCGCTTCCAATGACATAAACACAGGAATCATGTTATACAATGAATTTAGAGTTATTGTAGAGGGTGACATTGACTTCAAACTTGAAGACATCACACCACCATGGCTGAATTGTTCACCTTCGGACTTATTTATTAAAGATGATTATGCGTACGTCACTGGTGGTTTAAGCGGACTTCACGTCTTTAATATATCAGATCCTATCAATCCTATCTGGATTAACAGGATCGAAACGGTGGGTAATGCTTATAGCGTTAGCGTTTCCAACGGTTTCGCATATGTAGCGGAGATGGACGCTGGTTTGCAGATAATCGATATAGATCCACCAGAAACAGCATATATTATTAAAACAATTGATACACTTGGGTCTTCCTTAGAGGTTTGCGTGTTAGATAGATACGCATATGTGGCAGATTATATTGCTGGTTTGCAGATAATTGACATACAACCACCAGAATCAGCATATATTGTGAAAACAGTAGAGACATCTGGGTCTGCTGGAGGAGTTTGCGTGTTAGATGGATACGCATATGTAGCAGATGGAGAAGCTGGTTTACAGATAATTGACATAGAGCCACCAGAATCAGCATATATTGCTAAAACAATTGACACATCTGGTCATGCTTTAGATGTTTGCGCGTTAGATGGATACGCATATGTAGCAGATGGAGAAGCTGGTTTACAAATAATTGAAATAGACCCGCCAGAATCAGCGAATATTATAAAAACGGTAGATACACCGGGAGTTGCTGTTGATGTATACATATCAGGTTTATACGCATATGTAGTGGATGAGTATTTTGGATTACAAATAATATACATAGCGGTTCCAATTTTTGCGATTATAGTTAAAACTATTGATACAGAGGGATATGCAGGGAGTGTTTATGTGTCAAGTGGATATGCATATATATCATCTTATGCTGCTTTACAAATAATTGATATAGAACCACCCGAATCAGCTTATATCGTGAAAACCATTTACTCACTAGGTTATACTTCTGGAGTTTATACCTTAAGTGAGTACGCATATTGTTCAAACAGCAGTGGTTTACATATAATAGATATAGAGCCACTTGAATCATCTCATATTGTTAAAACGGTCGTTACACAAGATGCTAGGGACGTTTGCGTTTTGAATGGATATGCGTATGTGGCTGATAGAAATTCTGGATTGAACATAATAGACATAGAACCTCCAGAATCGGCTCATATTGTAAAAACCATTGGGACGGCAGGATTTGCTTTCAGTGTTTATGTTTCAAGTAGTTACGCTTATATAACGGCTTATACCGCTGGTTTACAAATAGTAGACATAGAACCACCTGAATCTGCAAATATTGTGAAAACCGTTGATACACCAGGAGAAGCTGGAGGAATATTTGCTCAAAATGGGCTCGCGTATGTAGCGGACGGATCTTCTGGTTTATGTATAGTAGATATCGAACCACCTGAATCTGCTCATGTTATTAATATCATTGATACGCCAGGTGGTGCAACAGGAGTTTATTCATCAGATGAGTATGCATATGTTGCAGAGGGGAGCGATGGCTTACAGATAATAGACATAGACCCGCCTGATTTGGCAAATATTATTCAGACAGTTGATACACCAGGAGGAGCTTATAAAGTTCATGTATCATTCGGATACGTATATTTAGCAGATGGAAATGGAGGATTACAGATAATCGATGTAAAACCACCTGAAGAAGCGCATATTGCTGCTTCATTTGACACACCAGGCTGGACTTATGATGTATTTGTTTTCGACAATTATGCCTATTTATCAGATTATAATGGGGGGTTAAGGATTATAAAATTATGGTGATAAGTACGGTAACCTGGCGTACCTTCTTGAGGTGAACTTGATATCTGCGTTGTACTATAGCAGGCATGCCAGGCTACCAGACTCTTCGAAGAGTACGAGAAAGGATATTAAATTTTAATACAAGGGCTTAAACTATGAACATGCAATCGAAAAAGAGAGAATGGAAAGAAGGATTTATAGTTATGTTAGATGCTTTAGGAGTAAAAAGCCGAAATATTGACGAAACAAATGATTTTCTTGATAAATATGGCGTAATCAGGAATAGATTGCCTTATGCGGTAAAACAAATACAGAGTTTAAAAATAGCATTAATGCAAGATACAATCATTTACTGTTTTGTATATGATAATCAAAGCCCCTCTGTTTTAGATGACCATCCTATAAAATTACGTGATTTATTATACATTATCGGAGCACATTTATTTCATTTTGTTCAATTCGCATTTGAAAACGGGTTAGCTTTCCGCGGGGTGATAAGTAAAGGTGCATTCATAATAGATGACACAGTTTCCGAAAGTTCAGAAATAAGTTCTAATATTGTAGTTGGACCAGCAATTTATGATGCAGCTTCATGGTATGAAGAATCTAATTGGATTGGGATCATGACAACCCCACAACTAAGTTTGTTGATTGATAAATGGATAGTATCAGTTGGACCAGCCAGCTTTGAAGCAGTTTTTAGAAAGTACGATGTTCCTTTGAAAAATAGCATAGCTCAACAGGTTTGGTGCCTCAACTGGCCATGTTCTTACTGGACGGAGAAACCTAAATATCAAGATGTAATTCCTGAATATAATATAATTGAAGGGGATAAGAAATTTATGGATGATTTTGAAAGAATGAAAAAATCATCGTCGGATGCAATTAAATATGTTAATACGCTGGCATATTATAATTATATTAAGAAAATATATTTAAGTATGTAGCCCGGCATCCCGCTTGACACTTGCCTTCTTTTTATCATTACTAACTGGCAACAGGAGACCAGCGCTACGCTCGTTTTTTAAAACTCAACTGAATAACTTGCGAGATGTATATATTTGAATTTATCGGGGTAATCCTCCCCGACAATCAACGGCATTATGTCTTTCGCTTTGCCGTAATTCAATTTCAGATGTCCCCCACCAAGAGTTACTCCTGACGTTTTCCTGCCGTCATAGCTTCCCGTTCGCAACGTAATCCACGGAAGCGGTGAAAATTCAATCCCCCAGTTTTACCATACAGTCCGCTGACATCTATCGTATCGCGAGCGCAATTAGGGGCTTGCTATCTTGAGTATGATGGGCTCATGGTTCCTATCCCCGAATTTTTACGAAAGGTGAATATTTTTTTAGTATAATTGAAACCATGAGGATAATCGGAATAGATTGCAGTCTCAGTGTTACAGGCTATGGAATCATAGAATCATTGGAGCATGAAACTGTACTCGTTGAGGCGGGAGTCATACGCACACGAGCATCATGGCCGCTTGAGAAACGAGTGCAGACAATTCATGATGAGTTATGCTTAATCCTCGATGAATTCAAGCCTGATGTGATGGTCGTGGAGGATCTTTATTCGCATTACGAACATCCGAAAACCGCGATAATCATGGGACATGCGCGTGGAGTAGTTTTCCTTTCAGCCGCCAAAGCTCAGATCCCGGTTCTAAACTATGGCGCAACGCGAATCAAAAAGGCGCTCACAGGCTCAGGACACGCGTCAAAAAACCAGCTTGAAGCGGTTGTTCGGTCAACCTTGAATATAAAATCCGAGATTAAACCGTTTGATGTCAGTGACGCTCTCGCATGTGCTATCACACATGCCCGCGTCATCGACTGCAGAGTATAAATTCGAAATCCCTCCTCTCCCTTTACGGAGAAGGGCCAAGGGTAAGGTTCCCCCTCTCCGTTCACGGGGAGGGGACAGGGGTGGGATTCCCCCTCCTCGTTTACGGGGAGGGGACAGGGATGGGGCTCCCCCTCTCCGTTCACGGGGAGGGGCCAGGGGTGGGGTTCTTGATAGCTCGTATCCGCGGCATATTAACTGAAATCCTCGATGAACACCGCGTAATTGTCGAGGTTGGCGGCATTTATTATGAAATCCTCCTGCCCGCAATCGTGATGAAAGAACTGCGGGACCGTCACGATGTCGGCGATGAAGTCACTTTCTCCACGATTTACGAATTTGAGGGCTCAGCCGCTTATGGAAACATGGCTCCTCGTTTAATAGGTTTCCTAAAAGATCGCGATAAAAAATTTTTCGAGCGACTCATTAAAGTGAAAGATTTCGGCGTTCGGAAAGCGATGAAAGCTCTCGTTGTACCATCGGAGGATGTCGCGAGCGCAATCGAAAGAGCCGATTTTAAATTCCTCACGACTCTTCCGGAAATCGGCAAAAGAACAGCAGAAAAAATTGTAGCTGAGCTCAAAGGCAAGTTGACCGAGTTCGCTCGTGCCGATTCTGTGCCAGTTGAAATCTCAAGCGATGATGAGATGCCGGATTTCAAGCGTGAGGCTGTCCAGGTGCTTCTCCAGCTCGGTTATAAACGAACGGAGGCGAACATCATGGTGAATCGCGCAATGACCCGCAAACCCGAAATATCCACCTCTGAGGAACTCGTCAAAGAAATCTTCGCTCATACGAAAGCTGGATAACGCCAATTCCTGTCCATTCCGTACGTTCTTGTCACCTATGATAGCGATACCCATTCGGCATTTTTCCCGGGCTTACAGACTTTGCCGAACTGGAGTTCGGCACTTCCAGTAAGATTATTCTGCAAAAATTGTTTATAAAACAGCTATCACAGCTCTTATTGTCATGCCTATCCCCATGAGCAATACGATTATAGTGCTTACAACCGGTACATATCTTGCCCATTTGCTTTCGGAAACATATTTACCCGCGAAATCTGCTGCTTTTACCATCGCGACACCAATCGTAACAAGCACCGATGCCATACCGATGCTATGAATAATCACAAGAATCAGAGCCCTTGCGAATTCTCCAAGTGAAATCGCGGCAAGAAGCACAGCTAACGCGCTGTGGCATGGGACAATCCCGCCTGATACTCCGAGAGCTACCAGCTGTCCAAAAGTGGGACGTTGCCCCGGTTTTAAATCCGGTATATGCGGGTGACTGTGTTCATGATGATGTTCGTAATTTTCGTGGTCGTGGTCATGCTCATGACTGTCACTATGATGATGATTCTCATGCCTTCGTGCCTGACGAATTCGCACGAACAGCATCCAGATTCCTATTGCTATAATAAGCAATCCGGAAACCACTCCAAGAATTTTCTCAACCATTTCAGGGACAAAATAAACAGCGGCTGCTGTTGAAAGAACTCCAAGAATTATCACGATGCCTGAATGAGTCAGTGTTACGATGATTCCAAGAAGGATTGCATCACTGACTCGCCCCTTGGAACCGACAAGATAAGCCCCCATTACTGTCTTACCGTGTCCGGGTTCCAACACATGAAGAGCACCGAGTCCAAATGCTGATAATGCCAGTAGGAGAAAATCCATATGACTCCTGAACCGGGATTCCTGAAGTAATTTCTAAATTTAACCACAATAAATTGAAGAACGTGTAGACTTTTTTAAAAGAAAACGCATTTAAAAATTATTCATAATCAGGAATGAAAAAGGATTCATACCCCTTTCATAAATGCTCGAATTATGCTATCATAATGATAGCAATATTCATGTGAGGTGAAAACATGGCACAGATTTTAGTTCGCAATCTAAATGAGAAAACAGTCAAGGCTTTAAAAAAGAAAGCCAAAAGTCAAGGACGCTCGCTTCAAGCCGAGGTTAAATCAATCCTTGAGGATGCAGCCAATTCCGAAAAAGTCGATATGGAAACAGCACGGAAATCGGTCAATGAGGTCCGCAAAAAATTAAAAGGACGCAAATTCTCCGATAGCGCTAAATTAATCCGAGAGGACCGTGATGGATGTTCACCACATATGCAAAATCATTATGTCGTAAGAACAGAGCATCTTAACCACAAAGGCAATCTGTTTGGCGGACAGCTTCTTCAATGGGTCGATGAATGCGCTTATATGGCTGCCAAAAAGGATTTCCCCGAGCATAACCTTGTCACTCGTGCAATGTCGGAGGTCGAGTTCAAAAAAGGCATCACGAATGGCTCAATCCTGCAAATTAACGCGGATCAGGAAAGAGTCGGCAATACATCAGTGACATATAAGATTGAAGTACTTTCATACCCGCCTGAGGAAAGGGGTGGGGAACTGGTATTCGAAACACATGTCACGTTTGTCGCAATTGATGATTTTGGTGAAAAAGCTCCGTTGATAAGATAATGTTATCTATCAATTTCAGCGATTATCATATTGTTTCTCAATCCATGCCTTGTACTCGAAGCTCTTCTCCTTTACCTTGCGCCACCACCACTCGTTATCGGTGTACCACTTGATTGTTTCGCCTATGTTCTCCTCGAAACCAGCCTTCGGAGACCAGTTGAATGTTTTCCTCATTTTCGATGAATCCACCGCGTGACGCAAAACATGCCCCTCTCGATCCTTGACATGCTGAATGAGATCCCTCGGCTTTTTGAGCGCATTGATTATCAACTCCGTAATATCCAGCACTGATCTTTCATCACCCGATGAGATATTAAAAATCTCTCCCTCGTGACCGGATGCGAATAATACTATCTCCAAAGCTCTGCAATGGTCATCCACGTGAATCCAATCTCTTGTATTTTTCCCCGACCCATAGACAGGAAGCGGTTTATTTTCCAATGCGTTTGTAACGAAGAGAGGAATCAGTTTCTCAGGATACTGGTATGGTCCATAATTATTTGAGCAACGCGTGATAATCACAGGGAGTTCATAAGTTGTGAAAAAGCTGTAAGCGAGTCTGTCCGCACCCACTTTTGATGCCGCATACGGGCTTTTCGGCTTAAGGTCATCGCCCTCAACCGATGGCCGATCAACCGCCTCACCGTAAACCTCATCGGTGGATATATGCACAAATCGTTTTATTTTATTCCGTCGCGCGGCCTCAAGAAGCACCCATGTGCCTTTGACATCAGTATCGATAAACCGTCCAGCATCCAGTATGGAGCGATCCACGTGAGTCTCAGCGGCGAAATGCACAACCCCATCGACCTCGCGCATTATCTTATCAACCAACAGTTCATCAAGGATATTCCCATGAATAAAGACTCGATCGGGATTCTCCAAGAAACCCTGCGGAAAATTATCAAGATTGCCGGCGTAAGTTAGAGCATCAAGGATAATCAATCTCATCCCGGGATATTTATCAGCCATCATCCTAACAAAATTGGAGCCGATAAATCCCGCACCGCCCGTGACTAAAACGCTTTTCATATGTGAACCTTCCATCTTGTAAATATCGAAATACCGTCAAATTCATCATGTATTGGTTTATCGCATAAGCCCTCTTGGAAACCTTATGGAAAGGGCGTATGCAATACACTCCTACATCAGAACCGCTTTATTCTGTGCCCTTTCCTTTATCGCTTTTATATCCTCAATTGTTAACATCCTGCCGAAGCTAATCGGCTCACTGAGTGTGAAACCATTCTCAATCGCAATTTTGCCTATCTCCTCGATCTTGTTCGTGTCGAGATTTCTGCCGATTGAGAAATTTTCAAAACGTCCGACAAGCGCCAGAAGTATCGTCTCAGCAAGGCAGGCAAACGCGATATTCGGTGGAAGACTCAAATCAAGTCCCCAGTTCACTTCTCCTGGTATCCTTATTTCACCCGATTCAATCACGAGTATATCATCACGCTTGTTTGCCTCCTCTTTTGAGACATCCGGTGGACGAGCGACATCGAGAACGACACAGCCGGGTTTGAGCTGCATGACATCAATTACGCCTTCCGGATCTGTCGTCGTTGCGATAACAATATCCATTTCTCCAATCAGCGAACCCACACTTGTCCCGCCTTCAATTCTTTTGCAAACTGCCTGCAGTTCGCGAGTAAACTCAAGAACTTTCTCCGGTCTCCTACTTATAACAACAAGACGTTCAACCTGCGGAGCAAGCATTCTGCATATCGCTTTCCCGATACTTCCTGTACCGCCAACAACCATCAATGATGCCCTCGCAAGGTCTATCCCCATTACTTCACATGCTCTCCTCGCTGTCTCTACGGTCGCCCATATGGTTAGCGAGTTGCCGGTAGTTATCGCTATCGGACTTTTTTTCGAAACTGTCAATCCGGCATCACCGACCACACTCGTGAATGCACCAAGACCCATTATCCCAACCGAACGTTCCTTTGCGAGCTCCGCGATTTTCAAAAGTCCCGCATAAACTTTTTCAGGAGGCGCTTTCATCATCATCCTCGGAGTCATAATCAGACCATAGAAATACCCTATTGTCTCCCTGCCATTCGGTGTGCGTATTACGCTTGTTTTCGAGACATACATGGGGGGAAGTTGTGCGAGAAGCATTTCGAGAAGCGCGGGGGGGAGATTCCTCAGCCAGTTGAACGCTTTCACCTTGTAAACATCGTTTAACTTCAAAGGATGAACCACAAATGCGAATTTATTCTGAACCTCATCCTTCTCACGAACGGGATTCAGTTCCTCGATTGTTGGTTCTATGTTCCCATCAAGTATTAAATTTAAATATTCGTTTCTTAGCTGGATACTGGGACGATTTTTGGGATCGACAACAAAACCCTGATCGAGAAGATGAGCAACAAAAAGCGCTTCAAGAACATTAGCCCCGAATGTTCTGTCATCCATTACCGGAGTTGTTGTGATTAGCCATCGCACACCACGAGACTTTAAATCCTCGCGATCCTTCTTCGTCACAGTATTGGTGATGATAGTCTTGCCGCTAAGATCTAAAGGAGCATATCGACGAATCTGGTGGAAATCACCGACTATGATGTCCGCTTTTTTAAACACCCATGGGAATCGTTCGTGACGAGTTTCCTGACGGCGTCCTGTTGGATAAATCCACTCAAATGGCAGTCTGCATATAATCGGCATGAAAACTCGTGCGAGTCTCTTGAGCGAATCTAAATCTCTCACCAGCATCGGAATTCTGAGATTGAAAAGGAAATCACCGAAATAGACTTTCGATGCGAACTCGCTGATAACTTCAGCAATCGATGAGCGGTCGATACCGCTCATCACGAGAACTTGTTTATCGTCAAAAATCTCCGGATGTGAATTATGTATATGCGTTATAGCCCATCGTTCGAGCGTGTGTTTCAGACCGGAACCATCCACAATCGGCGTCCTCTTCGCTGCAGATAAAAGCTTGAGCCCGTCACGATGCGCGTATGTTACATCTCCCACCTGGAAAAATATATCTATTCCTCCGAGACCGATAGCTGATGCTTTACCATCCCATTCTCGTATCAGTTCCCGGGCTTTCTCCTTGTCTCCATCTGTTCCTATTCTCCGTATCCGATACCTTTCTCCTAAAAATACAAATTCGAAAGTATGATCCCGTAAAGAGGAACCGATTGAAATGGATATGACTTCTTTCAGGTCAGCTGTTCCCATAGGGAATGATTATAAATCAATCCAAGCCCTGTACGCATCCCGCACGTAAGCAAGGAGAAAAAAGCACCTCCTTTCTTGCAGTCGGGACGCGTTTTATACAATCAATACCAACGCATGTAAATTTGAAAAAGCTGGTCGGGCAAAGCAGGCATTTTAAAAAAAATAAAGAGGAATTTGTTTTCATCAAGCGAATTTGTACCCATCAGAACTGTCCTCCTTGAAGAGTTGAATTTCTTGAAAGCCTCTTCTTCAATAAGCACCGATTTTTCAAGTATACGACTACGAACAAGCCCGTACGATTCATCCTTTGGAGAAAGAAACCAAACCGCATAAGGTGAAAATTTGAGTAAATCGTCAGTTTCATCATCTTTCTCGATTTCTTCCGGTAGTTCGACAACAACATGAAAAAAAGTGCTCATCCCTTTCTCATCGAAATAATGCAGGAAACATATAGGTTTCTTTTCTCCCTTTTGAGGAAGGACAATCTGCTTAAGAGGATAACAGACGACACGCCGTCGGTCGTTATATGAACATGCGTATGAATTGTCAAGATCGATCTCAACATCAACTTCCGTATCCCCCACTTTCATACTGTTGAAAATTCCGTCCGGACTCGATTTATAGTCCTTGCTTGTTTTCATCAGATTCAAGGATGCCTCAAGGATAGTTCCCCGGCTTCCAAGGAGTATAAAATCGTCTCCCTTCTCTCCTTTTGTTTGTGGTGATGAGCTCTTTTCTTTTTTCTGATTCGAACAACTCGATGTAAAACAAATGAGAATGACCATTGCTAAAATCAATGCAAAAGCAAAAAAAATCCCCAATGAATGGGGAATTATCCGATTTCTTTCTCTAATCAATACCACCTGTAATGAATCAGCAGTAATCTATCAGTGAACTCGGGAACTTTCCTGAAAATAAATATTTCTCTGTTCGGAGATGTAGGATTGGTTCCCAGAAGAACAGTGTCTCTCGATTTGTTGAATTTTTGAAATTCCGCATTATAGATAAGCATTGAATGCGGCAATATGTGCAGTGATGGAATACCGACTCTTAAGCCATTTGAATCGATAAAATCAGCCGAATACGGTAAAACCGCTGCTTTTTCCTTTCCCTTGCCCTTTTTTGTCTTCTTTAATGCTTCCTGTTCCTTATCGCTCAGAGCTTTGACAACAATCGCGAAGTAAATGCTTTGACCCTCATTATCGAAATAATGAATAAATCCGTAAAGGTTAAATTCTCCCGCTTGTGGAATAGATGCGCTCACTGAAGGATAAAAGACGACTTTCTTGCCATCCTGATAAGTAACGCCATAGGCATTCGCGTCGTCGAGCTCGCAGCTCAGCTCCTTGCCATACATTTTTAGAGTTTCATATAAACCATCGCCATCTTTGTCCCTGAAAACGGTTCCGCTCTCTTTTATGTTCTTTGAATCCTGTACAACACCCGGTTCATTCTCAAAGACCTTGAAAGTCCCGCGACCCTCCTGAGCGAGGATAGCGGAAGATATCGAGAGGATAAAAACCGCAATGGCAATTGAAAAAATAAGGCGGATCATCTTTATTTTCATAAAACCTCCACTACTCCCATGACCCGAATGATTCATATTCAGGTCAAAAGGAATCGTTAACTATACGGCGATTATGCCGTAAACCATAGATTAAAATCGGATTATATCATGTAAATATTTAATAAGTCAAAAAACGATGGCTACTATTTTCCATGAATACTCTAACCCGATTGCGATTGGCCCGCACCGGATTGTCTATGCGCAAGATTATAGTCCAGGATTATCTGTGCAAATTCTGAAGCGGAAGGCACCTGTTTAAAATCTATCATGTAAAGTCCATTCTTATCCCGATATTCAAAATCCTCACACCATAAAAACAGACGATTATCAATGAGTTTCCAAATCACGCCTGCGCCAAATCCATCAAGAGAAGGCGTCAGCCATTTGGGTAGATATACTTTAACCGCTCTCCTTCGATTCAAGTCGAACAGTATGTTTAATCCCGGATACCACAAGGTATTCACAAGCAATGCCCTGGGATTATTTTTATCAGCATAATATTCTTTCCTCTTGTTTATATCCCCTTCAGAGAACTCGCGAACCGGATATCTCATCTCAATAACATCATATCCTATCGTAAAAGTGATTTTTTCAGGTCCGACCTTCGCATTAATCAAAAATGAAGGCGATGGAGCCCTGTAAATCTGTTTATTAGTCAGAATCTCTTTACGATTAACAAGGTCGAATGTCTTCAGTATCTTGTTATCGGTATCCGTAATCTGAAGCATCGAGCATGACTCATTCGTGCTGAAAAAATAACTCCTGAATGTGAAATCGCCGATTGGTCTCGTGACTCGTTTAATCAGGTCTAATTCAAAAAGAGATGATTTTTTATCATCGGTGCGATAGAAATATATCCACTGACCTTCGCGATGAATCAATCCCGTAGTATCGCCAACTGGATAAGCTATTCCGGGAATCTCGATGATATCCTTTTTCTGGATATCATAGAATCGCAATCCAGCAGTGAATTTAATGAGAGCGATAAATCTATCATCAAGAAAAATAGCTGATTCATCCCCGGAACCCTCTGCAAGCTCTTGAATTTCTCTTACCCCTGTGAGCTCGGTTAATTTCTGGACATTGATATACTCTCCCTTATCAAACGCTTTCAGCACGTCCTCAAAAACCGATTGCGCGTCACGGTCGTTCCACGATTTTTCAGCTCTGGATTGAAAATCATCCGACTCCGCGTATGTCAAAGTCGGTAGTATTAATATTATTAATGCAAGAACAAATCTCATTATTGCCCCGTTACCTTCCTGACCTCTGAAAGGAGGTCGAAATCCAAACGCTTGATGATATCTCTAACCCCGTTATAATCGGCATCCGCAACGGGAACGAGTTCATCGATTTTTCCCATATCATAAAAAGGACGTTTGAGCTCAAGCCCAACTGTAACCCCCCTCGATATTTCGATTAACGCCGACTTGAGTTTTTCGCGAAATCCAAGGTCAAGTTCTGATGTGACACTGAAATTTTCATTCGGAATCGGTTCTGTAAGTGCGATAATCCGTGTTTTTTCCATGACTTCAGGATACTTGTCTTTCACACGCTCGCGGACATCATTAAATGTCGCTCCGGCATCGACAGTACCATGCATAACGTCAACAGCGACCTTGTCATGTGATCCCACAAACACCGGTCCATTCTTGATGTCTTTCATTATATCGAGACCATTTTCGAGCATAAGTACTCGAGCATAGAGATGTCCCGATGTTGAAACCTGGTCCACAAAAGCGAATGTATGTCCTTTTAGGTCAGCAATTGTTTTAATTCCGGAATCAACATTTACGATAATCTGGCCCTGGTATTGTGTCGCATTTTCACGTTTGACCTGGACAAGAGGTTCGATCGGGTATCTCTGCTTTCCAAGGACGTATCCGAGAGGGCTGAGCATTGCGCAATCGAATTGACCGCTTCCAAGACCCTCAACCGCCATTACATAATTCTGAATTATCGTTGATTGAACCGGTATTCCGAGTTTTTCCGAAAGAGCCTTGTCCAAATCATCAGTTCTCTCGACAACGGTTCCTGCTTCGACTGATGGTACGTAGGCAATCCTCAAGACATCGGGAACGCGTGATAATCTGACGACTTCTTCATTCGCTTCTCCAGCATCCTTGACAGAGCTGTCCCCAGTCATCTTCTGGGTCTCATTTTGAGCGACCGGTTTTGCCGGCGGATTTGGCTTGGATGACGCGCAATGCATCGCTATGAAACATACTGGTATAACAAGCAAAATAAATAAAATCAGCTTTTCCTGAAGATTCATGTTTTTTCCTTATTCGGTTCTGTTTAGCATGTTGATTTTACTTCCGTTTTAAGTGAAGAATCAAGAAGTCAGTTGTTGGATACTATTAAAAAGATTTTATCTGGATTCCGTGGACAAAAAAATAATCAACAGGATAGCCGCCAAACCTGCGAGAGATGCTCCAACCATGAAAGCAAACATCGATCCAATCTTCGCCCAGAATACGCCAAAAAGGAAACTCGCGGGAAGTGCCGCGATTCCAATCGCGCCGCTGTAATATCCGTATGCTGTTCCGCGATACTCACTCGGTGAAAATTCAGCAACGAGTGCTTTCTCAGCTCCCTCGGTCAAACCGTAATATATTCCATATATCAACACAAGGATCCAAAAAAATAGCGATGATTGAACTAATGCAAGTCCAAGATAAACCAAGGCATATACAACCCATCCCGCGACAATCGTATTCCGTCTTCCATATCTATCCGCAAGATAACCACCCAGAAAGCTGAAAACGACTTTTGATGCGTGAAGCCCTATCCAGAGCAGAATCACCTGCATTAATCCGAATTGAAACTTCGTTTTGCCGAAAAAAAGCAGAAACAAATCTGAACTATTCCCAAGAGCGAACAAGGTCACGATGATGAGAAAATAGTAAAATCTTTTTGGAAGAATTGGATGACTTCGCTGAGACACATCAGAGCCGATGGATAAATCCTTTCTTGGAGCAATCTCCTGCACCTTTGCAGCGATTGTGAACATCGCGAATATGCCGGGGATAAACGAAATGGCAAACAGCAAACGAAGAGCCCTCATTTCATCTGGATTGGCGCCTTCAGTGGTTCCTTTCCAGATTCCATAACCCAGTATCAAATAAAGGATAAGCAACGACAATAAGGAACCGACAGCGGCACCGGCATGATCCATCGCCCTGTGGAAACTGAAAGCTCGTCCGTGCATACCGGATTCGATTGAATCACTGATAAGGGCATCCCGCGGTGATGTCCTTATCCCTTTTCCCACTCTATCAACGAACCGGAGCGCTATAACATGCCATCCCACGAGAGCTAGAGCCATGACCGGACGGCACAATGTCGAGATGCCATAACCGAGAATCGCGAGAGGCTTTCTTTTGCCGATAGCATCGCTCCATCGTCCGGCAATGATTTTCATTATGCTCGCCGTGCTCTCCGCGATGCCCTCCAAAAGACCGACATATATCGCAGCCGTACCGACCGGTACAAGTCCAGTGAGAAAAATCGGCAACAGGGGAAAAACCATTTCGCTCGATGTATCCGTGAAGAGGCTGACAAGTCCCATCATTAGAACATTGCCGGTTAGAACTTTATGCCATCCGTTGCTTTTTGACATCACCTTTATGTTAAATGATTTATCGATAATCGCAACTGGGAGCGCAGGCGTCCCGCCGGCATCTTCGTCGTATTCTCATGAAAGGCCGGCGGGACGCCTTCGCTCCCAGTGGAATTCCAGTCACCATAAATAGAAAACCCGCCGAATCGGCGGGTATAACGAAAAAAATGATGGGGTCTTTATTAAGATTCCGTCTGATTCTCCGGCTCAAGGAGCCCCGGCGGAATTTCAAACTTGTCTTTCGTCTTGTCTATCGGCAGCTTCAAATTCTCGATTGTCTCCGAGAAAATCACACCGCCATCCTTCGCGGAATAGATTTTTATGTTCACATCGCACTCGCTGCTTTCTATTGTCCCGTAGATAATCGCATCTACATTTAAAAGTACAGCGAGGTTGATAGATGCATCCGTGCTGAGCCCCCTCGATGGGTCAACGCCTTTCTCCTGGAAAAACTTCTCAAGCTCCTGCTTGTCCCCCTCGATGACTTTCAGCTCACCAATATCTGTCAATTCCTGCAAGATAGCCTGATAAACCTGGCGCTCCCTGTCAATATTATTATCAATCATGTCATCGACGCCGATAATGGAGATAGATGAAACCTCCATTTCACCGAGTTTATCCTTAAGGCTCTTGAAAGCGCCTGAATTATCGTACCGGATTGCTTCAGGCGAACCTCCATTCTCCCCACCGGGATTCGCTGCTTCCTTGTTAGGTGTCTTGCATCCAACAAGAACAAGCATCAAGGCTATTATCGCCAGGATTACAATCGCTATCTTGCGATTCAGAATCATGCGATACCCATCTCCATAGCTATTTTTATTCCCCTTAATAATATTGGAACAAAACAAATTTTCTTGAACAGGTTATTTAGAAATTAGTGGAATTAAATTTCAGGGAAATTGCTCATAAAAATTCCCCGGTTATCCCCTAAGGAGATTCAAAAAGAATTAATTCTTTTTTATATTGCGAAACAGGACGTCCAAGCAACTTCTCTTTTATCCTCCTCGCCGATTCCTTCTCTTCAAGGTAGTATTCATGGTGAATCTCGGCATATCCAGCCTTTTTCAGACTATCAAGAAAGTCCGAAAGCTTCTGATCAGGAGTTATATCCTTAGGTGAAAAGACAATCCAGATTCTCTGATAAGCGCTAATGTCGCTCAAACCGATTGATGAGACATTGAAAGCTCTGTTTTGAAATCCTTCTTTCTCAAGATAATACATGAAAGCTTCATCGTCATAGACAATCGCATCATTCTCAATTTTTTTCAAGTCCGATGCGCTATAGGAGGAGGAACCCCACTCCTCTTGCATTTGTATCAGCCAAATAAGCTTTTCATACTCTTCCAGTCGTATTTCTTTGATATCAGTAAGGATTTGTTCCCACGGGATTATATAAGTCGAATGAAGATAATTTTCTCTTTCAGCTAAATTGTAATCTGCATGAAGATTTCCGAGGAGAAATAAAATCAACAATGCGAATCGCAAAGGACGGGATTGCATAGTTCCAAGACCAATGGCAATCGCGAGCAGAAGGAACGGTTGCACGAAGGCTATTCGAGGAGGAAGGAACTCCATTCCAAGACTGAATAATGTAATCGAACCAAGAATGGTCAAAAGAGCCGGCATCAGAATTCCCCATCCTAAAAGGCTTTTAAGCTCCGATGGACCATACCGGATGAATCGATAAAGGAGATACATAGCAAGAACGAGCATGATAATGCCAAATGGCTGCCATGGATAGATAAACTCTCCCGAAATGAAAACGTGAATCGAATATAAAAGTCGAACCGCGAATCCTTTTAATCCTGCTCCGAAATCAGCTTTGAAAATATCCTGAGTACTTAACCTGGTAATTGTTCGAGTGAAGTATCCGATAATCGGTGAGAAGAAGAGCCAGGGTAAAATCCAGATTAACAGGTGTTGCAGATGTGAAAAAACCTTCCTTTTACGAGTGAGAAGATAGATATTTCCTCCCAGAAGTATTAAACCTGCAAGAAAGTTTGTGTAGAGCAGCAAAGTATCAAAAATGATGACACAGATAATGCAGAACCATCCTCCTTTGGAATCCAATTTAAAACCGAGAGAGCAAATTGTAAAAAACGTTACAAGCCAGTAATAACGAGCCATTGGCATAAATAGGAGAATAAATGGTGAAGTGGAAGCTATCAATGCAAATATGAGCAACAGAATGTTTCGGAAATCCTCTTTGCTATAATAATGAGAAATCAACAGGCTCATCATCATAAGAAAGCCAAGAGTGCCCAAAACAGAAAAAAGACGAATTGGATGTATGGCATTCCCATAAGAAACAACCCAATGTGAGAAAATCCAATACAAAGGCGGATGAGCATCATTCAATGCCGTCTGAATGCCTTCTTTCAGGGGGAGAATCGATACTTTATAAGTAAAATATTCATCACCCCAAACAGGCAGCCTTATTGAGACTTCTACTGTAAAGAAAATAAAAAATAGCATGGCAAGAATTCTGATTAGCTTAAACACCCTGGGGAATTTATTGATTTCCATTTTTTGAGGCATTTTTGCTCATTTCGGCGAAATTTAAACCGACAATCCCAGCATACCAGATAAAAATTCGATTAAGGAAGTTAACAAATCCCCCTCCACATGAAAGAATTTTACCGCTCATAAAAGGTAAAATCTCCGCATCCCGAACCTTCCTGTGTTTGGCGATTCCATATCTCTTATAAAGCGTCGTTCCCACATGAGTCAGATAATAAAACCAGGCTCTGAGAATCGCGTCAGGACGGCGTTTCCAGGTTATCATCTGAAATATCCTGATTATAAAATCCGCAAGCATATATGGAATGAGCTTTATAAGTGTAATACCGGAGAAAAATAGATAAATATTCGCAAGACGGTTTTTCTCCTGAAGATACTGAAGATAAGCCTGATCTATTTTGGATGTCGATAGCTTGTTTTTGTGGTCGGCTTTGGCATCGGGATTCATCACAATATCGAATCCTCTCAAACGCGCGAGAAGCCCAAGGTAAACATCCTCATAATATAAAAAGTACATTTTATCAATTGGCTCGACATCATCACATCTGAAAGCGAACGCCGCTCCCGATGGAAACAACACTTTTGTTCTATCATTAAAAACATCCGGAATCCGAATTCCGACCGGATTCAACGTTCCATTCGCTTTTTCCTCCTCCTCGCCTTCATTGATTATCGAGCATGTTGTCGCAAAAACCTTCTCATCCTGAAATGGTTTAAGAAGAGAATCTAACCATCCCGCTCTGAAAGTTATGTCATCGTTGGTGATAATGATGACATCCCCACGACCATCATCCCATGCGTTCTTGATAGCACCTGCATAACCGAGATTCACTGCAGGAATTTTAAATTCAAAATCCGGAAAATCCGACTTTATATTGGTTATTGAAAGTCGCGAATTGTTCACGAGAACTCTGAGAATGATTTTTTTGCATGATGATTCCTCTTTTTGTTTCCTGAGCGATTCAAGACATGCCCTGATGGTTCCTTCATCGGAGAAAGCGACAACTGTTAGAAATACCGAAAGGTTGGATATATCCATTTCCAAATCTCAGTGAAAAAATGGGGACAGTCCCAACTCGACAAGTCGCATGTGTCAAGATAGTAAGTAAAGTGCGACCTGCAAAACGAACAAAGAAACTTAATGTTTGTGGACTGTCCCCATTTTTTCCTTTATATCATTTTTGCAATGGTCACAATATAGAAGGGCATGATGCCAGTGTCAATAGTAAAAAAAATAATGAATATCTATCTATTATTACATGGTAAAATGAATAAGTATCTTATTATTGTTTCATCATTTCATAGCCTGGAGGTTCGGTAAATAATGCGAAAGCTAATTATCCTCCCGGTAATCATGATGCTATGCGGTCTTGTTATCGGATGCTCCAACAGCTCAAATCGCGCATCTACATCTCCCATAGAACCTGATCAACTAAGCTCTTGCGGCTTGGCACCGGAAAGTGTCCACCACACTCTTTTAGGATATGGAACTGTTAGCTATAATCCAGTTACTAACCAGGGTGAATTTCTGCCCAATCGGGAGGCTCTAATGCATCTCAACGTAGAGCCTTATCTCATCAGCTTTTGCTCGAATCCCGCTGGATGTATCCGCGTGGGTAATTTTCGTCCAAGCCCTTCTGGAAATCTTCTCGCTGATGTAACGATTCAACATCCAATCGCAAATGACAATTACAGCGTGTTCGATTTGAGAGTCATCGTAATGATGGATACCCGAGTAAGTTTCTTCCCGGGCTTCAATACCAGAGTTTCACAGGGGATGATTAACTGTGATGGCTCCACCTCATTATGGGATAACGCATCAATCCCGGGAGATATCAATCCATTCAAGGCATATAATAGGTATATCTCTCGACGTAAATTCAATGCCGGAAGCACCGTAATGGAAACTGTCGAAGTCAAGCTTCCCGATGGTCCGCTTGTTTTCGATATCGGTGTTGATGCATCATGGGCGCCCAAATCCGGCGGCATTTTCCCACCCGAAGCAAATTCACCCGAAGTCGTTGAAATCACGACATACACGAGTGGTACGCTGACACCGTCTGGTGGAAGCCTCACTGTCAATGCAACTGTAATCGACCATCAGGGAATTTCTACGATATGGTCAGTTGCAATGGATTCAAATGGAATTTTCAACGGTCCATGGCCAATGGCATTCCAAAGCGGCGAGGGAACAGTGGGAACCTACACTGCAACAGTATCCAACTCACTCCATGCGCCAGTTGGAATTTATGATGTACTCATCAAGGTGCAAGATGTCGAGGACCTTTCCAATCCTCTTGACCTCTGCGCCTACAAAATATGCAAAGTTGTCGTTGGTGCTGAAGGCGGAGCGAGCTCGATACAGATACTCGACCCGATCAATGACGTGAATCAATACATCAATCTTGGTTCGGGTAACTACACTAATCAGGAAATTGAGATAACTGCGGTCGCGATCCCTCCCGTTGCTGGCGTTTATATCGACTGGTCTTTCGACGATCCCGATGAACCCCAGTCTCCTCCGGCAGCCAATGAAACCCTGTGGTATGAGAGAGACACCAATCCGAACGACAATCATGGAACCAATCAGGGATTTAAAGAGGGAACATCGGTGGAACAGACTATTACATCAATCACGGACGGCACCGGAACATCCACAGTGCGTTTCCGTGTTTCATCATGGGCTGGCGACAATTACCATATCCTTGCGAAACGAGTGAGCACACAGGAAACCGCATCGTCACCTCTTATTACTGTTTGGCGTAAATACTATGTTCGCAACGACAATATGAAAAGTTCAGGTGGTACTCCGGGCTATTACAAACCCAGATACGATCTGGTTAACAGCGAATCCTATGAGCAATGTTATATGGTTCTTGAAATCGCTGATGGACCTGTCCAGACAATCCCCTACCAGGCTTATGTCAACATAGATTCATATCTACTCAACTGGTGCCGAACGAAAACCGGTTTCTATTATGCAACAGACACGTACCAGCTCATAGGTGTCAATTCACTCAATCCGCCTGAAGCCGTTGGCGTGTCGCTTGTGGGATACCCTCACTGCTTATGCGCGGAAGGCGTTCTTTCCGACGGCTACGAAAACGAGGTCTGCGCGCATGAGCTGGGACATCTTTTCGGCATGGACCATGTGGATACTCACTCATTGATGTATCCCGCAGTTGACGGGGAGCGGCAGTTCATCAGGTCGCAGATTACAGACCTGCGAAATGGTCCGCCAATACAGCCTTAATAGATTTTTATTTTTGAAATCAAAGCCATGGAGGCTGAAAATATAAAATGAAAAAAATAATACTCCCCATATCATTCATTATTCTTCTCTTCGCATTTGGAGGGATAGGCGGAGCGACTACATCAAAAGAACTCACTGAAGCTGCGTTCAAGCGATTCCTCATTGGGGAAATCGCTGTCAGACAGGTACACATCAGGTACAGCCATTATCTGCATCCATTCTGGAACGAGGAACTCAGAATTGAGAATGGGGTGATTCGTCTTCATAAATCGGTACACAACAGCGCTTATTTCTCCGTGTTGAGAGCTCAAATTATGGAACGAGGTTATACCGCTCCATATGAAGAACGTCTCCTCAAGACCGAGGAGGGCGATTACGACAGGTATTACAAAACCGAATTCGATCCAGATAAACTTGTGCCCTTCATTAACGCTCTTGAGCAAACCGATTTCTATAACATGGAAAGCCTCAAGGGCGATCACGAAATCTGGACTATCGAGATTGAGATCGATGGCGCGAGCAAGGTCGTGACAACGGTTGTTTTAAAGGATACTCCCGGTTTTGAGAAACTACTCGCATCGATCAAACCGCTTATTGACGATGTTCGTAAATATGAAGTGGATGAAGATGAATTTGATTCATCGGAAATGAATTAAGATAGATGTGAAATCAAAACACTTGGGAAGACATATGAAAAAAGAACTTGTCCTGATATTGGTTTTCTTGTCTTTAATGATTACATCATGTTCATCGAAAGACTCGACTGCACCTGTGATTGACAGTTCAAAAGGGAGCGAGTTTGGTCATAGCGATTATTATCCGCTTTTTGTCAGTGATTGGAGTAACATGAATAAGCCATTGGAGGGTATGGGATTCCTGGGTTTATTCTCCGGCAGAGCAAGCCTTGATGAACTCAGCTTCGATATCGCTCCTCTACGTCAAAATGCGCTGACCGATACACTTGAAATCGTGGATATAACGAATTTCCTTTCCATGACGCCATGCACGGATTGCATTAAAATCAAAAGTGTGGGTTTGAATGAGAATAACCAGCTTATAGTAAGCATAGGCATCAGACATCCTTTTGGAGTCGGTGAGCCTTTAAAACCGATTACCGGCAGAAACAGAGGAGATCTTCATGTTTTCAATGTTGAGGGTATAATCGCTACTCAAACTGAATCGACCTATGAGTTTCCAAGCCTTGGAGTCAGTATCGCTGATTCGGGTTTGGCAAATCCTGACGGTTATACAAATTACCTTGATGATTCTCTTGATGAAATTTTCCCGACAGATGCAAATACACATCCCTATATCATGCACTTTGATGATTATTCGGAAGGCAATTTCAATCCATTAAATCCGTACGGATTCGAGTCCGTCACAACTCCTCCACCATCCGGGAATCTCGTAATGCCAATGGGCTCCGACTACGATTTCAAAGACTATGTTTTTGATTTTGGAGATAATCCGGAATTTGAATTTATATTTGCGGTCGGATGCACTTATGCTGTCAGCGCGGCGAATAAAAGCATGAGATTTACACCGGAATACAGAATCCCTCAGCACAACAAAAAAGCTGCAAGCGAGGTTTGGGTCGAGGTTACATCAAATAATCTCGTCGCAGGTGATATTGCATCGACGGCCGATCTTACCGTTTATGTGCTCGATATAAACCATGGAGCTGCTGTCGGCAATAATCTCGACCAGATGAAACATGAATCGAATGTAGCTGGGATTACAATAGAAATACCTGGAATAATCATGGGTGCTCATACGGATTATCAGGCAACAGGCGGCGATGGAAGAGATCCCCTGAATCCGTTAACATTCACCGCCACGATTACCAATTCAGCGGCAGGAGGAAACGGCACATATCACGGACTTGTGAAAGTACTGGATTCATATCCAACAGGTCTAAATGAATCGCCTTTATTGAACGGCAGGGACGGCATCGAGAGAACTGATCCCCTGTTAAACCCGTTAACAGGGTTATTCGAAATAGATGAATTCGCGACATACGCATCATTCACAATCGGTGTTTCAACAGTACTTGAAGATCCGGTTGCCCTGTTTACAACCGACCCGAACCCACCCAATGTTGGAACCACTCATCCATACGTTACTTTCGATGGCTCCAGCTCATATGATCCCGATGGCGGCTCGATAACATTGTTCGAATGGGATTTTAACTGGGACGGTGTCCCCGCTGATTTCAATCCCGATATTTCCGGAACTGACCCTGTTATTGAATATTCCTATTCATGCATTGAGGGTGTCTATACAGCTGCTTTAAGAGTTACGGATGACGACTCACCCGTGGGTGTGAGCGCAATAGAATCTGTCGATGTTACGGTTGATGCTGATCTTAATTCAGGAAGCTGGGAAGGTTCTACCCAGCTTGGTTTTGAGGAAACAACTTTCGGTGACCAAGTCATTATGACCGGTCAAATGCTTAACACTGATTCCACAGGAATTTCTCATATCATCACTTATGACAGCGATTGGCTCTTAGGCAGTAATATATATCACAGGACCTTCGATGGCACTAACCTGTCAACAAAAGAATCGCTGCATTTCGATTATCAGATAACAGGTGCAACTTCAGCTCTGGATTCCGCCGACGGTTTACATATCGTATGGTTCAGATATAATCCAACCGCTACATGGACTATGGAACATCTGGTTTATAGCGATGGAAATTTCGGTAGTGTTACTACCTTGCACACAACCCCTGTTGGTTATCAAAGCATGTGGATTAATATTCAGAACAACCCGGATGGCGATATCCTTGTCATATGGATGAATTGTAGTGCCGATTGGATGGATAGCAGGTTCATGTATACAATCAACGATGGCTCAGGATTCACAACTCCAGCTTTCGCATCAGAACAAATAAATCTGAGATTGAATACAGAAGGAAGCTGGCATCATCTCTCCCCATGTATTGCCGCAACGCCGGATAACAAGTTTCACCTGGCTTTCTACCAACTTGAGGTGGATTTGAGCGATAATAGAATAATATATGAAATGACCTTCGATGGTTCTAATTGGACATCGCCATCAGTTGTATACGATGACCCGAATTCAATTCTTGTCTGCTATGATCTAAGCCTTGCAGCCGGTTCGGATGGCGACCTTCATCTGATAGGATGTCAGCTGTGGGGTCTTTATATCGAATATTTCCGGTATGACGCAACGACAGGTTTGTGGTCGTCACCGGTGGATGTTGGTATCGCGGGCTTCGGTAATTTCGCTGATCCAGCAGTTGAAGTTGATGATGCGGGTAATGTTCATGCAGTCTGGCAGCAGGAGACCGACCATCTGTTAAAATTAAAGGTCTTTTGTGAATCAGCGAGTGAATCCGAGATTCTCGCATTGCCGGAAATCACAATCGATAATACAACAACCCTGTTCAACCAGAAACATCCTGATGTTGCCTGGGATGCCGATAAAAACCTGATCGCAATCTACCAGGACGAATGGCAAGCCGATTTCTACTCTTACTTCAACCGCTTTGTTTATGATTAAATCAATTGTTATTGTTTTCACCGGATCTTCGGATGCTTGTTTCTTTTATAATCTCGGCGGATTTATATCCTAATTCCTTTAACTGTTTGATGTATTCCTGTTGTGTCTTGTAATCTTTTTCTTTTGATACAAGTTCGAGCAATTTATCGACAACCTTCGATTTATCAGCGTTTATCGTCCTCAAGGCTCGTACAGTCTCCGAACAAACAAGATAGCCGCAATCAAGCACGGCAATAAGATCTTCCTCTGATACAGGTGAATCAGGTCTGATTTTGGTAACAATTCGTTTAATCGTATCCAATGCGGCATTCCTCCTTTTTTCGATTCCACTGAAATATTGTTCTCTCAACGCTTGCAGCGTTTGCCCTCCTGTATCCCCGAAATTTTTCAAGGCGTTCATATTCGCACAGGAGATACCCTCATCCTTATGCTTTATAAGCTCGATGAACCTTTTCATGATGATATCGTAATCGCCATCGACTAATAGAACCGCATTTGAACAGATTTGAACAGTTTGCTGATCGTCACTTTCCATCATTTTAAGAAGACCCGGTATCGCAGCTTTCGCTTGACCTCCGAACGATGTTAACAGCTCAACCGCACTTTGAACTCTCTTCATTGGTTTTCCAGTATTAATAGCTTCGATTAATGTAAGCAATATGACATCTTTGGACACCCCATTCTTCAGAAGAGCATCACACGCCGCGTATTTCACATTTGAGTCAGGATCTTTCAATGCTTCGTAAAGCCCCTTCTCGCCTTCTTTAAAATAACTCTTGCTTGAAAAGAGTTGGATTGTGTCTTCGCGAACATCGGGATTTGGATGTTTCAAGTTCTCTTTCATCAACTGGAAATATCTGTCAGAAGAACCGTCAATG
>Ga0315284_10000584_pt1 | contig 49824 bp, 40 predicted proteins | sample YL17G09_16_MG_FD_203696 | JGI IMG/M metagenome (GOLD analysis project Ga0315284, IMG submission 203696) | Sediment microbial communities from Yellowstone Lake, YNP, Wyoming, USA - YL17G09_16 | ecosystem: Environmental > Aquatic > Freshwater > Lake > Sediment | place: USA: Wyoming | collected...
CTAATTGGCGACCTTGTCCCGCATGGCGGGACTGGTGACCCAATTGGGGTAAAACAGAAAATTCTGAAATTAAACATGCACCAATTTGGTCTCCGATGGGTCTCCGCGCCAATGGCGCAGGTCACCGATTAGATTGTCTATGATTATTGTAACAAATTCATTAATATGCTAATCTTAGACCCGTTAAAAATGCTTCAGTCATGTCACTGGAGCACTTAGCACTTAAGTACTTACTAAAATGAATTTCAAAAGAATCAAACACATAATATTCCGCCTTAGCAGCGAAGAAAAAATTATAGGTATTGGAGCTTTAATGATAATCTTCGGCTCTTTTATGCCTTGGTATTCGGTTGTACTTAATTATAAAGAAGAAGGAATGACCGATTCTGGTTTTTCAGGTGACCTTGGAGTGATCGGTTTTGTTATCCTGCTTCTCACATTAATGTCTTTGGCTTTTATGCTTTCGGATCACCTGAACCTAAAGCTTCCTCAATTCGGTTTCAAAAGGGAGCAGATAATTTTATTTTTAATGGGTGAAAGCGCTTTTTTACTCCTATTGGCAATTGCGGTTTATACAAAACGGTCTCTTGATTATACAAACGCCTCATTGCGTTTCGGTTTATATCTTAGTTTTATAGGGGCTTTTATAGGGACTTTTGCTTCATACGCGTTTATTCAGAAACTTCTGAAAAAACGCGCTCAGGATTTTTTCAGCAATCCTGAAAATGAACCGGAAAGCGATACTGCGGATACCGAAGAAAAAATGCCTGAAAAAAAATCTCATTCAAACAAACCCGACGCAAAGAATCCTAAGCCTCTCAAAAATGAAGAACAAAAAAGCTTTTTTTATGAAAATAAAGATGTGCAAGATGATATTAACGAGCCTCAAAATGAATTGAGTGGCACTGAAACTGAGGAAGCTTATTTTGAAAATGAATCTGACGATTTTATACAAGATGAAGTTCCGGAAGAGATAGATCTTGGGATCTCAGATTCAGCCCCAGTAATAAATGATCTGGATGAGCCTGTAATGCCAGATGAAAAATCTGCGGATCAGGCAAATTATTTTATGAAAGAGGCAGGTGTGAAAAAAAATACCTCCATCAAAGTCGACATCAACAGTATTACAACTGTTAAAAAAACCACACCGACAATGCAAGACGACGCTGATTTGGCAAAAGCATCATCAGGGAACACTGAAACTCCCGATAAAGAAGAGGATAATGAAAAAATAAGCTTTTATGATGACCTGTGATCCTTATTGAAGGTCTATCCTTCGGATGAGGGTCTATCCTTCGGATGAGGGTCTATCCTTCGGATGAGGGTCTGATTGATGTGCTATACTGAATGATGAAATATCTTCAATAGATAAGACCCTCGTTCCGACGTAGGAGGAACAAGACCCTCTCACGTCAGCGAAGACCCTCGATTAGACCCTCAATCAGTAAATTCTATTGCATTTTTTTTAAATCAAATTACAATAACTTTCCTATCATGAGTTCAACAGACGAAAAAATAGGCGAACCGAAGCCTGTGAATAAAAATTATGTTGATATTATCCGTTCAGATACCGAAATTGAAAAAAAATTTCTCGAGGACACTGGCATCCCGGCTAAAATTATATATTACTGCTGTGATTGCGAAAAAATCATAAAACCTAAGCGGATAGGAAATAAATTCAGATTTAGCTGTTCCATATGTAAAGGTGATAACGTATCATTCGGGTCTGAAAAATCAATTCTCAATTATTATAAAAACGCAACCGCTGATTTAAATCACTGATTACAGGATTAGTAAATGGATTTACAGGATTGCTCTGCATAAAAGAAAGAACGCGCTCAGAAAATAATATTAAAAATAATTTACAAATTTAAACTCCTGCAACCTGACAACCTGGCTAATCCCGTAAATTAGCGACAACAATCCTGGTAATCCGCGGTCAAATCTGTGGTCAAAAAACAAAAAGCTAAATTTATCTATTAATCCAAATATATCATGAAAAAATTAGCTGTTTTCTTAATTGTGCTGGTAAGCCTTGTAATTGTCGCGGGCTGCAATACGTCAAAAAAAACCGTAACCAGATTTACAACTGAAGAGGAGGAAACCAATGGTTCAACTACAACTGTCACCAAAGTAGGTGATGAGACGAAAACCGAACCTGCTAAAATTGAAATTCCTGCTGATGATGGTGAGGAAAATGAAGTTGCGTTTGCAGTAACATCTCCTGAAGGGAAAGTTGTGAATACAGATAAGGGTTATCATTTAATACAGGGTACTACACCTAAAAATACCGATAAGATCCTGGTAAACGGCACTGCTGTTACGAAATATAAGGCCGGGAACACTCAATGGAATTACATAGCTGCGGCTTCCCTAGGGACATTGAACAAAGGCCGTAATTTTTACACAGTTAAAGCATTGGACGCTAAAGGAAATGAGTTGGGATCAAAAAATTTCACCATTGTTTATAAAGACATATCTGACGCCAAATTAGCTAGCACTGGCAGCAACAGCTTGTTTATCGCATTAATCATATCGATTATCGGATACTTAACATTATCTTATTCAGGTCTTCTTTCAGTTGTTAAAGTACGGAAATAAGTAAATGATTTGCTTCAAAAAAAAGATGGCTAAACTTAATATTTATATTTTGTCTAGCTTTTTTTTTGGCTTAAATAAAAGCTTTAATGGCAATTGGTGAACAAAAGTTCACATAATATTTGACTAGTGAACAAATGTTTACTATAGTACTTAGTGCGGAGTGCTTAGTATCTAAACAGTAATAAAACAATTATTTTGTAACCAAAAGAAATGTGACTAAAACATTTAAAGACCTAATTGTATGGCAAAAAGCACATCAGCTTGTACTAAAAGTCTATGAATATACTAAAGACTTCCCATCGGAAGAAAAATACGGCCTTACAGACGATATGCGAAGGGCGGCGAGATCTGTATCAACTAATATTGTTGAAGGGTATAAGAGGAAAGGCTATAAAGATGCTTTAAACTTTTTTAACAGAAGCGATGCTTCATTAAAAGAATTGGAATATCAAATCCTTTTATCCTATGATTTAAATTACTTATCTTTAAATAAATATAAGGAATTAGAAAAAATAGCAGATGAAGTTGGAAAAATATTATTTAGCTGGCAAAAAAACTATTCACCCGATAACAAAACTAAGCACTAGGCACTCTACACTCCGCACTAAGCACTCCGCACTAAGCACTCCGCACTAAGCACTAATTATATTATTTAACAAAATAAATATATGAATAACAAGAATGACGCGATAAAAAACGCCATAGCTCAAATTGAAAAAAACTATGGCCAGGGAACCATTATGAAAATGGGCGATACATCTAAAATTAAAGTTGAGACCATATCAACAAGCTCCATTTCGCTTGATCAGGCATTGGGCGGAGGCATACCGAAGGGACGTGTCGTCGAAATATATGGCCCTGAGGCTTCCGGGAAAACCACATTGGCCCTACATATAATCGCAGAGGCGCAAAAGGCTGGCGGTCACGCGGCTTTTATTGACGCGGAGCATGCTTTGGATGCTGAATATGCCAAAAAAATCGGTGTAAATATAAATGAACTTCTGATTTCACAGCCTGATAACGGCGAGCAGGCGCTGGAAATCGTTGAAACCCTTACCCGTTCAGGAGGGATAGATGTGATTGTCATCGATTCAGTAGCCGCATTGACCCCAAAGGCTGAAATTGAAGGCATGATGGGTGATTCTTTCATGGGTCTTCAGGCGCGCCTTATGAGCCAGGCATTGCGCAAATTGACTTCAATAATTTCTAAAACAGGCACTTGTGTCATATTCCTAAATCAGCTCCGCATGAAAATTGGCGTGATGTTCGGCAATCCGGAAACGACCACGGGTGGAAATGCCCTAAAATTTTACACATCAGTCCGCCTGGATATCCGCCGCATAGACAAAATTGACATCGGAACAGGAGAAGACAGAGAAGTTGCAGGCAACCGTGTGCGCGTAAAGGTTGTTAAAAACAAAGTCGCCCCCCCATTCAAAGAGGCTGAATTCGATATTATGTTTAATGAAGGCATTTCAAGGACCGGTGACCTTTTGGATACAGCGGTAAAAAAGAGCATAGTCACAAAATCAGGTGCCTTTTATACCTATAAAGTAACAAAAATCGGCCAGGGCCGTGAGAACGCCAAAGCTTTCCTTAAGCAAAACAGTAAAATTTCTCTTGAGATAGAAAAAGTCATCAAAGGTGAGAAAACTACTGAAAAATCTGTGGCAAAAGTATAAAATTACTCAAAATCCGCCGTGAACCACTCGCTAACGCTTGGGTACACGGCGGATTTTTAAAATTAAAAATCATTTTCGGCAAGTCAATCTGGCTTTGCCCTATTGCCCCAATATCCGAAAATCGCTAAACTTTATTAGCTTTATACAAAACAAACAACAATTGACATTTGACCTTTGACAATTGACTTTTTTTGGTCATTAGGGTCAAAAGTCAAATGTTAACAGTCAATTGTTAATACCATGGCCCAAGTCACTATAAGCAAAGTACCGCCGCATAATAAGGAAGCCGAGCAGTCAGTCCTAGGCTCGATACTTATCGATAAGGATGCGATTATTAAAATCGCGGATTTGCTGAAACCGGATGATTTTTACTACGATATTCATAGGATTATTTATGAAGCAATATGCGACTTATATAACCGACATGACCCTGTTGACCTGCTGACCGTGGCAAATCTGCTGGAAGAGCGGAAACAAATCGATATAATCGGTGGCCCAGCCTATTTGGCAGAATTAACATCAATAGTGCCTACATCCACTCATGTCTTTAAATATGCGCAGATAGTAAAAAACAAATCCACCTTGAGGAAAATGATCAAAGCCGGTAACACAATTATTTCCTGTGGATATAATGAAGATGAGGAAATCGATAATCTGCTTGAAATTTCGGAAAAGGAAGTTTTCAGCATTTCCCAGACATTCCTGAAAGACCGCTTTATACATATCAAAGAAATACTTGATGAACGCTATGAGGAATTTGCCGCGCTTCATCACGCTGAAGAAAAAGACAAAGTTAAAGGAATACCTACTGGATTTTCATCAATCGATAAAATCTTATCAGGCTTACAGCCCTCCGATCTCATAATCCTTGCGGCCCGCCCAAGCATGGGAAAAACCGCCCTTGCGCTCTCGATTGCGCAAAAAATAGCCATTGAATCAAACAAGAAAAAAATCGTGGGTATTTTTACTTTAGAAATGTCCAAGGAACAGCTTGTGGACCGCCTGTTCTGTTCTATGCTCGGAGTTGATTCCTGGAAGTTACAGCATGGAAAACTTAACGACAAGGATTTCCAGAATATGGGAGAAGTCATGGACAAATTAAACCAGGCATCAATTTATATAGATGATTCGGTTGGGATGTCCATAGTGCAATTAAAAGCAAAAGCTAGGCGTCTTCAGATGGAGAGGGGTTTGGACCTGATAATTGTTGATTATCTGCAATTGATGAGCACAGGCAGCACTTCTTATCAGGCAAACCGTGTTCAGGAAATTTCCGAAATATCACGTTCCCTGAAAGAATTGGGCAGGGAATTACATATTCCTGTAATCGCCCTTTCACAACTTTCAAGGGCTGTGGAGCTAAGAAATCCAAAAATACCCCAGCTTTCTGATTTGCGCGAATCAGGCGCCATTGAACAGGATGCTGATGTAGTTATGATGTTATACCGAAAGGACTATTACGATGAAAATGTTCCCGAGGAAGAAACCGGCATTACAGAGGTTTATATCCGCAAACATCGAAATGGTCCGATAGGCAAGGCTGAACTTCGTTTCGACAAGACCCAAATGAGGTTTTTCGACATCGACCGCCGTCATGTGATTGGAAACCTGACTTAACTATATTTCGCATTTCGCAATTCGCATTTAGCATTGTCATTTTTAAATTTTATATTTAGCATTTATTTTATATTTCCGATTGCAAAATGTAACATGCTAAATCGAATGCGAAATCAGAAATGCAAAATGCCAATTTAAATATATGACCCACGTTCCTAATTTAATAGCAATTTTCGGTTGGACAACTCTAGCATTCCTAATTACTTTAAGTCTCACGCCGATTTATCTCAGGCTTGCAGAAAAATTTAAATTAAGAAAGCAGATCAGGGATGTAAGTATGGATGGAAAAGAGGCGACCTTTTTCCGTGAACTTCATGCAAAAAAAATCGGCACCCCGACAATGGGCGGAGTTGTTATGTGGGGTTCTATTTTAATCGTTGTGATTTTATCCAGAGTTCTTTCATTGAGTGGTTTTATACCTAAATCCCTTCTGAGCAGAGGAGAAGTATATCTTCCGCTATTTACATTGATCGCAGTCGGAATTCTGGGCGCGGTTGACGATTATTTTAATATTAAAAATATTGGCGGCGGCAAAGGTATTAAAGCCAGACCTAAATTTCTGCTTTTGACATTATTCGCAATATTAGGGGCTTTTTGGTTTTATTATAAACTTGGGATTTCCAGTATACACATCCCGCGCTTAGGTGATTTTGAGATAGGAATTTGGTATATTCCATTATTTATTTTAGTGATAGTTTCCACCGCGAACGCTGTGAATATAACTGACGGGCTTGATGGGCTTGCGGGCGGCCTTCTGATTCTCGCATTTATGGCTTTTGGGGCAATCGCTTACGCAAAGGGCTTAATGATCTTGGCGATTTTTTGCGGTTTAATGATCGGATCGATTTTAGCTTTTTTATGGAATAACGTTCCTCCTGCGTTATTTTATATGGGGGATACTGGCTCCCTTGCCTACGGAGCGACGCTTGGAGTTATCGCGATGATGACCAATTCTCTTGTTGTGCTTTTAATTGTGGGGTTTGTTTTTATAATCGAAACCCTTTCGGTCATAATCCAACTCCTGTCAAAGAAATTTTTTAAAAGAAAGGTATTCCTTATAGCTCCTTTGCACCATCATTTTGAGAAAAAGGGATGGGGTGAGGCGAAAATCACAATGCGTTTTTGGATCATAGGCGCTATGTTTGCGGTTATCGGCACAATTATCGGCCTTATAGGAATGGGCAATGGTATATAAATTAAGATTTTCGCATCGCTAAGCCCAAAATATTGATTTTTGGGTGTTTTTTTGGTATAATAAAAAGATTTAACAAATATAGTGAAAATAAACAAAAAAACGCAATTACAGTCTGAAATCAATAAAACTGATTTTCTGAAAGAAAATCGATTAATTTTTGTGGTACCTGCTATAAAAACCCAGGAAGAAACAGTAGGATCACCTTCTGAATCAGATTTTGATGAAAATATTCGCAAACTTGCAGAAGATATAATGGAAGCGCATGGTGGACCAATTGATTTAGCTAAAAGAACAGCGGAGGCAGAACTCAGATTAGCTGAGTCGGAAAGAGAAAAATTAAAATTAGCAATGATAGCTAAGACTGCTCAGGAAAAAGCGGAACTTGCTGAACAAATGGCGCACACGGATAAGCTTACCGGACTTGCAAATCGTACTGCATATATGCATAAAATCCAAAATGATATCAATCGTTTTGAAAGAACGGGTGAGCCAGTGAGTTTGATTATGATAGATATTGATCATTTTAAAAGTTATAACGACAAATACGGCCATAAAACAGGAGATGAGGTGTTACATTTAGTTGCCCAAATCCTTAAGGATAAATTACCAAGAAAAACAGATATGGTCGCGCGATATGGAGGCGAGGAATTTTTTGTGGCACTGCCAAATACAGATAGAGTCGGTGCGGCTTTAGTGGCTGAAAAACTTCGTGTCGCCATTGAAGAAGGAACTAAGGGAAGAACATTTCCATCTGTTACGATTTCCCTTGGGTATGCGACGCTGGATCAAGATAATAAAGATTTAAAAATTGCTGAAAAATTGGAAATTGCGGCAGACACAGCGTTATATCATTCTAAAAATAAAGGGCGTAACCGGACAACGCAGTACAAAAAAGGGTTGGAAATGCCATCCCAACTGGAAAAGCTTGCCAAGAAATTATTTTATTTACAGCATGAAATTGAACAGTTGCGTGATGATTTATCTAAAGAAACCAAAATCGTTGAGCTTGTTGAAAAATCCGATGATAAGGATTTAATCATGTACATGAATAAAAAAATCGCCGACCTTGAAAAAGAAATCAGCAAATTGGAGCAAGAAATTAGGAATGTGGAAGACGCTGTTAAGACCGAAAGGGCAAGGGCTGTGGCTTAAAACTTCATTTTGATAAAGAATTCCGTAATTGAAAGAGAACCATCTTTTGTTTTAATTGATAGCCCTCCGTCTTCATCGGTAATATCTTCAGGATTTAAAAGTCCTTTTTGAACAAGTATGGCAACCATGCTTCTTTCAACACTCCTTTCTGACTCATCTAACTTACTTGCACATTCTTTACAACGTGCAGATAGCCCCCTGCGTATATGCAGTATCATGTCGTCCAATACCTCAGTATTTCTGGGTATAGGTTCAGGACCTTGGGATTTTGGGAATTGCAGATAAATAACATTGGAAGGGCGTTCTGAAACCCCGCCTTTCATGTCAGGTTCATCTGCGACAGGCATATCAGGAGACTTATTATCAGTCTTGCTCATGCCCATATTAAAGTTAGTTATAGGGAAATTAGGGTATAAAACTAACAAAAACTTTACATACCGTCAATAGTATTGTTTTCTTATATAAGAATACCTAATTATAGCTTAAACAAGCCATTTTATTAAATTTATAAATAGTAATTAAATAATATTATTATTTAGCTGTCAATGGAAAAACAGCTTAAAAATTACAAAAATTAACCATTTTTACATTTTACCGCCTAAAGCATTGAGTTTATCTCTGAATTATGCTAAAATAATTAGATAAATATAATAAATGGAAATAAAGATAAAACAATATAGGGAATTCGGGGAGAAATCGGATTTTGTATATCAGACGGCTACTATGCGCCCTGCAGATCAGGCGCAGGCATCTTCATCTCCGCCGCCAGGCATTCCTGAAGCGTTGAAGAAAAGGGCTGAGGAAAATGAGAAAAAAGCGGTCATATTTGATGAAGAGACAAAGGCAGAAACCCGTAAAATGGGTTTTTTCGCAAGGTTAAAGGCTACACTTTTCCCTGCGAAAGCGCCTAAAAAAACTGAGGCTGGATTGGGAGCAACATCCGCACCCGCAGAAACTTTAGACGCTAAAACAGAAGCTCAGAGAATAAGAGAAGCTGAAAAAATTTACAGGGATGGCTTGGCTACCATCAAAGACCTTATCTCTCCTTCATCGATGGAATTCCTTTACGATAAGGTCATACTTAACGGGATGTATGGCAAGAGTTTCTTTGTCTATACATATCCGCGTTATATTGAAGCGAACTGGCTTTCCCCTGTGATAAATTTCGATGTCACGATGGATATTTCAATGTTTATATATCCAACAAGCAGCGCGGCTATCATGAAATTCTTAAAGAAAAAAGTCGCCCAGATTCAGTCTACAATGCGCATCGAGCAGGAAAAAGGCATTGTTGCTGACCCTGTTTTAGAGACGGCTTTGGCTGATGCGGAAGAGCTCAGGAGAAATATCCAAAGGGGAGAGGAAAAATTCTTCCAATTCGCGCTTTACTTTACTGTTTACGCGGAAGATGAAGAAAAGATCAAAAAAATCCAGACAAGGCTTGAAAGCGCGTTGGGTGGAAAACTTATCCTGACAAAATCAGCTGATCTACAGATGGAACATGGCTTTAATTCGACAATACCATTAGCGATGGATGAGCTGGAAGTGACAAGGAATATGAATACAGGACCCCTTTCTACCACATTCCCCTTCACCTCTTCAGACCTTACATCGAATGAAGGTATCCTTTATGGGATAAATAGGCATAATGACAGCCTTATCATCTTTGACAGGTTCGCGCTTGAGAACGCGAATTCTGTGGTTTTTGCCACTTCCGGGGCCGGTAAATCTTATGCTGTAAAACTGGAAGTATTGCGTTCTATGATGATGGGTACGGATGTGATTGTGATAGACCCTGAAAACGAGTATGAAGCCTTGGCGAATATGGTCGGCGGGACGTATTTAAGGGTTTCGCTGACGTCAGACAGGCGCATAAACCCATTCGATTTGCCTTTACCGCTTAAAGATGAGGATCAAAAGCCAGGCGATTTACTTAGATCTAATATTATTACGCTTCACGGCCTTTTGAATCTGATGCTCGGCAAACTGAATCCGGAAGAGGAAGGTCTTATGGATAAAGCCTTGATAGACACATATTCGCTTAAAGGCATAACAATGGAAACTCCGAATCCGGGCGAACTCAAGCCACCGACTATGGAAGACTTGTACGACATACTAAACAGCATGAAAGGCGGTGAAAACCTGGCCCGTCGCCTACAAAAATATACTGTCGGCACATTCGCGGGACTCTTTAACAAGCCTACCAATGTTGACCTGAATTCAGGTATGGTCGTTTTCTGCATACGAGACCTTGAAGACATGCTGAGACCAATAGCCATGTACATAATCCTGAATTATATCTGGAATCGGGTTAGGTCTTCATTAAAGAGGCGGCTTCTTGTCATAGACGAAGCATGGTCTCTGGTTCAGTATGAAGATAGCGCACGGTTCTTGTATGGCCTCGTGAAGCGCGCCCGTAAATATTATTTGGGGATAACGACGATCACGCAGGATGTTTCTGACTTTATAAATTCAGACTACGGACGGCCGATTATCACAAACTCATCAGTACAACTGCTTTTAAAACAGGCTCCGAGTTCAATAGAGGGTTTGACTAAAATATTCAATCTGACTGAAGGCGAAAAGTACCTTCTTATGAATTCGACTGTAGGTCAAGGCCTATTCTTCGCAGGCTTAAAACATGTAGCCATTCAGATTATAGCCAGCTACGCCGAGGACAGGGTCATAACCACAAACCCTGAGGAAATACTGAAACAAAGGGCACAAGAAAACAAATAAACCGTTCTGCTAACAGGTTAAATGGAAGGCTCCGACTACTGCCTTTCCTTCATTTAAAAATTTATTATACGTTTTAGTGGCCTCGCCTGTCATTTGGATTAAGACTTTAACTCCCATATTTTTAACATATTCGATCGTCTTTTTAGGAACTTTGCAACAGCCACTTGCTCCTGTGCCAAAAACCAGTACTTCAAAATCTTCAGGCAGATCTTTAAGATCCTGTATATCAACATAATGCCCTTCCTTCCGCCACCATTTAATTATTTTGTCCGGCCTGATGATAACATCATGGTCATATATCTGCCCGTCGATTGTAATTGAGCCGAATTGGTAGTTATCGATCATGTAGTTTATTCGTATGGTTTATCGTATTGTTTAGTCGAATGGTTTATTCGTATGGTTTATCGTATTGTTTAGTCGAATGGTTTGGTAAAGGTTTGTTGTCTGGTAAAAATTCGATAAACTACTCGATAAACTATCCGATAAACAATTGATACGCGATTGGCATCATTCCTCTAAGTCAGCAGTGACTTTTATCGGGATTTCATCCAGGTCAAAAACATTACTTATTTCATACCCCAAAGCTGCTGTATCAATAGCTTCAGGGTCATAATCGCCATAAATCGTGCTTTTACCGTAAAGGTGGCATTCAACATGGCCATCCTTAAGCGTTATTTCAATTTTGCCGCCACCTATAATTACATCTTTTACATCGATGCTTTTGGGATCCTCCACTCCAAGCTCATTCACGACCATATCATGAAACAGTTCAATATTATCCCATTCGATTTTCGGATAAAGTTTAGCAAAAAATTTACTGTCGTTAGTGACGACAAATTTGCCTTTAAAGGACTTCAGGTCTTTAAATTCATCAAAACCTTCCCCCCATAATTTTATCTGAGGTTGCTCATCAATAACACTTAAATCGCTTTCGGAGGACATAAATAAAATTTTATTTGAATTTATTGTAACAAAAAATAAATCGTAAAAGAATATTTAATATAAATTTTTGTACTTTTAAATAGCTGATATCCATATATCAGCTTAATTGATTTACAATTTTGTTAATTCCTTCTCCTAAACCATTTCGCTTCATCCTCTCCAAATAATACAGCATCCAGCCTGTATCGATACATATTAATCCACGCGTCTAATATATTTTTTTCAGTATTATTGGGCTTATCAATAGAAGGCTCATTTCCGCTTTTCATCTGATGTTTGAAAATTTTGGCTTTCGCACTTGTAGGCTCAGTTCTTTTTTCGATGGATTCTAACGCCTCATCTAAAGCATTTATTAATTCTATAGTAGGATCGAAATCCTGGGGGGCTAATTGTTCAGCCGTTGCGCTTGAAGACATAGTAATGGAGGTAAATTTATAAAGGTAATTATTTTATCACATTTTTTGATAAAAGTCAACCTGTTATCTTGGCTAACTCCATTCCGGCTTCACTAAAAAGATTGATAACAGTTAAGACAAAAGTTGTGCGCGGTGGCAAAGAGGTTGGTATGGGTATTTCGTGGGGCGGGACCCAAAATTACGCGAATACTGAAGAAGGCGATTCAGAAAGAAGCGCATTCACAAGTAGAAGCGTAATTTTGGGTGGTGGGCGGCAGAGGGGTCGAACCTCTGACCTCACGAATGTGAATCGTGCGCTCTGACCAACTGAGCTAGCCGCCCATTAACAGATTTCGGCAAGTATTATAAACGAAACTTATATAATCAAAAAGATTGAATTTTGTGTAAATGGTGGCCATAAAAAAGAAGCCCTGACCAAAAGGGGTCCCCACGAAATGCGAGGCAAGGAGGAAGGAGGTGGGTATTTCGTGGGGCGGGACCCAAAAGCAAGCAAATGCTGAAGAAGGGGTTTCTGCAAAGAAACCCATTCGAAAGCAGAAGCTTGCTTTTGGGTGGCAGGGCTACGGGGAATCGAACCCCGGTTGCCGGAATGAGAATCCGACGTCCTAACCGCTAGACGATAGCCCCTCGTCGGCATTTTACTTTAACCTCCGCTCTGATGCAACATCGGGGCTGCAGTTTGCGTAAATGCCTCCTCTCCCCATAAAAAATTGTTACATTATTTTTATAGACAATTGAAGTTTTGTAAAATAAAAAACTAACTTGTAATCTATGATTATTTTTGATAATCTCAACTGGCAAATTCAGAGGGCGCTTAGCTCAGTTGGTTAGAGCGTCTGGTTTACACCCAGAAGGCCGAAGGTTCGACTCCTTCAGCGCCCACCATTATACGGGACGCAGAATACAATGTTACATACGACTGATTATCAGTTTATGCGAATACTTTTTTCCTGACACCCAGCTTGTACATTTCGCGGATGAAAAGGTAAAGCAAGGCGGCTCCTGCAGCAAAAATCCAATCGACAAATTTCATAGAAGCTGTATATAAAAAGGGCTGAACATAAGGGTTATAAACTATATTCAAAAGAAATATTAAGGAGATACCAAAGCTTATCCACAACTTCCTGTTAGTAAATAGGTAGGATGAAATCACATTATCTTTGCCAGCTCTCCTTGAAAGAATATTAACCCATTGTACAAGTACTATAGTTATGTAAGTTAAAGTAGTCGCACGCATATATAGTAAATTATCAGAAGTGACATTTAGCAAAGAAGTCCCTTCCCTGAAAAACAATAGTACGAAATTCATATACGCAAGACCTCCCATAAGAATTCCATATAAAGCTATGTCAAGAAGGCTATTTTTGTTGATTATATGTTCATTGGGCTTTCTGGACGGCTGAGACATAATATTGGATTCAGCGGGATCAGATGTGAGGAAAGTGAGTGGGAGCATTTCGCCAATCAAGTCGACCGCAAGAATCTGCACAGCAAGAATCGCAAGTGGCCAGCCAAAAATTGTTGTAAAAAGAAGACTGAAAAGAACCGCAAAAAGCTCACCCCCATTGGATGTCAGTGATGATGTAATCGTTTTTTTCAGATTGTTAAAAATGATACGCCCCTCACGGATCGCTGATACCAATGTAGCGAAACTATCATCAAGAAGAATAAGTTCGGAAGAATCCTTTGCGACTTCTGTACCGGTTTTTCCCATCGCGACCCCGATATCGGCTTTTTTCAGAGCTGGCGCGTCGTTAACACCGTCGCCTGTAACAGCAACCACTTCACCCGCCTTTTTCAGCAGGCTGACTATACGCAGTTTGTCTTCAGGCGATGTACGGGCAAAAATCAGGTTTGTGAAAATAAGTTTATGAAGAAGGTCGATGTCAGACATTTTTGAAAGCTCTTTTCCCGTAACAACCGTTATTGTTTTGTCTTTACTATATTTAGTTAGTCCAATTTTTTTTGCTATTGCCTCCGCGGTAAGCGCGTAATCACCTGTGATAATAATTACTCGTATGTAAGCGCGAAGAGCGGCTTCTATCGCGCCTTTTACCTCTTTTCTCGGCGGATCTATCATCGAGACCTGCCCCAACCAGATAAGATCCTTTTCAATATCTTCCATTTTACAGTTTGGGTCGTAAGACGGAAGTTCGCGATAAGCATAAGCAAGGTTCCTTAAAGCCATCATCGCAAATTCATCGGTTTGTTTTATTATGAAATCAGTATCTTCCTTTGTAATAGGCCGTACTGTTTCCCCATCCCAGTATTTTGTACAACATGAAAGCAGGCTTAATGGCGCCCCTTTAGCGTAAACAACGGTTTTTCCGTTTTCCATTTTGCGTATGGACGACATGCACTTTCTCGCGGCGTCGAAGGTAAATTCTTTCAGTTCAGGATACTTTTTATCCAAAGTCGCGGCATCCAATCCAACTTTTCCTGCTAATGTTATACACGCGCCTTCTGTAGGGTCCCCGATGCAATACCACTTATAATGCTGTTTATCCGGCGGGGCTATTTTCGCGTTAGACGCGAATACACCATTTTGGAAAAACAATTCATATTTTTTCAATATTTCTTTATCTAAAACCTTTCCATTTTCTTCCGTGATCTGCCCTTTAGGTTCATAGCCGATTTCGGTTATGTCAAAAATTTTCTGTCCGATTAGTATCTTTTGCACGGTCATTTCATTTGTCGTAAGCGTTCCGGTTTTATCAGTGCAGATTATATGAGTCGCACCTAAAGTCTCAACAGCTGAAAGTTTTTTTATAACCGCTTTTTTCTGCGCCAGACGGCCCGCTGCCAAAGAAAGAGCTACCGAAACCTGCGCGGGCAAACCTTCCGGCACCGTTGATGCTGCTATGCCTAAAGCGAAAAGAAAAGCTTCACGCAAAGGAAATTTCATAAGCATCCCAATAAAAAACAATATTAAACCAATGCTTATAGTTATGAATGTTAACTTTTTTGCCAGATTATTCAGTTCTTTCTGAAGAGGGGAAAGTTCGGTCTCAGTTGATTGGCTTAAGTTTGCGATTCGCCCGATTTCGGTATGCATTGCAGTACCGACCACAACGCCAAGGCCATTACCGACAGCCACAGTAGTACCCATAAAAACAAGGTTGTTGCGCGCTCCAAGTTCAACGAATCCGGCAATCGGATGAGTGAATTTACGCACAGGGTTTGATTCACCTGTGAGCGAAAAATCGTTTGTGCCCAGATTATTTTCTTCAATAATCCTTAGATCAGCAGGGATCGCGTCTCCTTCTTCAATGACGACGATATCGCCAGGAACCAGTTCTTCGCCATCGACCTCAACCACTTTTCCCCCGCGCATCACCTTGGCTTTAACCTTTATCAAGCTCTTTAGCGAATCCATCATTCGTTCCGCCTTGTGTTCCTGGAAAAAGCTTATCAGCGAATTGATTATGACGATTGAAAACATGATTATCGCGTCGCGATAGCTATGCAGATAAAGAGAAAATACGCCGGCAACCATCAGTATTACTGCCATCAATTCTTTAAACTGAGCCAGCAATTTAAAAATCCATGGAACCTTTCCAATCTCTATAAGTTTGTTTTTTCCGTAAAATTTAAGGCGGCTTTCGACTTCAGCCTTGCTAAGGCCATCTTTATTAGAATCAAAGCTTTGAAGGGCTTCTTCAACGGAAAACTGATAGTATGGGCGTTTTTCAGACATTATGAATTTGTTTAGTTTTTATTTGAATCAATTATATTACTTTTTGACTATGTTTTTCAAATAGTTTATCAGATTGTTTGTCATTTCAATTAACTATACGATTAACAATTCGATTAAACAATCCGATAAACAAGACGCTTAATAATATTAATAAAAATAATTTACCATAAAAAACCTATCCGTTCTTCGCTTCGCATAGCTCAGCTTCGAAGGACAGGTTTTCTGGTGGCATACGTTTTTTAGCTGCAGCTTCCACAGCCGCAACCGCTTTTTTTACCTCCGCACATATTGTTTGGGGTTAAATTTTATCTGTAATTAAGTTTATCATTATTTTTTTGTGTGTAAATGTTTGACATTATCACATTTATATGTTAGAGTAAATCCTATTTTTTATTTCAATTTTTTAAATTGTGGAGATACGACGTAAAACATTTGAGGAATTTCAGGATGATTTTGATAAATTTAAGTCAATATTACCTCCTGATTTAGCAGAAGATTTTTCTTATGATGAAGATAGTTTAAGGGAATTGTTTTTTTCAGAAAAATTTGATGAAGTTCAAAAGATAAGAAATGATTTTTTTCTTAAAGTTTTAAGAAGGATAAAAAGCGTTGAGAGAGCATTAGATCAAAATGATATAGAAAAGTTTTGCAGATTAAGGAAGCACTTAGATATGCTTCATTCAAGTTCTGAATATGTAAAAGATATCGGTCAAAAGCGAGTTTCCGGACATCCACTTCGCATAACACAACATATGGCAGCCATGGGTTTTAATGAGTGGATAAAAGATGGTTTACTGCAAAAACCTCTTAAGGGTCATTTAGTTTTGCCAACTGGTGCCGGTAAAACACTTACGGCCGCGATTCTTGCCCAAATGACTGGTGGCCGTACTGTAATGTTTGCCCATAATAACAATATTGGCGCTCAGATAATAAAGGATTTTAAAGATCACCAGGCTACATTACCAAAAGACGAACAGAAGTCTGTTGGCCAATGTTTTGGCGATATAGATGAGATTGATAAAGATATAGTTGTTGGCGGTTTTCAATCCACGCACCGCTGGCTGGATAAAATAGACTGGAGTTCTGTAAGGCTTGTTATTTGCGATGAGGCTGATATAAATGCTTTAAGCGATAAGCGCAGAAAATTAATCGAAGAATTATCAGTCAAATATGGGATTGTTCTTGTGGGTATGAGCGCGACCGAAGAACAGGGTTCAGGAAAAAGACTTCAGGATGCTTTTCCTGATGAGATTGTAAGGTTGCCAATGCCGGATGCGCTTCCAAGATGCCTTGAAATGGGGATTATCCCGCAAATGCAATTTTATGACATATATTTTGATTTGGAATTAAAAGTGGATAAAAGAGGTATGGATTTAAGAAGAGATATACTTGATGAAGAAGTTGAGAATTTTATAAGATGTACGGGCTGGAATGGTTTATTACTCGATCATTATGAACAAAATTTTAGAAGTACGGAAGAAAAATTTGAGGCTGGTCTTGTTGTTTTCAGAAATAATTTTCTTGTTGAGAATTTTATTGATCAGGCTTTAAAAAGAGGTATCAGAGCTGCGGCTTATACACAGCAAACATCATTAGAGGAAAGAGAAGCGCTTAGGGCAAAACTTTCGTCAGGAGAACTTGATTTATTGGTTGGAAGCCAGCTTTTAGGCCGTGGTCTCGATATACCTGAAGTAAATGTTGTTTATAACAGTTGTGTAACATTTTCCCCTCAGATATTTTGGCAGGCTGACGGGCGCGGAGCCCGAATAAATCAAAATGATTTAGGTAAAGTGGCGAAAATCTATGCCGTGTTGCCGAAGCATATTAAAGACATGGATACTCTTAATGAATTAATGCCATATGAGCGTCCTTTATGCCATGCCGCGTTTTTTATGCAGGACTACTTTGAGGGCGAAGAAAGGATTATTGATCTAGATAAGGATACGGGCGTTAAAATTAAACCAGATGAAGAAGAACCGCAAGCTGGACAATCAAAACCCCAAGGTAATGGTGTTAATTATTTTGATTTATCAAAATATAAAGTGATACGCTCGGTTAAGGAAGTTGCCAGCGTTGTAAATGGTTTATGGGATAAACCTATAGATTTTAAAGGAAGGGCAGATACCCTTGCCGAATTAATTGGCGTTTATAGCGAAACTAAAATTTCTTATGGCCAGCTTATCCATTTAGCCCGTACTCGAAATAAAATTGCTGTAAGAATAACTCAAGGGCTTCAACAGGCAACTCAAGGGCTTCAACAGGCAACTCAAGGGCTTCAACAGGCAGATGATTCAGATTTAACCGATAAGCCTGAATGGGAATTAAGTCCTGTATTTAGTAACCTGCCAGAAGTGCATCTCACTTTGTCTGAAGAAATAAAGTTATTAGCCAGTTATAAGGAAGGAAAGGACTCACAGGATCCTGCGTTAAAAGATAAGAGTAAAAGAGCTCGTGATTTGTTAGTCAGGGCGCATTTGCCTTTAATTGTGAGCCTAGCCAACAATTTGGCAGACGACCGTATAGACGTGGATGACCTTATCCAAGAAGGGTTGCTTGGCTTATACGAAAGCATTAATAGGCATCAATCCGGGTTTAGAAGCCGTTTGGTATCTTATGCAATTCATCCAATTTATCATAGGATGTATCGCTTTAAAAAAAGCAATTCTCGTAATGTTTGTTTACAAGAACATGTCAGTGATTTTGCTGATAAAATTTTTAGAGTCGAAAATCAATTAATTAATACGTTAGGAAGGTTGCCCACAATTGAAGAAATTGCAGAAAAAATGAACGTAACTCCTCAGGAAATCAGATCATGCCTAAATTATTATTACGCATCTGAATATTTGTTAAATGAAAGGCTGGATAGAAATTCATCAATGCGATTGGTAGATAATGAAGGAGGAAATATAACTTTTAAAGATATATTGCATGATGAATTTATTTCACCAACAGATAAGACTGAAGTATCTCTAACTGAGGCTTATGATATTTGTGAACTGAATAGTTTGATTTCATTTGTTGCAAAAAAATACGCTAAGTTAGACCAAAGACAACAGGATGTTGTTAAAGATAGGTTTGGTTCAGAAGATTTAGAACAAAAAAGTTTTAAAAAAGTTGGTGAAGAAATGGGGGTTACAAGAGAACGTGTACGTCAGATAGAAGCCAAAGCTTTAAGGAGATTTAGATTTTTCGCAAGTAAAGAAATGAAACGCTGGAAAGATTCAGAATATAAAATAGAAATTTACGGAACCCCTCACCATGTTTTAAAAAGTCTTCCTTATAAACAAGAATTTGTAATCCGTGTATTATATCACATTCATGATCCAGAAAATTGGAAGAACCATTTTTTTGATTATTTCAGAATGAATGACTCTAAATATTTTACCCATGAAGAAGAGAGAATGGTAATAGAAATTCAGAAAAAATATAACATATCTAGAGATAAGGCTATATGCAAAATGGGAGAAATCAAAGAAAAAGAGTTTGAAAAACAAAAAAGGGAAGCTTTAGCCAAAGTTCTGGGCGTCAGCATTGATGAGGTTGATGCTGTTGCAGAAAAAGTTAAAAATGAAGCTTTAAAAATATTGGATTCATTAAATGAACAAAGATCCAGAGTTTATGCGTTTATGCGTTATTCAAAATTTAATACTTTACTTGATTATGTTTTAAGTCCGATAGAAAAAGCAGTTTTTATAAGAACCTACCCACCATTATCTCATGAGAAAATATCAGAAATTGCCAAGGTTTTAAGAATTACCGACAAAGAAGTTCCAGAAATTGAAATGGAAGCTATCCGAAAATTAAGTGATTTTATTAGAAAAAATTTCGAAAAAAGATAATTTATAAATTTACTCTTTTACCTGAAGAAGTCCTTCGATATTTTCCGAATTCTATATGCTGTAATGCGATTTTACCGTCAATCACTGGGCCATCTTTGCAGACCCTAAACCCGCTACCATCTATACAGCATTGGCCACAGATACCAAAACCACATTTCATATAGCGCTCCAAACTGACTTGGCAATCCACATTATTGTGTTTTGCTATTTCTGCGACTCTGCGCATCATCAATTCGGGTCCACAGGTATAAGCGCAGTCAGCTTTATGTTTTTCTAACACTTCCTCAAGGATTTTCGTGCAATATCCTTTACAACCCTTTGATCCGTCGTCGGTTGCCACCATAACCTTACATTTCAATTTTTTAAACTCCTTTTCATATATCAGTAAATCCGCATTCCGTGCGCCGATTATCGCTGTGACCTGAATTCCTTTTTCCGTTGCCCGTTGTGCGAGGTTTAGTAATGGTGGAACTCCAGTGCCACCGCCGATAACAATTATTTTTTTATAATTTTTCAGATCAAAATGTTTACCAAATGGCCCACGTATACCAAAGCGATCACCTGCTTTTATTTTTTCAAAAATCGCTTTTGTACAGTCGCCAACATTAGCGATCCCAAGCCTGAATTCTTTATCCGTTTGCCAGCCTATTGATATAGGGATTTCATCTTTTCCCGGCATCCAGACCATCACAAACTGTCCAGGCCTTGAGTTTAAAGTATGCTTAAAAACATAAGTACGGAAATTCGGATTTTCTTCGATTATTTTAGATACTTTGAGAGAGATTGGGGTCATTTTATTAGGACTAAGGACTAAGAACTAAGGACTAAGAATGTGATTGCCAAATTCTAAATGTTAAATGGGAATGCCCGCCCGTACCGAACGCGTCTTTTCTTCCGCGCAAGCGGTACGTTCGGGCGGGCGAAATCTGAAATGCGAAATGCGAAATTAAGGATATTGCCCTAAAGTTTTCTAGGATCCACTACTTCCTCATGAGCCAGTCCAACAAGGTCGGCAATATCCGTAAATCCTTCCTCTTCCATGAATTCGCGGATTTTATTGATTATAAGGCTGAACGCTTTCATATCGTGATAGGCGATTGCAGAACCAATACCAAGTAATGTTCCGCCGGCCATCAGCATTTCAATAGCATCCCTTCCGTTAATGATCCCACCTGTTGCGATGATCGGTATACTGACATGTTTGTAAATATCGTACACACATCGTATAGCTATTGGTTTTATTCCCTGTCCGCCAATACCGCCGACTTTGTTGGCCAGTATCGGGCGTCGCATATGGATATCAATCAGCATTCCTGGACCGACTGTATTTATGGCAGTTATCGCGTCCGCTCCGGCTTCTTCCGCATATTTGGCAATAATTCCTATATTCGGGACATTCGGGGTAAGTTTCACAGAAATCGGTTTTTTGGTAACTTTCCGAACAGCTTTTGTGGCTTCGGATGTCATATTCGGGTCACAGGAGATTGGACGACCCATTTCATCATCCACATTCGGGCATGAAAAATTAAGTTCGATTATGTCTACAGGATAAGTGTCCATAATTTCAGCGACTTCAATCAATTCTTTTATGTTTTTGCCGGCAACACCTCCGATTAACGGGTTATCAGGGCATTTTTTTACGTATGTTTCGAATTCATGCTTTGCATTTTTTATGCCCTCGCCGCATAAGCCGACAGCATTTATAATGCCACCCGGGTAAGTCAGAACAGTCGGATTGGGATGCCCCGGCCTTTCTTCCATAAATAAGGATTTGCTTGTGACTCCTCCGCATCCGTTTGCGACACAATTAGCCATGCTTGCGCCGGTCACACCCAAATAGCCGGAGGCCAGAACCGTTGGGTTCGGGAATTCGACCCCACAGAAATTTACGCTTAAATTCATTTTGTTTAATTATTTGTCGGCTTTATTATAAATGAAAGAATCAAAAAAATAAAATTAATGCCTGAAGTTATTTGTCTTTAGGCATAACGCCCATTTTTAAGAAAATTTCAGCCAGATCCGGGTTGAACTGAAGGCCTTTGAAACGATCGATCTCCTCATACGCGCGTAAAATCTGATGTTTTCTTACTAACGTGCTTGAATCGTAATTGCGGGTTGTCATAGCATCGAACGCATCAGAAAGAGATATCATTTGTATCAATGGTGTAAGATCCTGCGGAGGTATTCCATAGGGGTAGCTTCTGTCACTATCATTGTCAGGGCGAACATGATGCTTTAAAGTTACATCATACACATCATCAAAAGAATCCGGGCTGACTGGCAAATGTTTGCCGTCTCCGTAATCCATTAATGATTTTAATACAATCGCGCCAAATAGGGGGTGCTTTTTGATCCTTTCGAATTGCTCACGCGTATATTTTCCTTTGAACTTTGCAAGAAGTTTTTGTTGTTTTTCAAGTTTACCTATGTCATGCCAAAACCCCGCTGTCGCCGCAAGAGCAGGATCGACTTTGTAACCAACCCCGTCTTTGTTTACTTCCTGAGCCAGTAAAGCCGAATAGATCGCCACACGGATCGAATGTCCCAGCATGTATCCAAACATAAACAAAGGAAAATTCAGCTGATGCATATCCGGAGGCATATTTTCGATTTTTCCATACTGTTCTAAAATGGCTTCCGCAGCTTTTGGATCAAGAGCGGCATCGCTTTTTATATCCCAGTACAGCATTTCTTCACGCAGCGGGCTTTGTCTGCGCTCCTCTGAAATATCCTGAAATAAAATATGATTATTAGGATCGAGTCTTTTTAAGGCATCAGTGTTTCTTTTCACCCTTGTCCTGAATTCCGGCGGGTCTGTATCGCGGAAATCTATTCCATCCCAATTTGGCGTGCTGAGCGCACGGACGACCGCGCGCCTTGCATCAAGAGCCATCAGCTCTTCGGGCGGAAGGATTTTGCAGAATGTGTCTGTTATGCGGGTGTGTGCTTCGGGCATTAATTAAATAAAAAGTATATTTATATACACTTATTTTATTTTTTTGTTACCAAAAAGCTACTTGATTTTTGAGATTGCATTGGCAACTTTTTTTGCCACGTCCTTATTAAGAGGGCTTGGCATTATACAACCCATAGTAGGATTTGTCAAGTAATTAGCTATTGCCTCAGCAGCAGCGATTTTTATCTCATCAGTGATTTTTTTTATTCCCGCATCCAGCACGCCGCGGAAAACCCCCGGGAACGCAAGAGCGTTATTCACCTGATTCGGAAAATCAGAACGGCCGGTGGCAACGATTTTTGCGCCTGCTTTTTTGGCAAGCTCAGGCATAATTTCCGGTTCAGGATTAGCCATCGCAAAAATAATAGGGTCGTTTGCCATCGTCTTAACCATGTCAGGTGTAAGGAGCCGTGGTTTAGAAAGGCCGATAAACACATCAGCGCCCTCGACCGCTTCAGCCAAACCTCCTTTTTTGGACTCAAGAGTATTTATGATTTCTGCTAATTCTTCTTTTACTCCATTTAAGCCTTCTCTTCCTTTATATACAATTCCTTTACTGTCGCACAACTGAAGATTTTTTGGATTAACACCGTATTTGATGAGCAATTTAGTCACAGCGGTACCGGCGGCGCCAAGTCCGTTTATCGTAATACGAACATTTTCAAATGAGCGACTAGTCAGCTTAAGTGAATTTATCAGTCCCGCCAGAACGACAATCGCCGTGCCATGCTGGTCATCATGGAAAACCGGAATATCCAGCAGTTTGATCAACCGCTGTTCGATTTCGAAACAACGAGGTGCGGAAATATCTTCCAGATTAATCCCGCCAAAACCGGGGGCTATAAGCTGGACTGTTCTGATTATTTCTTCCGTATCCTGCGTATCAAGGCAAATCGGATAAGCATCCACCCCTCCGAATACCTTAAAAAGCATAGCCTTGCCTTCCATTACAGGCATGCTGGCAGCTCCGCCGATATTCCCCAAACCAAGGACTGCAGAACCATCCGTTACAACCGCGACAGAGTTTCCCTTATTCGTGTATTTATAAATGTTTTTCAGGTTTTCAGCGATTTTTTTGCACGGTTCCGCGACACCTGGCGTGTATGCAAGGCTAAGGTCTTCTTTGTTTTTCAGGTGGATTTTTGATTTTACTTCAATTTTACCGCGATGTTTTTCGTGGAGCTTTAAGGATTCTTTAAAATAATCCATTTTAATTTGATTAGAGGGCATTATGACTGAATTTTAAAACCCATTACTTTGTAATGCAACCTTTATTCTTAAAAACACAAAATTCACAAATTGCACAAATGTGCACAAACAAAATACAGACTGCACAGAACACAAAAATAAATTTGGTTTGAAAAGTTTGTTAAGTTTGTAATTTGGGCTTTGTTTGTGTTTTGTGAATTTTGTGTAATTTGAGTTTTATTGTGTAGTCTTCTTGATAAATGTTGCGAGAAGTGCTATAATAATATGATACGAATAAATATGAAACATAGCCCATATACATCAGTGGGCACCTCCAAAATTGAAAGTCATTGGAATGACATAGGCACACTTGAGCGCGTAAAGATGATCCTGCAGTTTCCGGATCATTTTTTGTCTCTGGGGCTTATCACGGAACAGGAACTCGCGGAGGTCAAAGCCACATCGGAATCCGAATGGGAATATATAATCGACCGCGAAGAACAACCTCTATTCCATAATATAAATATTAAGAAAGAAATTGGTACTCAGATGCTCCGAAATCAGTTGAAAGCCGCGCTTGCCGCGGCTTTTATGTAATTCGCATTTCGCATTTCAGATTTCGCAATCTATTCCGCATCTGGCATTTTTCATTTTTGCATTTTTGGATAGCTTAGACCAGCATCAAATAAAATGGTGTGTTAATGGCAATTTTATGTTTAGATAAGCGTTTTAGACATAACAAAAATTGGCATCTTCTTATCTTTTATTGGGTGAAGATCCTTTTTGATGACTTTATAACCATGTTTTAAATAAAAATCTTTGGCTGTGATTGTAGATTTAATCGTGATTTTCTTACAGCCATATCTTCGAAGTGAGTCTTCAGCTGTTTTAAGTAGGCGAGAACCAATGCCTTTGCCAATATAATCTTTGTGCACATATAAGCCCCAAAATTCACCATTAAAACCATGGTCGCAAAATCCAACTATTTTATTGTCTTGTATTGCGACCCATCGTTTGCATCGATCGGAATTACTACGGAAACGTTGGGCATTGCTTCGAGCTGACCAAATTTGAATTATGTCCTCTGGATAATCTTTTGAGTTTATGTTGCGAATTGTTTGCCTGTGAAGACGAGCGATTGCTGCATAATCTTCATCTCGTACTAAACGTATTTTCATAAGATCCTGAGTTTAAAATTGCCGTTATTTACGCTAACTCGATTTTAAATGAAATGAAAATGAAATAAATGCCAAATGGTAAAATGGGAATGCGAAATGCGAATTCTGAAATGCGAAATTAAAATACCGGTTTTCTCTTATGCCATTCCGTCGCCTGTTCAAACGCATGGCCGACACGCAGGATATTACCTTCTTTAAACTGATTTCCGAGGATCTGCATGCCGATAGGAAGACCGTTTTTACTGAATCCTGCGGGAACAGAAAGTCCGGGTAACCCGCAAATGCCAGCAGGAACAGTTAATGTATCAGCGGCATACATAGCTAACGGATCATCCATCCTTTCACCGATTTTAAAAGCAGGAAAAGGTGAAGTCGGCGTTATTAACGCGTCACATTTTTCAAAAACTTTTTCATATTCCTGTTTCATCAGCGCGCGGACTTTGGCGGCTTTCAGGTAAAACGCATCATAATAACCGGCTGAAAGCGAGTATGTGCCTAGCATTATTGTGCGTTTTACTTCATCTCCAAAGCCCTCGGATCTCGATTTTACATAGATGTCTAAAAGTTCTTTGGCGTCATCGGCTGTGTGGCCGTATTTTACGCCATCGTACCGTGCCATGTTTGTGCTGGCCTCGGATTTAACCAATATATAATAGGTAGGAATTGCGTATTTGGTTAATGGAAGATTAACATCGATGACTTTGGCACCGAGTTTTTTAAGCACTTCTATACCTTTATATATAATATCTATCGTTTCCTGTTCCACACCCTGCTCAAAATATTCTTTTGGTATGCCGATCGTAACACCTTTAAGGTCAGATTTCAGGAATTTTGTGTAATCAGGAACAGGCTCGTCAGGTGTTGTGCTGTCGTTTTCGGATCTTCCGGCTATGGCATTTAGGACCAAAGCGGCATCTTCAACTGTTTTTGTCAGTGGTCCGATAGTATCAAATGACGACGCGTAAGATATGACCCCATAACGAGGAACGCGGCCATAAGTTACTTTTAATCCAACACAGGAGCATAAACTTGCAGGTTGTCGGATGCTTCCTCCGGTATCAGTCCCGATAGCAAAAACGGTTTGGTCAGCGGCAACACTGGCAGCGGGACCGCCCGAGGAACCACCCGCAACTCGTTTTAAGTCCCATGGGTTTTTTGTTACGCCAAAGTAACTTGTTTCCGAGCTGCTGCCCATGGCGAACTGATCGGTATTCGTCTTTCCTAAAAGTATAGTGCCAGCATTTTTTAATCTGACTGTGACATCGGCATCGTATGGCGGGGCAAAATTTTCCAGAATTTTTGAGCACGCGGTTGTTTTTATGCCAGCAGTGCTGATTATGTCCTTTAAATTCATCGGGATGCCCGCGAGCGGGTTTCCAAATTTTCCTTCTTTATCTATTTTTTCAGCCTGTTTAAGTGCTTCTTCTTTTGTGATTGTCACGAATGAATGCAGTTTGTCATCCGTTTTCTCTATGCGGTCCAGGTATGCCTGAGTGAGCTCAGATGAACTGAACTTTTTTTTCTTTAGCCCTTCATGTACCTCTGCTATTGTTAATTCAATCATATTTATAACATTTGACTTTTGACTATCGAACTGTATACAGTCAAATGCCAAAAGTTAATTGTCAAAAGTTCTTAAAATACGCTTTTTACTTTAATCATATGATCCTGTATCTGTTGCGGTGTCTGCTTCAGGAGTTCGTCGGTATATCCGCATTTCTTCTCCTTGTCTGAAAATAATACATTCTGCAATCCGGTTATTTGGGAAATCGCTTCAACGTTATCTGTGTTTACCTCATCCAGCATTTTGGCATGCGACAATATATCGGAAAGCTGTTTGCTAAATTTTTCAGTCTCTTCATCGGTTAATTTGAGACGCGCGAGTTTGGCAATATGTTTTACTTCTTCTTTGCTGAGTTGCATACTCATTAAGTAACGAAATAACTATTCAATTGCATTCATAGAATGCTTCGAAATAAAGATACAACAAAAAAATACAATGGACAAATCCCAATTTACAAAAAAGCTCCAAAATACAAATTACAATGAACAAAGTTGTATTTTGTAACTTGTAAATTGTAATTTTTTTGTCAGTTGTAGTTTGTAATTTGTAATTTGGAAAAGTTGCGTCGTCGTTTCGTTTTTGATAAAATGGCATCAAGTAAAAACGAAAAAGATGAACATGGCAAAAACTATTCATAATATAAGTGCGAATTTCTTTTTCATTTTAGCTTTTTTATATGTGTTTGCCGCGCTGGCTTTCAGAAATGATTATAATCCCGATGTAATGATTTTTCTGATGCGGCTTCTTGATATCCCTTTCGCCTTGATTGCGCTTTTGTACGGAGGAAGCGGGTTGTACCTTCAGATCAATGAGGGAAAGGAAGAAACTGCTTCAGCATGGAGCATAATTATTTTCGCCTTCTGCCTAATTCTTTTCGGGATTGTGGTGTTTGTGAATTTTGCGTTTCCTTCGGTATTATAACCACGGATTTTCAGGACTATTGTATGGATTTATAGGATTAGACTGTTTTCTGGTGTACGGTTATTCAGGGTTTATTAATCATATGTTTTTTTGGAAAATTACCGTAAACAGATTGCCGCTATTCAGTCCAATCCAGTAAATCCGTGGTTATAATCCTGAAAATCCGTGGTCTTATTTCATAGCTTTATAATTCGGCGCGTCTTTTGTGATTATGATGTTGTGAGGATGGCTTTCGTATAGGCCAGCAGAGGTTATCTGTACGAATTTCGCTTTTTTCTGGAGCATCTGAATATCCTTACTTCCTAGATATCCCATAGCTGATTTCAGTCCGCCCACAAGCTGAAATATTTCATGCGCCACAGGACCTTTGTATACAATATGACCCTCAATGCCTTCAGGCACGTATTTAGATTCTTCCTTAACGTCAGATTGCCCGTATCTTTCCTTGCCGCCCATAGCCATAGCGCTCATTGACCCCATACCTCTGTACATTTTAAAGGTTTTTCCTTCATGGTATATAAGTTCGCCAGGGCTTTCTTTTGTTCCGGCAAACAGGCTACCTATCATGACTGACGAGGCGCCCGCAGCAATCGCTTTAGCCAAATCTCCTGAATATTTTATTCCTCCATCAGCGATCACAGGCATATTGAATTTTTTCGCTTCTTTGGCGCAATTCATAATCGCTGAGAACTGTGGTGCGCCTACACCTGTTACCACGCGAGTTGTACAGATTGAGCCTGGTCCAATTCCAACTTTTATTGCGTCAGCCCCTGCTTTGACCAGATCCTTCACAGCGTCAGGTGTTGCGATATTCCCACCGATAACATCAATATTTTTATAGTTCTTTTTTATATATTTGATTGTTTCGATAACACCTTTTGAATGCCCATGGGCGGTATCGACAACAATCACATCAACGCCTGCCTTTACCAGTTTTTCAACCCTTTCTTCCATATTTCCCGCTGGGCCGACTGCAGCACCGACTCTAAGCCTTTTGTCTTTGTCTTTGCAACTTTCAGGGTATTGCTTATTTTTTTCAATATCCTTTCTTGTGACAAGGGCCCTAAGCCTCATATCTTTTTTGTTGTTCACGATAATCAGTTTGCTGTGCTTGCTTTCTTCAAGAATGTCATTGGCTTTGCTTAACGTTATGCCTTCATAGGCGACAAGCAGGTTTTCAGCTTTGGTCATTCTGTCCTTTACCTTAAATTTGTTATGCTTGTGATAAAAGTAATCGTTTGCGGTCACTAATCCCAAAAGTCTCCCTCCCACCTTGCCGGTATCGGTGATCGGCACAGCTTTATAACCGTACTTTTCCCTTATCCTGTAAATATCTTCAATAGTATCAGTCGGTTTCGCGCAAATCGGAGTGGTTATAAACCCATTTTCAAATCTTTTAACGCGCATCACTTCTTCCGCCTGGCTGTCAGGATCCATATTTTTATGGATTATCCCGATCCCTCCATACAACGCAAGTTCTATAGCAAGGTCATGCTCGGTAACTGTATCCATTGCAGCGCTTATAAGCGGAATGTTCAAATTTATATTGCGTGTCAGCTTTGTCCTGACATCAGTTTGCTTTGGCAGGACATCGGAATACTCGGGAAGGAGCAACACGTCATCAAATGTAAGATGTAGGTTAATATCGTTTTTTTCCATGGTGGTTGGGTTAATTAAAAGATAGGTTATAGATTATAGGTAATAGATTATAGATTGTTATCGGAAGCCGACTGTAATCTATAATCAAAAAACTGTAATCTGAAGTTTCCTTCGAGCTGGATATTTTCTATTATTTTACTTAAAATTCAGAAAAAGTCAAATGATTTTTGACCATGATTTTCTTGATTACTCTGATTATCAGGATAATTTCTTACTTTTTTCTGGCAATAGCGATTCCGCCCAAAATGCTGGAAAATATCAGAACCAATAATGCGGGTGGGCCGGTTTGTGCAAGCTCCATAGGTTGCGACGATGAACCGCCTGATCCTGAGCCTCTGGAAGCGGGAGAGCTTTCTCCAGAAACATCCTCCATTGTTACCCTGGGGCCCATATAAGTCCTACTATAGGTTGTGCCAGTTGGTTCGGCAGGTGAAGCCGAGCCAGCAGAAGTATCCGTAGCTTCTGTAGCAGTTGAAGATGTGTCAGATGTAACAGAGCTTTCAGATGTTCCACTAGTTTCAGCAGGAACTGAAGGCCCGCTTAAAGCCGGCGGATTTGCCATTTGTTCTGAGGTCTGAAAATACTGCGCGTAAAAGGTTATTGTCTGGCCCGCGATTAATGTCTGAGGATTGTCAGAGCGGATCATGTGATAAGGATATTTTATTTCTTTTTTCAATACTTCTAAAAAATATACACCTGCAGGAAAAGAGAATTTTTCACCACTAGAACCGTTTCTTACAAGCTGGCCACTATTGGTTGTCCCCTGATACAGATACCAGTTGCCGATATAAGGCTTGTTATTTTCGTCATACACATTGATGATTATTGTTCCCTGATTATTCACCTCAGCCGTAAAAGCTGAAGCAGGAAAAGAAAATAGCAGGAAGATTATCAGGATCATATATTTAAAAGGTTTCATATTTTTTAGGTTATGTACTAGGAGGATTATTTTAACTTTTAATCAGATTAAAGCAAATATATTTTTAACCACGGATTAACAGGATTTGCGGAATTGGCCTATTTGTCTGGTTGATGAGTTCAGTTCTATAATTATTATTCTAAATTATTTTTGAGTACAGTTTCACATCATGCATATCAATCCTTTAATCCAATAAATCCTTTAATCAAGGTTAAAAAAGTGGTTTGGCAATTAACAACGCAGTTATGTTAAAATAACTAAGATTTAATTATAGACAAAATGACCAAAGAACCTAAAAAATTATTCAGTTTTTTTTATTCGGCAAAAACGCTATATATAGGTTTACCTGTTATAGCCGTCGCCATTTTTTTCCTTTTATATAATTTTATACCTTTACCCGACATTTCTGACGGTTATTTGCCTGATGAAGTCAGAAAAGTCACTTACAATGCGCCTCTTACCGTTCATTTCAGCCAGCCGATGAATAAGTTGAGCGTTGAAGCGAATTTTTCTGTGAATCCTAAGCTTGATGGTGAATTTAAATGGATAGATTATAAAACTTTGGAATATATTCCTAAAACTGCGCTTAATATCAATGATGAATACCGCGTAACGATAGGCGCAAAAGCGAAAAGCCTGTACCTTAAATCCATGGGGGCGGATTTTGTTTTGCGTTTTGTCGTGACTGGCCCTCCGTATGTTAAATTTATTTCACCTTATCCATACACAGATAAAACTAAGGGGGAGAAACCACAATGGATGGAGGAAAATCCTGTTGAGGGTCTAATTGAAGGTCCTGTTGAGGGTCTGATTGAGGGTCAGGTCGATGGGACGATCGATACGTCTGGCGCTGAAAACTCTGGTGATACAGAATCCGTTTCAGCGCTAAAAGAACCTGAACTTATTATAATTCCGAAAGACCAGAATATTACAGTGATGTTCGACAGGCCGATGCGCGAACTTACGACCATCGACGAAAGCGCATCGAACCAGAATATCCTTGAGCTTGAAATAACGCCTTCGGTAAAAGGTTCTTATCGATGGCTCGGCACAACGGCTTTCCAGTTCATACCCGATGAATGGGTGATGGGGACGACTTACACTATCAAACTTCCGAAAGGCATAACAGCTTTGGACGGCGGACAGACTGAGGAAGAAACCGTATGGCAGCTCGCCACGGATTCTCCGAAGATCGTAAGCAGCAGCCCGAGCAGTGCGTATGACGCGTTCGGTGTTAATGATAATATCACTCTCGTATTTAATCAGCCGATGGATCTGGATTACATCAAGCCGGGCAATAACGTGCTTCTGTACCCCAGCAACGATACCGATGCGGAAAAAAATCCAAAGCAGGACGGGTTTTTTAACACTGAAGTAGTTTTTGGGAAGACCGAAGACGGAAAGACAGATAATAAGATCCTCGTATTCAAACCGGAATTCCCATATCTTTATGACCACTTTTACAAGCTTGTTATAAAATCCGGACTTGAAGGCGCAGCATATAAGCAGGGCGGGGGTTACGGAGACCGCTTTATGGAGGAAGATGTGACCATAAATTTCCGCACAACCAAAAAGCCTGATATTGTAAGCTATAAACCGGCAAACGGAGACCAGAATTATGGCGAAAATTATATTACAATAGATTTCGCCTCACCGATGACAAAAGAGCTCATAGCGGGTCTATATTCAATAAATCCGAAACCCGATAAAGAGCCGGATGTTTCAGTCTATCAGATTAACGACGCGACAAAAGGGAACCTATGGGAAGCTAATATAATATATGATCTAGAACCGAGCAAAAATTACACCTTTGAATTCAAAGAGCCGTTTAAGGACACTTTCGGAAACACTTCCAGTAAAGGATTTAAAACTTCATTTAAGACAGCGCCGAAAAAACCGTTTTTAAGCCTGCTAATCCAGGATAGTTTCGGGCTTTTTATGAACGGACTTGGGCCGATATACACCATTAAAAGCATCAATATAAACACGGTCGACGTTAAATATTGCGCTTTATCTGAACAGGAATTTTTTGAGGTCAACAAGAAATATGGATGGTACCAATACCACTGCCCTGATCCTGAGCGGAAGACTATCGACGTGAAAAGCAAATTAAATTCTGTGAATTTCTTCGACATCGATTTACGAGATGTGTTTGACAAAGAATTTGACAACGGGGGTTATTTCTTTGAGGTGAGTTCTCGGCAATATACGAATGAAAATAAGGAGCCTGTTCGTTTTTACCAGACATTTTTTGTAAGCGACACAAATCTCACGCTCAAAAAGTCAGGGCAGGACCTTCTTGTATGGGCAACTGATTTGAAAACCGGTAAACCTGTCCCCAGGATGGATTTAAAAATAATATCGTATCAAGGCAAAGAACTGCAGAGCGGAGTAACTGACGGCAACGGCTTATATAAAATAACTAAAGAATTCAGTGACAATATATATGTTATAGGCACAAAGGCGTTTGAAAATGAAAATCGATGGAGCATGGTGAGCCAGTACTGGAGCAATGGTATCCAAACATGGGAATATGGCCTTAATGGTGAATGGGTAGGTTTAAATGAGCCTCGTATATATATTTATACGGAGCGCCCACTTTATAGGCCTGGTGATGAGATTTTTTATAAAGGTATATACCGCATGGACAACGACGCAAAATTAACACTGCCTGCAGATAAAAAAGTCCGTGTGGCGATTGAAGATCCTGAATATAACGAAATAAATTCCGAAGAAATCAAACTTCTTTCCGACGGTTCTTTCAGCGGTTCATTCAAGCTTGCCGAGAATGCCAGGCTTGGACAGTATAATCTGTATGCGGAAACAACAGGGCAAAAATATCCCCAAAGATTTTACACATATTTCTTTATTGAAGAATACAAAAAACCGAAATTTAAAGTCGAGGTTTTAGGGTCGGAAACAGATTATATCCAGGGTGATAGCGTTTCTATGGATGTGATAGCAAATTATTATTTCGGCGGAGCCATTCAGGGGGGTAAAGTTACTTGGACATTGATGAGGGAGCCATATATTTTCACCAAATATAAGGGTGAGGATTATTATTCGTTTGGTGTATGGAGAGGATTTGAATGTTACTGGGGTTACTGCAGTTCCGCGACTGAAATCTCTGCGGAAGGCGAGGACGTCCTTGATCAAAACGGTAAACTGCATTTATCCATACCTGAAGACGAGAAGGCCGAAAAAGGCCAAAGTTACATGTATACGCTCAATGCCATGATAACAAATAAAGATGGCGAAACTGTAAGCAAAAGAGAGTCATTTATTGTGCATCAGGGCACTTATTACATTGGCCTTAGCCTGAAAAATTATATCGTTGAACCTGGCAACAAGCTTCAGCTTAAAGTCATAACCGTTTCATCAACTGACGCAAAAATTGTTTCCGATAAAAAAATATCGCTCGAGCTTTATCAGGAAAAATGGAATACGGTTAAAAAACAGGGCGTTGACGGGAATTTTTACGATGAGAGTGTACGTGAACTTGTTTTTGTAAAAAAACAATCTGTGACTTCATCATCCGAACCCGTTGAAGCTGAAATCGATCTTGATAAAAATATGGAAGGAGGAAGTTATGTTATACAGGCAAAAGCTTCCGAAGGCGGAAACGAAATACTTTCTGAGGCGAATTTTTACGTTTCATCGACTGAATGGGTTAACTGGGGTTCATTTAACAATAGCAGGATGGAGCTTGTGCCCGACCAGCCGGAATATATTGTCGGCGGAAAAGCGAATGTGCTTATAAAATCCCCATACGGCACAGAAAAGGAACCTGTAAAGGCGCTGGTTACGTATGAGCGCGCGGGCATCCAGCATTATGAGATAATAGATATTAAATCAAATTCGGATACCATTGAAATTCCAATAACTGAAAACATGGCACCTAACGTCTATGTGTCGGTAATGTTGATAAAAGGAACAGGTGAAAATTTTGACGCTTTTGTGGCAAATGACAGCAAGGAAAGATTGCTTGCGCGCCAGAAATCGCTGAGTTCTGATATCAGTAAACTTGAATCAGAAATAAGCGATTTGAAATCGTCGACTGATGAAAGCGCCTCAAACAGAAACAAAATCCTGATTTCCAAAAAAGAACTCGAACTTACCGCGCTAAAAAAAGAATTAGATGATGTGAACGGCACATTGGATAAGGCAAAAAATATGACATCAGATACCATTGATTACAGTTTAATAAAGCCTGATTTTAAGCTCGGCATAGTAAATCTGCCCGTAAATATAAGGGAACATAAGATATTCATTGACCTTAAAACCACTAAACCAAGCTACGAGGTGGGTGAAAAAGCCACGATTGAGATACACACTCTCGATTACCAGAATCGCCCTATTCCTGCGAATGTGTCTTTAGCGGTTGTGGATGAAAGCCTGCTCGCCTTAGTTGCCAACCAAAAAGTAGATCCTCTTAATTATTTCTTCGGCCAGCGCGCGCTTCAGGTCAGCACTTCTGCGAGCCTGACCCTGCACATGGATAGGGCGAACATCAAATCCCAGCAGGGCGCGAAAGGCGGTGATGGAGGCGGTTCAGAATTATTTGAAAAAAAGCGAGGTGAATTTAAAGACACCGCCTACTTTAATCCTTTAGTCAAAACCGATGCTGGCGGTTACGCGAAAATTGAATTTGAACCGCCTGATAACCTTACGACATGGCAGATATGGGCTGTTGCTTCTGCAAAGGAAGATGATTTTGGAATGGCAACACAGGATTTTGTTGTCAAAAAGCCGCTTGCAGTTACTTCCATATTACCAAGATTCGTCATTAGCGGAGATTCCCTTACTATCGGCGCACTTGTTCATAATCAATCCGGTAAGGATCTGGAAACCACGATCAGCGTTAAAGCAACTGGCCTAACCATAAAAGGCAGTGCTAAAAAAAGCCTGTTTATAAGAAATGGAGGAAGCGAACGCGCGGATTTCCAGGCTGAAACAGATCCGATAAATTTTGACACAAACGCTTCCGTGGAGTTCTCCACGAGCGATGGCAATAAGCTTTCCGATACAGTTGTCTATACTTTGCCAGTAAAAACTTTCGCTTACCCCGAGGTTGTGGCAATTAACGGAACAGTGGATGCCACGCAGACTGAAAAAATCCGGATACCTAAAGACATTGAACCGGATATGGGCGGGTTAGATATAAAAGTCGGAGGCAGTATTCTTACGAAATTTATAAAACAGTTTAAAGCCCTTGCGGATTATCCGTATGGATGCGCCGAACAGATAACAAGCCAGATATTGCCCACATTAGTTTTATTTAACCAGTCTCTAAAAAATACTGAAACCGATTTATTTAAGTTAATCAATTCCGACAAAGAAAAGAGTAAAAAAATCATTGAGAAAGTTTTACAGACACTTTCCAAATTCCAGCAATTTGATGGGGGCTATGGTTTCTGGGAAGGGGATTCTTACAGTAACCCGATCCTGACGTCATATATATTGTATTCTCAGCGACTGGCTTCATTGTCTGGATTCACTGTAAGCGACAACAGCTTTGATCTCGCGGTGCAGTATTTGTGGCAACGTCTGAATTCCAAAGACGATCGGTATAAATTAACCTCAGATGAGAGAGCATTTATATTATGGGTTTTAAGCGAAGCGGAACAAAATGATACCGGCATGACTTTATCGCTTTTCGAGAAAAGGGATGAAATGTCCTTATACGCCCAAGGGCTGATGCTGATGAATTTAGAAAACCTGGTAAATGCGGGCCAAAAAAGCGTTGAACCGTTTATAGAAAAATTGAAATCTGAAATCGTCTCGAAACAAATATCCGAAGACAGGACCGTACATTTTGAGGAAGTCTCGAATTCATGGTGGGACCTGAATACCAACAGGCGCACAAATGCGATAATACTTATGGCTTTAAACAGGGATGACCCTGAAAATCCGATTCTGCCTAATTTGGTCAATTATTTTGTTTCGACAAAGGATCAAAGTTATATGATAAACACTCAGGAAACCGCGTGGGTTCTGATGTCCATGCTCGAATACGCGCAAAGCCAGGAAATCCTTAACGCAGATTTCTCATTTAGCGCGATAGTGAACAGTAAAGAGCTAATCAAGGGCGCGATAAACTCAAAGAACCTTGAGCAGATTTTTGAAAAAGAACTTGCCTTAAACCAGCTTTTATCCGCTGAAAACATCAATGAAATAACTTTCCAGAAAGACGGGAAAGGGCAGATGAATTATGATATGGAACTTAAATATTATCTCCCGAATGAGGTTATCTGGCCAATGGAAAAAGGTTTCTTCGTTTCAAGGAACTATTATGAGTTTAATACGACTGAAAAGAGCAAAGTGGCGAAGGATATAAAGTCAGGCGAAATATATCGAGGAGAACTGAATATTATCGTTCCTGAGGACATGTATTATGTAGTTGTCGAAGAGCGTTTGCCCGCGGGATTTGAAGCGATTAATTTTAATCTTCAGACTACCGATGCCAGCCTTCAGTACAAACTGGAACAACAGACAAAGCCCAAGGAAGGGGAGAGTTACTGGTACGACAATCCTCTCTGGTACTTTAACCACACTGAAATGCGCGACGACCGCGTCCTTCTCTTCGCCGATTACCTGCCACGCGGTGTTTACACTTACAACTTCCTCGTCCGCGCAGGTTTGCCTGGCAAATACCATCATCTACCTGCATCAGCGTATGAGATGTACTTTCCGGAAGTGTTCGGGAGGACGGGTGGGGAGTGGGTGGAGGTGAAGGAGTAGAGAAATTATATTAATATTGTAGTATCATAAATTTAAATATTTAAAATGCCAATTAACATAGAAGATATAGCAGGTCTAAGTGAGCCATTAAAGAAACTTATCGAAGTTGTGTCAAAAGGTTTAGGAAATCTGACAGAATCCTATTTTATAAGGAAAAAAGCTGATGCAAAGGCATACGAAATTTCAAAAATTTCTGATGCAATAATAAAAACTCAAGGTCTTGTTAAGTCAGAATATGTTAAGGGTGATGTTATCCTTAGGCAATCAGAGATAATTTTAAAAAGACTTGCATATCAGGAGGCAAAAAAACAAGCTAACCTTGTTAAAATTACTCAATTTGCAGCTGATGAGTTGGAAGGTGTAACTGAAGCAGATAAAGAGCCTGTTGATGATGATTGGATAACGAGATTTTTTAAGATGGCTGAAGATATTACAAGTGAAGAAATGCAAATTCTTTGGGGGAAAATATTGGCTGGTGAAATTAAACAACCAACTACATATTCCTTAAGAACTTTAGAATTTTTAAGAAATCTTTCCAAAAAGGATGCTGACATATTTGTAAAAGTTGCTAAACTTGCAATTTCTTCTGGAGATAAGACTTTTCTCTTAAATTCAAAAGATTTATTAAAGGAATACGATATTGCTTATGATGATAGGCTGCTTTTGGAAGAATTAGGCTTAATTACTGCGAATGACCTTTCTTTTGAGTTAATGCCTGCTATTGAGGATCAAAACGTACTTTTTATATGTGGTGACAAAATTGTGATTGTTGAACGAAAAAGCGGTACTCCAAAGCAAACAATGCCTGTTCTGGTTTTTACAAAATTAGCTAAAGAGCTTTTAGGTTTGATTAAAGCAAGTCCTAATATTGAATATTTAAAAGAATTAGCTAAAAATTTCAAAAGGGATGGTGTTAATATCAGTTATGCATTAATAACAATATTGGAAAAGAATATGGTTCATTATGACACGCCTAAGGAATTAAATATTTAGCCATAGTTTATTTGCAGATACTTGAATTTATGCCCTGGCAAATCTCAAACAAATCACTGACTAAAGAATTCGAGTTACGTAATTTTAAAGAGGCGGTGGGGTTTGTTAATAAAATCCTTCCGCTGGCGGAAAAGGCGAATCATCATTAGTGTTTACAAATTTTAAGGTCGACGCCTTCCTGGGCTACTAGCATTGCCAAATTTGTATTTTTGTAGTAAGCTCCTAGCTAACTTAACTAAATATATGGCTGAAGCTTGTGAAATACTGGATATTAATGACCATCTTGAATTGCCATTCGGCGCTATTATACACGGCAGAGTTACTGTTAATGGAGTTAAAAAGGATGCTATGTGTCGCGCAGATGAACCCCCGAAGAAAGCTAAAAATGCCCAAAAGACTGATATCAGTCATGCAGATAAAAATGGACCCCCAAAGACAGCTAAGTATTTTTTATGTAAATGGCAGAGGCTTCTGAATGGCGGTAATGACACGATTGGTGAGAAAGGTGTAACAGTCGAAAGGATTGATTCTCCTTATAGGGCGCAGACGCTTAAGTTGGTAGGCGGGGCTGGCTGGGGCGCTTTAGACGAAGGCCCTGAAAATACTGTAAATCAGGCGCCAAAGCTTGTTGGGAGAATAGTTGATTATTGCAGGTCCAGGTTAGGAGATTTTTTTAGTGCCTAGATATTAAAAAAATAATATTGATTTTTTTTATAGTGCGGTTATAATCGGGCACGCCTATTTAATTTACCCTCCAAATGAAACCAAAAAATGCCCTTGCTGAAGCTTCTGTTTCAGACAGTAACCCAAAACAGCCTCTTGCTCAAGATTCTGCCCCAGACACTGATCCAGATTTTGTTGAGATAAGATTCGGTGAACTCCCTGGAAGATGTCGCATTATAAATGCGATAAGAAGAAAACTTGGGAATTACTTTTTTGAAACCGGTATTGAAATGAGCCTACTCACACGGTCGTCTGACAAAGATGCTTATGAAATACCATATATTGTGGTGGCAATGGATCGGAAGATAGAATATGTATCGGTAAATGATGTGGCAATTGATTCATCATCGCTTTCAAAAGAAGAAAGGAAATTATCTGTTCTGGAACAAAGAACAAAATTGATGGAAATGCTTAATATCAGTTATAAATAGGCCAGGTTTTAAGATCGGCTGAAAAAAATCTGATAACCATAATACTTTCCCATCCTTTTTAAGGAGGGGTTCCCAAGGGGGACACCTCTCTTCATCGATGAGGGGAAAATATAGGGTTATTTAAACATCTTTGCCCATTCCCGTTTCTTCCGATTCTTCCAATCGCCTTTGTGATACACATAGCTTACAATCAGAGGAACAACACTCGTCGCCTCAGCAAAAACCATCTGCTCATAAATGGTATCAACTTTACCCCATGATGAAGCTTCTTTTAATGTCGAGCTTGAGCAAGCTCCGTCGCGAACGTCAGCAACGGTGATCTGAATTGCAAATTGGTGCATGGGCACTTCTTTTCCCAGAACTTCGGCACAAACAACGGTATCCTGTGCGAAGTTTTTTGGAACTCCACCACCGACCATAAATAATCCGGATGTCTTTGCTTCCATTTTTATCTGCGTGAGTTCCATAAAGTCTTTTACGGAATCAATAGAGACGTGCGGTTTGCCTTTGCGCTCCCACTGATGCAAAACAAGCCCGAAACCAGCGCTGGAATCTGAAAATGCGGGGCAGAAAATCGGCACATTGTGTTCGTAGGCCACCTGAACCAACGAATCTTTCTTTTTGGAGTGAGTGGTAAGGTATTTACCCATTTCCTTGATAAATTCACGTGAAGAGTACGGGCGAGTCTCCAGAGAGTCCGTTATCTCTTTTATAGTCTTATCGCAGACCTGTAATTCTTTTTCGTCTATGAAGGTATCGTATATGCGGTCCACGTATAATTCACGGAGTTTCCTGTCATCAACATGAGGGGTTCCGCGGTAATGTTTAAAGCCAAGCGCTTCAAAGAAATCCATATCAACAATGGAAGCGCCAGTTGCAACGATGACATCTATCATATTTGCTTTAATCATATCAACGTATACCTGCATGCATCCGCCAGCGCTGGTGGAACCAGCTAAGGTAAGCATGTTTGTGCATCCGTCCTCTTTTATCATCATATTAAGAATATCCGCGGCGCGTGCTGTATCACGGGATGTGAAAGACATATCGCGCATAGCGTCGATTATTTTTGTGGAATCAATAGCTTTGATGTCGATATGTTTAATCGTCTCCTTGAGAAGTTCATTTTTTTTCATATTAACTTGGGTTAAAAAATCTGTAAGCGAGAATTTTATAAATAAGTTTTGACGCCAGAAAATCTGATGATTTTTCTTTGGGATTCGGAGCAAGCTCCACAACGTCGAATCCGACCAAATTTTTCTTTTTTATAACTTCGCGCAATAAATCCAGGACTTCATACCATCCGAGCCCTCCTGGCTCCGGAGTTCCGGTTGAAGGAAGAATAGACGGATCAAAAACATCGAGGTCAATCGTTATGTATACATTATCAGTCAATTTATTTATGACATCCTGAATCCAGTTTTTGTTATTACGGATTTTTTCCGCGTAGAAAATTTGGTTTGCGTCGATATTATCAAGCTCCTCTTTATCCATACTTCTTATGCCGACCTGTACGACAGGGCATAGTTCTTTCGCGCGGGCCATCACGCAGGCGTGATTGTATTTCGAACCCTGATATTCATTACGCATATCGGAATGCGCATCCAATTGAAGAACAGTGAGGTTTTTGATTTTTTTAGCGTAAGCGGAAATCGCACCGATGCTCACGGAATGTTCTCCGCCAAGCAGGCAGGTGATTTTTTCCTGGTCAATGTACTCGCTTACCTTTTTTTCAGTTACTTCAGCTCCTTCCTCCGGAGTCTTGTATTTAATAGGCTCTGCAGTATGTAGTCCGATTGTGTATGGCTCGCTGTCAGTTTCTATATCGAAAAGCTCCATATTCGCGGACGCGTCTAAAATAGCGGCAGGGCCTTTGTCAGCTCCCTTGCTCCATGTGCTTGTCCCGTCGAAGGGAACCGGAATTATAACTACTTTCGACCCATCGAGGTCGCTGTAGCGGGCCGGGATATCTCCATAGTTCATTTAAGTAGAATTAAAATAACAACATATAATTTAGGGAAAAATCATTTATATGTAAAGAATATTTTGTGTAAATTTCGCATTTTGTAATTTGCATTTCGTAATCCCATTTTTAAATTTATCATTTATTAAATTAACTGATGCAATTTTAATGAAATACGCAAAATGCTTGTCCGTCTATAGCGGGAAAAATGATAAATGCAGAATAGAATGCGAAATCAGAAATGCGAAATGCGAAATGATTAGGCTTTTTTCCCATTTTTCGCCGCATGCTTCCCCTTCCAGATTTTATCAATATTGACCCGGTAAATGTTGTTGTATTTTTCAAGTTCATCGGGGCCGGCGTATTTGAGCACATCCAGTTCCGGCGCAAACATTTCGCTATAGCGGTCACGGCGGCGAATCATGCGGGTTCGTCCCTCTTCGTCAATCATGACAACGGCAGCCCGTTTAATGGTGTTGAAGTTGCTGGACATAACCTGGGCATAAGCCCCCACGTCCATAATGGCAAGGATGTCCCCTGACTGAATTTTGGGCATGCCGATTTCTTTTACCAGAATGTCCCAGGCGTCACAGGTATTTCCTGCAATGGTGAGATTATGGATCCGTCTTTGGCTGAGCTTTGAGGCCGGAAGAATATCGTATTTGATTCCCGCTTGGATGATGGTGTCGGGGACAAAGTTGTAGCTGGAACCGTCTGCAATAACCATGCGCTTATTAAGTCCAAGCCGTTTCTTGGAAATCACACGCGTGAGGCCGATGCCCGCATTTAATACAATGCTTTTCCCTGGCTCAAATATCAGGCGGGGCGGAATAATGCCTGTGCGTTCACAGAGCTTTTGAAAATAACGGGGAAAATCTCTCATGTCTTCGATCGGAAAGGCGTGTTCTTCGCCGATGGCAGCTGGAAATCCTCCTCCAAGGGAGAGGGTTTTCACTGGGATTCTGCGGTCCTGACATCTTTTGATGAGCTTTACAAAGACGCGTGCCGCCATTTTATAGATACGTGGATTTCGCACATAACCACCCATGAAATGAAATCCCTGAAAATCTACATAGGGGCTTTTGCGCGCAATTTCGATGGCCCGGTCCACGTATTTAATAGGAATGCCATATTTATTACCGCGAGTCGAATAAGGACCTAGATCCAACATGGGATTAACGCGGATGCAGATATCGATGTGTTTCTTCAGTTTTTTGGCAGTGATGGCAATGTTCTCGATTTCCTCCATACTGTCAGCCGTGATGGACTGCACGCCGATTTTGGCCGCAAAATGAATATCATTTTGAGACTTGTAAAGATTGGTGAAGGTCAGCTGTTTGGGGTGAAAGTCCGCCAGAAGGCCCAAAATCAGTTCGCCCACGCTCGAGCAATCAAGCTCAAAGCCCTCTTTACGGGCAAGGCGCAGGATTTCAAGATTACTGTTACATTTGACCGCGTACTGGAGGCCGATTTGCGGGCCAAACACTTTTTTGAATCGACGGAGCCGTCTGAGGATTTCGCTTTCCACCATCACATAAAGAGGGGTGCCGTATTCATTGATAATGGCATCAACAGGCGTTCCCTCAATTGTCATCATGCCGTGTCTGTCTTGGCCCACAAATGCTGCCCACCGGTCGCGCAGGTAGCGATTCGACATGGGCTTGCTTGGTGGTTTGAAAAAAGACTTGCGTTTAAACATCAGGAAAAGCCATTAAGAAAATTGACGAGATTCATAATAAATTCGCTGAGAAGAATGTCAAGCAAATTCTTTATACCTTAATTATATATTTAGGCATTCATTAGAACCACTTTACATCTTATTCATAAATTCTAATCTCCAAATCCTAAACTCTAAACAAAATCAAATAACCAAAATGCAAATTTCAAAACAATTTTAATTATTAATTAAGTTAAAATAAAGTTTTGGTTTTAGAAAATTTGAATTTTGGATTTGTTTAGAGTTTAGATATTAGAATTTAGAGCTTAAAAAAGTATCGTTGATATTATTTTAAAAAAGTATTGCATTAAAAAATACAATAAAGTATAGTAATTCACGAAATACTGATTTTCACACATTCCATGATTTCTATACTAAAAGAATTCGGGAGAGGGCAGGTGACTTTGCCAAAGAAATGGAGGGATAAATATAAAACTAAAGTATATGTGGCAAAGGAAACTTCTCAGGGGCTTTTAATCGTGCCTTTTACTGATGAGTCCTTAAAAATAAATGAGCATAAATTAAAAGAAGAGACTGAAAATAAACATTCTTTAAGCTTTTTCAGACGTAAAACTATAGGAAGAGGAAAATAATTGTTTTGACAAAACAAAAATAAAATAAAAAGGGACCTTGCACGTGCACTGTGAGGTCTCTTTTTAATGCTAACTTAAATCAATTTTGTTTGACATTCTTATTTAGCACTCTATAATGAGGAGTGCTAATTTGGATTTAAGATTTATGTTGTAAGATTAAAGTTGTATATTCACTCATAGGTTGAAGTTCTTAAATCTTACAACTTACAACTTAAATCTATTCGTATGAATTTAAACAAATTCACAATCAAATCAACGGAAGCTCTGCAGTCCGCTCAGGAGATGGTACTAAACGCTGAACAATCTCAAATCGAAACAGGACATTTGTTGCTTGCGTTGATTTTACAGAAAGCGGGGATTGTGCGTCCGATATTGGAAAAACTTGGAACTGATCTCGAGAGGCTTGAATCTGATTTGCGGAGCAATCTCGCAAAACTGCCGAAAGTCACTAACGCGAGAATCGTAATAAGCCATGAATTAAATAAAGTTCTTAATCTGGCAGAAAGCGAAGCAAGGGAGCTTTCTGATGAATTTGTTTCCACTGAACATATTTTGTTGGCAATAACAAAGGAAACAAAGCTTCTTTCAGTTTTACATCGCGATGTTTTAAAAGTTATGAAAGACCTTCGCGGTTCACATCGGGTCGTTGACCAGGACCCTGAAACAAAATACCAATCGCTCCAAAAATACACCACGGATTTCACCGCTTTGGCTCGCGCAGGAAAACTTGATCCTGTGATCGGTCGCGATGATGAAATACGAAGGACTATGCAAATACTTTCAAGGCGTACAAAAAATAACCCTGTTCTCGTTGGCGAGGCGGGGACCGGAAAAACCGCGATTGTGGAAGGCTTGGCTCAACGTATTGTCTCAGGCGATGTGCCGAACACGCTAAAAAACAGGAAAATATTATCACTTGATCTCGGCGCGCTTATCGCCGGCTCGAAATTCCGAGGGGAATTTGAAGACAGGCTTAAAGCAGTGCTCAAAGAAATAGAGGATTCCGCCGGCGAAGTGATACTTTTTATGGATGAGTTACACACAATAGTCGGCGCGGGCGCCACAGAAGGCGCGATGGACGCTTCCAATTTATTAAAACCGGCGCTTGCCCGTGGCAGATTACATGCTATCGGTGCAACCACTTTAAAAGAATACAGAAAATATATTGAAAAAGACGCGGCTCTTGAAAGGAGATTTCAGCCTGTTATGGTTTTGGAACCGAGTAAAGAAGACACAATCGCGATTTTGCGCGGAATAAAGGAAAAATATGAGGTGCACCATGGCATACGCATAACTGACGCCGCGATACTTGCAGCGGTCAATCTTTCTGTTCGTTACATAGGTGACAGGTTTTTACCAGATAAAGCAATCGACCTTATTGATGAGGCAACTTCAGGACTCAGGATTGAACTTGAAAGCAAACCGGTTGAACTTGACCAGTTGCATCGAAAAATCATGCAGCTTGAAATCGAACGCGAAGCATTGAAGAAGGAAAAAGATGAAAATTCACGTGAGCGCCTTTCAAAAATCACAGCTGATATTGAAAATCTGAAAGAGGAAGCTAAAGTAATAGAGGTCAGATGGCGCGATGAAAAAGATTTAATCGAGGGTTATAACCTTGTCAAAGAAAAACTCGACCAACTTAAAATCGAAGCAGAACGTTTTGAAAGGCAGGGCGACCTCCAGAGAGTTGCTGAAATCCGTTATGGGAAAATGCCTGAGCTTGAAAAGAATCTGAAAAAATTTGAAGAAAATCTGAAGAAAAAACAGGGTGAAAAAATGCTTCTGAAACAAGAGGTGACTGAAGAAGATATTGCCGCGGTAGTTTCACGCTGGACAGGCGTTCCTGTGTCTAAAATGCTCGATACCGAAATTCAGAAGCTTTCTAAAATGGAAGAAATTCTGGAAAACAGGGTTATTGGACAAAAAAATGCAATTGCTTCAGTTTCTAACGCGGTCCGCAGGGCGCGCGCCGGCGTATCAAATCCCGATAAGCCGATAGGCTCATTTATTTTTATGGGGCCAACAGGAGTCGGAAAAACAGAACTAGCCAAAGCGCTTGCTGAATTTATGTTTAACGATGAAAAATCGATTATCCGCATAGATATGTCTGAATACATGGAGCGCCACTCAGTTTCCCGACTTATCGGCGCGCCCCCTGGATATGTCGGTTATGATGAGGGTGGCCAGCTTACCGAGGCAGTGCGCCGTAGGCCTTATAGCGTTGTTTTGTTTGATGAAATTGAAAAAGCGCATCCGGAAGTCTTCAATATCCTGCTTCAAGTATTAGATGAAGGCAGACTTACAGATGGCAAAGGCAGGACAGTTGATTTTAAAAACACACTTATTATAATGACAAGCAATCTTGCCGGCGATGTGATACAGCGATATGCCGTTGATACCTCATCCGAAGACATGATGATGGCCAAACTTGAGAAAGACGACAGGAAAAAGGCCAAGGCTTATGAAGATGCTCGAAAAAAAATGGTAAATGAAGTCCATGAGGTTTTAAGGAAAGCATTTAGACCAGAATTTTTAAACCGAGTTGATGAAATAATAATTTTTGAATCGCTAACCATTGAAGAAATCACACGAATTGTGGATATACAAATTGCTGAGATGCAGGAGCGCCTGCGCGGGCATAAAATCACCATTAAGATTTCAAAGAAAGCAAAAGAGCTTCTTGCAAAAAACGGCTATGATCCACAGTACGGTGCGCGGCCATTGAAGAGATACATACAACAGGCAATCGAAAATCCATTAGCTTTAAAAATTGTTGAAGGAAAAGTCAGCGAAGGTACTGAGGTCAAGGTAGATGAAAAGGATGGGGAGATTATTATTAAATAATTTTACATTTTTCCCGCCAAAGGCGGATTTACAACATTTTACATTTAGCATTTTTCATTTTTTCTTGAACCTTAAATCAGAAGAGTCTAGACTTATTTCCAATCCATTTTTATCTGTTTAATTTTAAACCGTGACAGAGAATAAAGAACTGGAATTCAACATACCTAGTGAAATGCGTGAACCTGAGTTTAGGGGGTTAACATATTATCATTTATTTTTACAAGTCAATGATATGGATTGGGTAAGAGGACGAATTAAAGTTCTAGTCCCTGTAGACAGAATTTCTAAAGTTATGGAAATAGCTTCTAAATCAAATTTTGAATTAGCATAGCAATAATTTATTTTTTAACAATTATATATATGCCTTCACCACTTAATGAATCTGCAAACCAGCCTGAAGCGCTTGCCGATGAGATTGGGAAATTATCCGATGAATATGCTGAACTTGATAAAAAGCACGCTGATCATGATTTAGTTGCAAGCAGATATGAAGATTTTGGTCCATCCAATTTTTTTGCAATGGCTTCGATAGAAACAAGAATGCAGGAAATTCGCGACAGGATTTACGATGTCATGAGTAAGCTCGCAGAAATCAATCCGGAACATCCATTAGTTAAAGATTTTCTCCAACAATTTAAAAATTCTCTCCAACAAAAGAAAGCCGTATAATCACTTTTGTAATATAGATAAAGCCAATAAAAGCAGTCTGACAAAAAGGCAAAAGGTAAAGATTTTATATTGAAATTTCCTCAAGCCGAGGAATAGAATGAAGGAAATAAATATTTTTAAAATGCCAAAAAAGAAACCAATCATCGCTGTTGCCCCGATTGAGTATTTTAAATTGCATAAAGGGCATAATGTCGAAAAGATTAAAAAATATATCGGTCTGGCTAAAAAAGCCAAAGCTGATATCGTCTGTTTTCCGGAATCCTGCATCAAACGGCATGGCAGTTTGGTTATCACGGATAAATTCATCAAATCCATCCGCGAGGAATGCAAACATCATTCTATCTGGTGCATTATTACAGAGGATATAAAAACTGGGCGAAAAACGTATAATATGTCGATTCTGATTGATAGAGAGGGGAAAATAAAAGGTGATTACAAGAAAATTAATATTTACGGTGACCGTACTTCGCCGGGAAATCAGGTTAAGGTCTTTCAGACTGATTTCGGAAAGATCGGCATTGCGATCTGCTGGGATCTTACTTATCCGGGGCTTTTTTTGGAAATGGCTAAAAAAGGCGCTGAAATCGTATTTTGTCCAGCTATGTGGAATTATGACCTTCCCTCTCATGAACGCGAACACAAGAAGCGTGAAATCGAGCTTCTGCGAGCAATGACTTTGGCGCGCGCCCATGAAAATATTTTCTTTGTGGCTCTTTGTAACCCACTTATGGATGTCAAAACGCAGGTTTCCTATTCCGCCATAGCCAGCCCCCATCGCATACTAAAAGAGCTGATCGACCGCGAGGGCTTGATTACAGCCAAAATAGATATCGCTGAGGTACGGAAATTCAGAAAATACTATAATAAACACCACAAGCCTTAAATCAAGCAGGCTTTAATTTTGATTTAGGCTTGTGAAGACGATGGTATTTTTTCAGGAAATCGAGCACCTTGCATACTATTTTTTCGTATTCCCCATCAATAAAATCCAATGCGGGACTGGTATTAACCTCAAGGACGACCCATTGATTATTTTTTTTCAGAAGGTCTACACCGCAAATATTTATATTAGTAAAGCTTATAAGTTTTTTTAAGATTTTTCGCAAATTTGCATCTACCCTGAATTTTTCAAATTTTTTCCCGAAGACACCAGTTTTTTTCCAGCCCTTACCCTGCTTGATGGCTGTCTGCACGATTTTTTTATCGATTATTGTAACACGGTAAGATGGTGATTTCACGAATTCCTGCGCGATTATAGATAACTTATCACAATCTATACTTTGGAATTTTTTCAAAATCTCCATTGCCTGTACCAAATTATCCGCCTTTTCGACGAATTCCCCCATCGTGCCATAGATGCGTTTCAGTACCACTGGCCATTTGGCAAACTCCTTCAGCTCAGCCCTGGCGATGTTAAGGTTGTGCGAAAGCAGGATGGTTTCGAGTGTCGGTATTTTATGCTCCCTGCATTTGAGGTAGAACATCCACTTATCCTCCGTATAATAGTAAAGCTGGGAAGTGTCGATAACCTTTTTCCCCAACTCTTCGACAGTTTTTAGGGATTCGATAACAAAATCCTCGGCTGTATTATTATATACAAGGTCGCATTTTCTGATCTTGTTCTCAAATTCCTCCTCATCAATTTTTTTGAAGAGATTGATCATAATCAGCTCTATATTTTTTTTCTTTGCCCATTTCAAAAAAAGCTTTTCCTCAAGACCGATCTTTTTTTTAGCCGCGTAAAGATATCCGATTACCAGTTTTTTATGTTTTTTGGCGCGAAGCATTTTTGTTTTAATAGTTAATTCTCTTTTATTTTACCATATTTAAGTATAGCCCCAAAGGGGCCCCCACAAAATACCCCAAAAGGGGTTCTGCAAAGAAACCCATTCGAAAGCAAAAGCTTATTTTTGGGTGGGGCGAACGATGGGGGTCGAACCCATGACCTCAGGAGCCACAATCCTGCGCTCTAACCAACTGAGCTACGTTCGCCATGTTTAAATTCTTTTCTGATTATGCCGTCTTTGATAATTTGGTCGATTAACTTTTTACTTTTCTGATTTTTAATCCATAATTCAATTCTATGAGCATCATGTTTAGTGTTATATCCTTGAGCAAATACTAGTTTTACAGGCCTTCTATTTTTAGTCGAATATACTTTTCCTTGCCTATGCTCCCTGAGCCTTTTAATTAATTCGACAGTACTACCTATATAATATCTATTATCCTTACAACAAAGGATATATACACAATTTTTCATCTAAATTCTACTTGATTACTTAATCTTGCGCTCTAACTCCGAGGTGGACTCGGAGTCCGAGCTTGCCTCGGACCAACTGAGCTACGTTCGCCATAAAGTTGCGAGAAACGCGGTCCGAATGGAGCAAGGGCGACCATAGGGAGTCCGCAGCGTAATGAGGACAAAAAGATGAAATTCTGCGAAACGAAGTGATGAAGATTTTCATCTTTTTGAGCGTTTCCCTTCTGATACAGTACAGGGAAGCTCCTCAAAATGGTTTTATGTTGTTTTTGCCTGTTACGCGCTGAAAGTTTATATTTATTTACTCTAAAAATCAAGAAACAAAAATCCAATTGAAGGTCTCGTAGAGGGTCTTATTGAGGTTATAATAGAGGTCTGCAGACTCCGTAGAGTTACGGACTCCTGCGGAGGTCTTATTGTTAATATTCAGACTAGCCACAATTAGACCTTCAATCGACCTTCAATTAGGCCTTCGATAAGATCTTCCATAAGTAAGGCCGTTATATTCTCTTTAAAAATGCGACATAGGTAGAATTGATAAAGCTTCACCTTTATCTTTCTAACCATATGCCGCATGGACAATATAACAAAAATCCACGTCTGCTGGAGCCTTTACAGAAGC
>Ga0315284_10000585_pt1 | contig 49781 bp, 45 predicted proteins | sample YL17G09_16_MG_FD_203696 | JGI IMG/M metagenome (GOLD analysis project Ga0315284, IMG submission 203696) | Sediment microbial communities from Yellowstone Lake, YNP, Wyoming, USA - YL17G09_16 | ecosystem: Environmental > Aquatic > Freshwater > Lake > Sediment | place: USA: Wyoming | collected...
ACGCGGAGGGAAGCGCGGAGTGGTGGAACAACGACAAGGAGTACCAGAAGGCCAACGCGGAGATGGAAAGCAAAACCCAGCGCGCGCAGGCGGAGATCGACAAACTGGACAACGACCTTTTCCTCGACGTCCTCGACGACATTGACAGCGCCATGAAGGAATACTGCCCCGCGCATTCAATCAAGATCGTGCTGTGGGAGAAGAGAGTGAAACTCGACCAGCCCACCGTCCAGGACCGCGCAAACGTTTTCAGCCAGTTGAACGTCCTTTACGCCGACAAGGAACTCGACATCACCGCCGCAATCGCGGAAATACTCAACAAGAAATTCGACGAGGGAAACAAAACGCAGGTGAACCCCCAGCCATGATTCGAGGCTTGAGGTTTACCCGCCTCCGGCGGGAAGTGAGGCCGGGCAAGCCCCGCGGCTACCGCCCTATCTTGAGGCGCTCGGCGTTTATTTCCGGCAGGCCCGCCTCCAGGATTTTCTTCGCCGCGCTCGCGATGTCGTATTCCGCGCGGCAGATGCGCGCGATCCGCGCGTCCGTGTCGTAGATGGCGAAACACGAGCGCGGGTCCTCGTCGCGCGGCTGGCCGACGCTGCCGATGTTGATGATGTAGCGCTTGCCCTGCTCGATGGAGACGGTGTCGCTGACCGAGAATGAGATGCTGTCGGTCTCGATGAATGAGATGGGGACGTGCGAGTGGCCGATGAAAAGCGCCTGCCCCTTGAGTTCGCGGAAGGAATAGAGCGCGTCGATGATGGTCTGGACGTAGTCAAACGCCTGCGGCATGTAAAGCGAGCCGTGCGCCAGCGTGAACCCCGCGTAATCCCGCACCAGCGGCGGGGCCGCGAGAATCGCCTTTTCCGAATCCGTCAGGTGCTCCTGCGTCCAGATGGTGGATTCCTTGGCGAAGATGTTGAAGTAGTCCACGCTTATCTTGCCCGCCGCGGCGAAGTCGTGGTTCCCGGCGATCACGTCGCAGCCCAACTCCATCACCCTCGCCAGGCATCTCGAAGGCTCCGCGCCGTAGCCCACGATGTCGCCCAGGCAAAGGTATTTGTCGATCTTCTGCTTGTCCAGAAAATCGAGCGCCGCGCTCAGGGCCTCGTAGTTGCCGTGGATGTCGGATATTAATCCATATCGCATGTTTGGCGTTTGCCTTCGTTCATTGGACTTGTATTGACTATCGTATTTCCCGCCTTTTTATCGTTATCATCGTGGCCAGGAGAAATATCGCCGCGCCGACGGCGGCATAAACCAGGCCGAGCAAAATGTAGTTCCACCCTATCGGCGGCCGCCCATCCACCGTGGCCTGCGTGACGCGGAAAAATTCGAGGCGCGGCGTCAGCGCCGACGCAATCTGGCCGGCGAGTCCCCCGTGGCCGCGAAGCCACGCCGCCGCCCCTTCCGAAAGGTGCCCCAGCGTGAACGCCGCGAACGAGATGACCGCCCCCGCCGGGCGCGACGTCAACAGCGTCACGAAAATCACGAAAGCCGCCGCAAGCGAAAGTTCCAGGAAAACCAGCGCGGCCGCTTTCAGCGCCCTCAACCCGAACGCCTCTTCATGCGCCGCCCCCGCTTGAAACGGGAACCGCCCTTCCCTCAGCCACAGCGCGCAGAAGAACATCGCCGTAAGCACGGCGACGGCAAGCGCAAGAAGCGCGATTATACCAAAATACTTGCCCAGCACAAGTTCGTTGCGCCGCGCGGGCTTGCTCATCACCGTCTGCAACGTGCCGGAGCGGAACTCCCCCGCCGCCGTCCCCGTGCCCTGCACGAGGAGCAGAAACAGGCCGCCGATGGCGATGGTCGAAAGCCCCATCTCGCGCATCATCGCGGCCTCGCGTCCCAGCCCGAACAGCGGCGCCCACGCGCTTATGAACAGCAACGCCGTGAACGCCAGCAGCGCGACGTAAAACACCGCGTCGCGCGTGCAGTCGCGGAACGTCGTTACCGCTATGGCAAGAATCCTTCCCATTGCGCCTCACAGTATCGGTGGCCGTTAAGCCTTACGAACAGTTCCAAGTTCCAGGTTCAAGGTTCCATGCTCGAACTCACAACCTTGAACTTTCATCCTTCCGCCTTCATCCTTCGTTTTAGAACCGGATTTCAAAATCCGTGAACCCCTCCATTTCCGCGGAGTTGTCGATTTCCCTGTCGCGGACGTGTCCGCTCATGCGGCGTTCGACGGCGGCGATGAAATCCCGGACTGCGCCCGGCGCGCCCTCCGCGACGAGTTCGACCGAGCCGTCTGGAAGGTTGCGGACGTAGCCGGCAACGTCAAAGGACTTCGCGATATGGAAGGCGTTGTAGCGGAAATTGACGCCCTGTACCTGGCCGTGAAAAACGCAGCGCGTATGTTGTATGGCGGCTTCGGGCATAATTATCGTGCGTCAGTGGCATCGGCATCCGGAAACGCGAGTGCATGATAGCACCCGCCGAAGCAAAATCAAGGGGAAGTCGAATCGCCGCGCTCCGGTTTGAGCGTTCGGCGCCTTCCGTATAATTTTGAGAATTCTCGAAAAAAGTACTTGACTATCGGGGTTTGACAGGGTATACTTCGGCATGGCACACACTGTGCAGTGTGCTGGGCACGGTATCAGGTGTCAGGTCAAGGGTTACAGGTGAACGAGCCATGAACGAAGAACGAAAAACGAAGAACGAAAATTTTTTTCTCTGTGGTCTCCGTGTGCTCCGTGGTGAAAAAATAAATTCGTGAAAAGTCGCCGGAAAGTCTCAAAATCGGGGCGGCGAAAATCGTAAGAAGTTATTTGACAAGATGTTGCGATAAGGAGCGGGCGCGGGACCAGTCTCACAAAGTCTCATAAAGTCTCGTAAAGTCTCATAAATTCTCACTATTTCTCATAAATTCTCAGGAAGGCCGGGGAATTCGCGGGAAATCTGCCGGATTCCGGATGTCGGATTCAACATTCTGGATTCCTGATTCAGGATTCAGGATTCCAGATATCCGGATGTCCCGTTGTCCGGTTGTTCATCTGTCCAGTGTTTTGGCAAAATGGGCCGGAAGACGATTTTAGCCTTGCAAATTTACTTGCTCGCTGTTAGCATGTTTCACGTGGAACATGGGCGTATCGCCCCACTCGGCAAACGGGATTCGATCCGTTGCAGGATTGGGGGCCAAATGCATGGCACATACCAGCATGTCGCGTCTGCGTTCCATAATGGTGATGTCCCTTTTAGTGTGAAATGCCGGTCTAACTTACCGCGAGGGGAGGTTTGTCAGACATGGGGCGAGCAATTGCAGTGGTTAATCAAAAAGGGGGAGTGGGCAAGACAACGACCGCGCTAAATCTTGCCGTTTTGTGCGCCATTGCGGGCAAGCGCTGCCTGCTGGTGGACTTCGACCCGCAGGCGAACGCGAGCAGCGGGCTTAACTTGCAGGCCTCGCGCTCAACCGGCATTGGCGCGGCGCTTGCGGGAAGCATTTCGCTCGAATCAATCCTCATCACCAAGCCCCTGCCGAACCTGGACGTTGCTCCAAGCCATCAGACTCTTGTCGATGTCGAACAACATCTTGTTGCTCAGCCCGCCGGTAAAACCGCGCTGCAAAATCTTTTCAAACCAATCCGCGACAAGTACGAATTTATCTTTATTGATTGCCCGCCGTCGCTGGGGCTCCTCCCGCTGAACGCGCTGATTGCCGCGGATTCGGTTCTTGTGCCCATCCAGTGCGAATACTACGCGATGGAGGGACTGACGCAGATTTTAGCGACGATAAAGCAGGTGCGCGAATCGTATAATCCGAAATTGCGTATTGAAGGAATACTTTTCACGATGTTCGACAATACCCTGCAACATTCCGTCGAGATAATCGAGGAAGTCAGCGGGCACCTGCCGGACGAGACGATGAACACGATTATTCCGAGGGACGTTACGCTTTCGGAGGCGGCGAGTTTCGGCAAGCCGATAGTGCATTACGCGCCGGGTTCACGCGGCGCACGGGCGTATATCGAACTTACACGGGAGATTCTCAGTGCAAACGGATAAGAAACTTGGACGAGGCTTTAGAATACTTGAGCGGGATGCTCATCTCGATTCTGCTTCCCAGGCGGTTCAATCTCAGTCCGCCGCGACAGCCGCGGTGGCGAGCGAAACCGCGCCGGCGAAAACGGAGGAAGCGGTCGAGGCTCGCGCCCAACAGGGCGAAGCCGTGGCGCAAATACCGCTCAAATACATTTCGCCGAATCCATTCCAGCCGCGCCTTACGTTCGACGAGGCGGGAATGCAGGAACTGATGGCCTCCATTTCCGCTTCGGGCATGCTTCAGCCAATCATGGTGCGGCGGAGCAGGGCGGGCTACGAGATTATCGCCGGGCACCGGCGGTTCGAGGCCTTGCGGCGGCTGGGCCTGGAGACGATCCCCGGCATTGTGCGCGAAATGAGCGACAGCGGCATGCTTGAGATGTCGCTCCTGGAAAACATTCAGCGCAAGGACCTTGACTCGGTCGAAAAGGCGCGGGCGTTCGAGCGGCTTGAGACGGAGTTCAGCCTGACCCACGCGGAAATAGGCAGGCGGCTGGGAATGAACCGCTCGACGGTGAGCAACTACATCCGCCTGCTCGAACTGCCGGCGGAGGTGCTGGCGCACGTTTCACGTGGAACTTTGACGATGGGGCACGCGCGGGCGCTGCTGGCGATAGAGGGGACGGCGGCGAGGCTGGCGGCGTGCAACAAGATTCTGCGCGACGGCCTGTCGGTCAGAGACATCGAGGAGCACGCCTCGGACACCCAGGCGGCAAGCCCTAAGGCGGGCGGGCGCGGGAAACGGCAGTCGAAGAGCGCCCACCTAAAAGATATAGAACAGAACCTGCAACGCCTTGTGGGTTACAAGGTTGCGGTATCTCAGACCGGCAAAGGCTCTGGCAAAATAACCATAAAGTTCCATTCAAACGACGAGTTCAAAAACATTTACGAACGGTTCACCAGCGCCTTCACCAGGAAGGAGGACCCGAAGCGCTCCTCCTCCGGACCGATTATTATGTAAGTGAACAATCAAATAAATAGGACCCGGTCCTATTTTTCATTGTTCCTTTTTTGCCGGGACGACCAGTTCAAATATGAGGCACAGCAGGACTATCGCCCCGGCCATTATCGGCCACAATGTCCACGCCTTGATATTCAGCAGGGTCGGCCATGTCTGCTTTTCCGGGTCCAGCAGCCACGAAGTTAGGATTCCCCAGTTCTTTAGGAGCGGGTAAGCCTCGGCATAAAGCGCCGCGCCAATGAGCATGCCGATGACGCCGACGAGTCCGTGGGCGCTGCCGCTGCCGACAGAGCCGACCGCCGTGCCCGGGCAGTAACCGAGGATCGCCATGCCAATGCCGAAGATTGCCCCGCCGATGAGAATGCCAAGCAGGTAGTAGGGGGCCTTCGGATGCAGCGTTACCACGCCGCGCTCAAGGAGGGCATAGATGCCGACTCCGCCGACGAGGATGGCGGTCAGCATAACCTTGAGCAGGGTGAAATCGCGCAGGCGCAACTGGTTGACAATCACGTCGAACTTCGTGACGCCGCCCTTGTGCAGGAGGATTCCGAAGATGAACCCGATGCACAGGCCGACGATTGTCTGATGGTTTTCGAGGAGCGGTCTCATTATTGGGATCATAATGTTCATGTCAGCCTCCGATACTAATCAAACGAAGTTACAGGTCTCAGGTCAAAGGTCACAGGAAGAGCGCGGGATCAAGGCTTTCCCGGCTGAGGCGGTTGAGGGACGGCCTTCTTCGCGCGGTATATCAGCATGGCCGTGATGATTCCAAAGACGAACAACGCTCCCAGGAAAGCCCACGAGCCCACGTAAAGTTGCAGTCCGCCGCTCAGGCCGTGGCCGGTGGTGCATCCGCCCGCCAGCCTTGCGCCGAACATGACTATGACGCCGCCGAGGAATGCGAAGAACAGCCGCATGATGCCGCTTTTCCCGGCCGTTGCGCGCCAGACGCCCGGCACAACCTCCGGCCTGAAGTCGCGTGAGAGCGCGCTGGAGAACAGCGCCCCGACGAATATCCCGATGACGAGCATCCATTCCCAGTCCGGCTTCGGGGCGTAGGTCTTTTTGCCCTCATTGTCGGTGGACTGGAGGTACTGGTTTGCCTCTAAATGTTTGGGAACCGCCTGCTTCTCAATCATGGCCACGGACTTGGCGAACGCCGTGGTGACCCCTATGGGCTTGTTGCTGACGTAGAAGGCTATCCAGCACAGCACGCCTATGAGTATGCCCGTCAGATAGGGCGACCAGCGCTTTGCGGTAAGCCAGTTCATGGGTCGATCCTCCTGCAATAGTTGGATGATTGGAACGACTTGTCGTGAAAGTGCGGTAAAGCGGGACTATTTGGGCTGGAACCGAAATAGACTCTGGCCTTGCGGATTATGATGCGCTCTTTTTCCCTTAATCGCAAGGGAATATCGTAGTCGGCGCTTTTCCGGTTTTACTGGATTGAGGAAACCGCGACCTTGTATTCGACCTCGTTGAAATTCTTGGTCGGGTCGTCCGCCACCCCCGGATATTTCTCACTCAGAATCTGATTGACCTTGTCGATGCGCTTCTGCGTGTCGGGGTGTGTGCTGAAAATTTCGCCCAGGCCACCGCTGCCCGCGCCGAGTTTGAGGAAAATATCGAACACCTGAACCATCCCGTTAGGATTGTAGTTGTCCTTGATTGCGTACCTGATGCCCAGTTGGTCAGCCATGTATTCGTCGTCCCTGCTGTACTTCATCATGACCAGTTGCGCCGCCACCTGCGCCACGGCCTGCGCGTCCGGACTGCCGGTGCCCGCTCCGATGGCCGCAAGGAGTATCTGCATGCCGAGGGACTTCTGCAACTGGTCCACGCCGTGCCGCGCGGTAACGTGGCCTATCTCGTGCCCCAGCACGCAGGCCAGTTGCGCCTCGTTTTCCATCTGTTTCAAAAGCCCCTTGTTCACGTAAATGAATCCGCCGGGCATTGCAAACGCGTTCACGTCGTCGGAGTTGACCACCTTGAAGGTCCACGGCAGGTTCGGCCGCTCCGACACCGCCGCCAGCGATTGGCCTATGCTGGTGACGTAGGCGGCCAGTTCCGGGTCGTCATAGACTCCGCCGACCTGCTTTTCCACGTCGGGCATGGCCTGCCGGCCCAGCGCGATTTCATCCTGCTCGCCGATGAGGCTCAACTGCTTCTTGCCAGTGGCGGGATTTATTTCGCAGCCGGCCACGGCAAAGACCATTGCAATGAGGAACAGTGCCGAAACTATCGCTTTCATGGTTTTCTCCCGGTAAAGTGGGTTTTCATGCGGCAGCGTGTCTGACGCATTTGCTGGAATTGTATTCATATGACGCGGCTTCTGCAACAAACTTTTGTCCGGCGCCCGGTTTCCATGAAAATGGAAAGCGGTTGGCCTTGACGTGAGCCGCTGCCGGCGGTTAACATGTCTAATTCCCGAAACGGGAAAAAGTCCAATAATTCTCGCTCATAAGAATTTGCGGAGGCTCATGATGTTTGACGATGTTGGAATTTCCGAAGCGATCCTCGACGGCTACAACAGGAAACTGCGCGAGTGTCTCAGAAACGACGTGGTGGTGGCCGGCGCCGGCCCCAGCGGCATGACCGCCGCGTTCTACCTCGCCCAGCGCGGCATAAAGACCGTGATTGTCGAAAAAAAACTCGCTCCCGGCGGCGGAATCTGGGGCGGCGGAATGGCAATGAACGAAGTCGTCTTCCAGAAAGAGGCGCTTCCCATCCTCGCCGACATCGGCGTCCGCGCCGAGCGGAAGCACGGCGAACTCCACGTCGTTGACGCGGTCGAACTCGCCAGCGCGCTCTGCCTGAAGGCGCTCCACGCAGGCGTGATAATCCTCAACCTCGCCACCGTCGAAGACCTCTGCCTCAAGGACGACAGGGTCAACGGCGTTGTCGTCAACCGCACCGGCATTTCCGGCGTGTACCACGTTGACCCGATTGTGCTGAGCGCGAGGGCCGTGCTCGACGGGACGGGACACGACGCGGGGCTGGTGCATTTTCTGATGAAGCGCGGACTCTTGAAACACCTCACCGCGGAAAAGCCGGCCGTCGAAGCCCCGATGAATGCGCCCACCGGCGAGGCATTCGTCGTCGAGCACACCGGCGAGGTCTTCCCCGGCTTGTGGCTTTCCGGCATGAGCGTCTGCTCCGCTTACGGCGGCCCGCGCATGGGCCCGATTTTCGGCGGGATGCTGCTTTCCGGCAAGAAGGCCGCCGAGATGATTTACGCGCGATTGAAAAAATGAGCAAACCGACCATAGGAATTACCATCGGCGATCCCTGCGGCATCGGCCCGGAGGTTACGCTCAAGGCGCTCCGCCTGTTGGGGGAGAGGCGTTGGGACGTGGCGGACCTTGTTGTTTACGGCGACGCGGACGTGCTGCGCGCGACCGTTGAGAGATGTCTTCCGCCCGCTCCGCATGCGACCGTGCCGCTTGTTGACCTGGGCAACTTCGGCGGCGAGATTTGCCCCGGCGCGTGCGCGGAAGGCGGCCGCGCGGCGATGGAATACCTTGAGGCCGCGGTGGATGATTTGAAAAGCTGCAACATAAGCGCCCTCGTTACCGCGCCGGTGAGCAAGGAGGCGGTCCAGATTACCCGCCCAGGCTTCATCGGCCACACGGAATTTCTCGGCGAGGCGTTCGGCGGCAAGCCGGTGATGATGATGGTCGGCGGGGGCTTGCGCGTGGCGCTGGTAACGGCGCATTGCGCCCTGAAGGACGTGCCGCGCCTTGTTACGGAGAGCGCGGTCTTCGACACGATTAAAATACTTGATGACGCGATGCGCCGCTGTTTCGGCGTGAAGGAGCCGCGCATCGCGGTCTGCGGGCTGAACCCGCACGGCTCGGAGAACTCGCCGTGGACGCGCGAGGACCGCGAGGTCATAGCCCCGGCAGTTGTGCGTGCGCACAAGGCGGGAATCAAATGCGGCGGGCCGCTTGCGGGCGACACGGTCTTCCACCGTGCGCTCAGGGGCGAGTTCGACGCGGTGGTCGCCATGTACCACGACCAGGGCCTTGCGCCGCTCAAGACCGTTGCATTTGACAGCGCGGTCAATGTAACGCTTGGCCTGCCGGTAATCCGGACATCGCCCGGCCACGGCACAGCGTTCGATATTGCGGGCAAGGGCGTCGCTGACGCGCGCTCGATGACTGAGGCCATAAAACTCGCCGCCCTCATGGCCGCCTGCAAAAATAAATAGGACCCGGTCCGATTTTTTGCGGATTTCAAACTTGTTGATGAGCGTATGCTTTCGATTGATTCAATTGAGCCGCTGATTCCGGCGGCGCGCATTGAAGAGCGCGTGGCGGAACTGGCGCGGCAAATCCAGAGCGACCATCCCGGCGGGGAACTCGTCGTAATCTCCGTCCTCGGCGGGAGCGTCATTTTCCTGGCGGACCTCGTCAGGAAGATGAAAATCCCCATCCGCATCGACACCATGAGCGTTTCCTCTTACACCGGCAAGGCCGTCGTCCCGCGCCGGCTCAGAGTCCTCAAAACTTTTTCGGAGGACGTGCGTAACAAGCATGTATTGATAGTGGACGACATTCTGGATTCCGGTGCGACGCTCGCCGCGGTGTTGAGGGACGTTGGCGCGATGAGGCCGGCGTCGCTGAAAACGTGTGTGTTTTTGCGCAAGAAAAGGCAGAGAAAAATCGAAATAAGTCCTGAGTACGTGGGCTTTGATATAGAGGACAATTTCGTGGTCGGGTACGGGCTGGACTACGACGGCATGTATCGCAACCTGCCGCATATCGCGGTGCTCAAGAAGGGGCACCTGCAAAGTCCGCAGGCGGAAGGAACGACGGAGCGTTCCACTTTCACAACGCCATGAATGGAGAAATGCCGTGGCCAAGACAAAACAACGCACAGTAGTTACGGGCGGAGCGGGATTTTTGGGGTCGCACCTTTGCGACAGGTTGCTCAAGGAAGGGCACGAGGTCATCTGCCTTGACAACCTTCTTACCGGGTCCGTCGATAACATCGCGCACCTGATAGGCAACGAGGATTTTCACTTCTACAAGTTTGACGTTACGAATTATATATTCATCGAGGGCGGGGTGGACAACATCCTTCACTTCGCCTCGCCGGCAAGCCCGCTGGATTACCTTGAGCACCCGATCCACACGCTGAAGGTCGGCAGCCTTGGCACGCACAAGGCGCTTGGGCTTGCGAAGGAGAAGAAGGCGCGGTTTCTCCTGGCCTCGACGAGCGAGGTTTACGGCGACCCGCTCATCCACCCGCAGAAGGAAGACTACTGGGGCAACGTCAACCCCGTCGGCCCGCGCGGCGTGTATGACGAGGCGAAGCGCTTTGCGGAGGCGATGACGATGGCGTATCATCGCGCGCACGGGCTGGACACGAAGATCGTGCGCATATTCAACACCTACGGCCCGCGCATGCGCGTGAAAGACGGGCGCGCGCTTCCGAATTTCATCTCGCAGGCGCTCCGCGGAGAGGACGTTACCATCTACGGCGACGGCTCGCAGACGCGCTCGTTCTGCTTCGTCAGCGACCTCGTTGACGGGATTTACCGCCTGCTGATGTCCGGTGAGCACTACCCGATAAACATCGGCAACCCCAACGAAGTAACGATTGGCGAAGTCGCCAGAGAAGTCATAGAGATGACAGGCTCGAAGAGCAAGATAATATTCCAGCCGCTTCCCGTTGACGACCCGAAGGTCCGCCAGCCGGACATCGCGCAGGCGCGGACGAAACTCGGGTGGGAGCCGAAGGTCAGCAGAAAGGAAGGACTAAAGAAAACCATCGACTATTTCCGAAAGAAAGTGTTGGAGCAGGCGTAAAGCGCTCCGTTTCTTATCGGGAAATTGATGGTCAATAAATCCGGCTATCAACCGCGAAAAGCGTTTATGTCGCCGACCATAGTGGTGTGAATCTTCAGTCAACGTGGAGGCGAGGACGATGAGCAATCGCGAACTTTTCGGCGAGATAGCGGTGAGAAAAGGATACTGCAAACGCGGCGACATCCGCAGGGCGCTGTGCAGGCAGAGGAGCCTGCGGGGCCGCGGGCGGCACATGCTTATCGGCATGATACTGCTCGAACAAGGCTCAATCGACAACTCGCAACTTATTGACATCCTGCGCTGCATTCAGATGCTCCGCCCCGGCACGGTCCCGACAGAGGGCCTCAACCCGGACATCCTCCAGCCGTTCCCGCCGCTTGCGCCATGAAATAATCCCAAGAGAAAACAAGAGGCCAAAGGCTCGCGCGCTTTTGGCCTTTATTTTTGTCCGCGTTTTTCAGCCATGCCGGGGAACTCCATGATTGCGTTTTGACGGGCCTCATGTATAATATGCGGCCTTTGCAACCGGGTCTGACAATTCCGACAGGTCCGACGGACTTTAATGAAACCACCGGCTTGGACGTAGTGTTGCATCGATGCTTGCGATAATAAAACTTGCCGCGATCCTTGCCGTAATAGTTTTCCTGCTCCTGCGGCTGCGGCTCAACCTTGGGCTGGCGCTGCTTGCGGGGTCGGCGCTCACGGGCGTACTCTTTCCCGTGGCGCCGTGGCGCTTTCTTGAAGTGGCGCTTTGGGGCGTGGTGTCCGCCGACGGGATTTGCTTCATCCTTCTCGTGGTCTTCATCGTGCTGTTGAGCCATCTGATGGAGAAGAGCGGCCACCTGCAGAGAGTGGTCGAGCGGCTGGGCGAGGTGGTGGGGACGGGGCGGAGGCGGCTGGCGACTCTGCCGGCGATTATCGGCCTTCTGCCGATGCCGGGAGGCGCGATATTCAGCGCGCCGATGGTTCACGCGGCAAGCGGCGAGATGGGCTTCGAGCCGGCGCGGAAGGTCGCGATAAACCACTGGTTCCGACATATCTGGGAATTCTGCTGGCCGCTGTATCCCGGCGTTATCGCGTACCAGGCGCAGTTGAGCGGCCTAAACCTGTCGCTTGTCAAGGTGCTGCCTTACCAGGTTCCGCTGACGGCGGCGATGGTGCTGATAGGGTTTCTCACCTTGTTCCCCCGGCGCATCAAGAAGCCGCCGATGGAGAGCGGCAAGCACGGCCGGGGCGAGCGGGTGCGGCGGCTGGTCGGCATCGGCATGCCGATAATAATCGTCATTGTGATTTTTGCCGGCCTGCAGTACCCGGCGGCGGTTCTGCAGGACAGGGCCGCGCTTGCCGGCGGGAACGCGACTGCGCAGGTTCAGACGCTTCTGGCGCGGCTGCCGCTTTTGCTGGGGTTGGTGGCGAGCATCTGCTACGTCATGTGGGTCAACCGCATGCCCTTGGCGGACCTCGCGGCCTTCTTTACAAAGAGCGGCAAGGGCTGGTCGATGGCGCTGATGGTTGTCGGGATTATCGTATTTGGCGGCATCGTCGCCGAGAGCAAGGCGGGAGGGGAGGCCGCGGCTTTTTTCAGGTATCACGGGCTGGAGCCTCTCGTAATTGTCGGCGTGCCGTTTATAATAGCGATGGTGACGGGTATAACGGTGGCTTACGTGTCGATATCGTTTCCGCTGGTGATACCGCTGATAGAGGGAAATCCGCATAAACTGGCGCTTGCGGTGCTGGCGTACGGCGCGGGCTTCATAGCGATGCTTGATTCGCCGGTGCACCTGTGCCTTGTGCTGGGCAAGCAGTATTTCGGCGCGGAGACGAGAGCGACGTACCGGTTTCTAGTGGCGCCCACGCTGCTGCTCATCGCGGCGCTGGCGGGGCTTTATCTGATTTTGCGATTGAGCGGAGTCTGATGCCGAACAGAATTTCTTGGAGGTTTCAATGACAAAGATAAAAATACGCAACAGTTCAAAGAAGTACAAGAGGATGTGCGGTTTCCGCAAGTGGAGTAAAACAAGCAAGGGCAGGAAGATGATGAATCGCCGCCGCAGCGGGGGCAAAAGCCTTACGACTGCGTGACGCGGCCGAATATTGAATGACACAGTCCAATGTCCAAAGTCCGAGGACGCGGATTCTTTTCCTTGACTTAGCCCAGCGGGGCGGATAAGATACCGTTGTTGACTTTTCAAGGGGGTTTTGTGTCAGAAAAAAGAGAACAAGACGACGACATTATGGTGAATAATCACAAATCGGCCTCGCCGGCCCGCGGTGATCTGTTTAACAAATGCACGAACTTCGTTGAGGCGCGGCAGGCCATTGCATCGGGCCTTTATCCCTTTTTCCGCCCGCTTGAATCCGGCCAGGACACGGAAGTAATCATCGGCGGCAAGCGCATCATCATGGTGGGGTCCAACTCCTATCTGGGCCTTACAACGGATCCCCGCGTCAAGAAAGCCGCGATGGACGCCATAGCGAAATACGGGTCCGGCTGCGCCGGCTCGCGTTTCCTCAACGGCACCCTTGACATACACGTGGACCTTGAGCGCCGCCTTGCGGAATTCATGGGCAAAGAGGCCGCGCTTGTGTACTCCACGGGTTTCCAGACAAACCTCGGCGTTATAAGCACGCTGATAGATAAGAACGATTTCGTCATCGTTGACCGCCAAGACCATGCCAGCATCATTGAGGGCTGCAGGCTGACTTTCGGCACGACCAAGCGCTACCACCATAACGACATGGACGACCTTGAGCGGCTGCTTTCGTCCCTGCCGGAGGATGCCGGGAAACTCATCGTGGTGGACGGCGTCTTCAGCATGGAAGGCGACCTCGCGGACCTGCCAAACATCGTTCGCCTCGCGAAGAAATATGGCGCGAAGGTGATGGTTGACGACGCGCACGGCATCGGCGTCATGGGAGAGAACGGGCGCGGCACCGCGGAACACTTCGGGGTGGAAGACGATATCGACCTTATAATGGGGACCTTCAGCAAGACATTCGCGTCGCTCGGCGGGTTCATCGCCGGGACAGAATCGGTCATACACTACCTCAAGCACCTCTCGAGGGCGCTGATATTCAGCGCCAGCATCCCGCCGGGCAACGTGGCCGCGGTCAGGGCCGCGCTGGACATTGTGAAGAGCGAGCCGCAGTTGCGAAAGCGGCTTTGGGAAATCACGCACAAGATGAAGAAGGGTTTCGACGACCTCGGCTTCAACACCGGCAAGAGCGAAACCCCGATTATCCCGGTTTACGTGGGCGACAACATACTGACCTTCCGCATGTGCATGCGCCTGCACCAGGAAGGCATTTTCGTCAACCCCGTCATATCGCCCGCCGTGCCGCCGGGACAGGCGCTCATCCGCGCCAGTTTCATGGCCAATCATACCAACAAGGAACTTGATACCGTGCTCAAGGCATTCAAGAAGGTCGGCAAGGAACTGGGGGTCATATAGGCCTGAGGAAGCGAGGCTTGAGGGATGGGGAATAGTGGTTAGTGGTGAGTGAAAGAAATCCGCAGCCACGAAACATGAGCTACTCATCCCTAATTACTAATCCCTTGGATCAACATTGACTTTTCACATTTCACCTTTGACTTGTATTGTGTCTTGAACGCATGTCGATAGAGGTCATACCGGTAACGCGGTCTTCGGAAAGGCGGGAGTTCTTAAAACTGCCTTTTCATGTCTATGAGGACGATCCGAACTGGGTCAGTCCCTTAATCAGCGAGCAGAAACGGATTCTCTTCAACCGGGAACACCCTTTCTGGAAACACGGCTGCATCGCCCCCTTCCTCGCCCGCAAAGACGGTCAGACCGTGGGGCGCATTGCGGCGGTCGCGGACGAGGCGCATAACAGTTTCCACGGCGAGAAAGTCGGCTTCTTCGGTTTTTTTGAAGTAATCGGCGCCAGGGAAAACCCGCGGGAGGCGGAGGAAATAACCCGGTATCTTTTTGAAGCGGTTAACCGCTGGATAGCCGAGAGGGGCTTCGACACCGTGCGCGGCCCGTCAAGCCCGTCCAGCAACTATGACTGGGCCTGCCTCGTCGAGGGACACGACGCGCCGCCGGTTTTTCTGATGCCCTACAACCCGCCGGAATACGCGCGGCTGTTTGAATCGCAGGGCCTGCGAAAGGCGATGGACGTGGTATCGCTCTTTTTCGAGGCGAGGGAACTGCCGGAGAAGGCCCACAGGGTTGCGCGCATCGCGGAGAAAAAGGGGTACAAGATTCGTAATCTTGACATGCGCAGGTTTTGGGATGAAACGGAACTCATTCTGGAAATATACAATGACGCCTGGGAGAAGAACTGGGGATTCATCCCGATGGACCGGGAAGAATTCATGGAGCAGGCCAAGCAACTGAAGACCCTGGCGATTCCGTCGCTGGTGAAAATAGTGGAGTACAACGGCGAGGCCGTTGGCTTTGCGCTCTCCGTGCCGGACTACAACAAGGCGCTGCGCACAATGCGCGGCAGGCTTTTGCCGTTCGGGATTTTCGAGGTTCTTTCGATAAAACGTAATCCCGCCAAGGCCGGGATTGCCAGAACGATAACGCTTGGCGTCAAGAAGGCCCACCGCCACAAGGGGGTCGACGCCATGCTCGCGGTTTACAGCGTGCAGGCGGGACATGACATTGGAATATGGAAGGCGGATTTCGGCTGGGTGCTGGAATCCAACAAGGAAGCGATCCAGTTGTTCGAGCACCTGGGCGGGCGGATTTACAGGCGGTACCGGGTATATGAAAAGAGGCTTGAGACCTGAGTTCTGAGATTGATTCATGCCTCAAATCTCAATCCTCCTAAAAAATAGAGAATTTAGTTTACTTTTGCGGACGGCATGGTATAATTCCCGTTTTGAATCGGACGCCCCGCCGGAGCGGGTCTTCGGGCGCGGGCCGGGCACGGCCGGGAGGGGCGGTTTTTGCAGGACCAGGATAGCAATATGAGGTTGTCTCCACAGAAAAAGCAAGAGATTGTCCAAAAATTCAAGCGTGGTGAAGGGGATACGGGTTCCCCCGAGGTTCAGGTTGCACTGCTTACCGAAAAGATTAACCAGTTGACCGAGCACCTCAAGACCCACAGGAAAGATTTCGCGTCGCGCCGCGGGCTGCTGATGATGGTCGGCAAGCGCGCGTCGCTGCTCAAGTATCTGACGCAGAAAGACGCGGATCGGTATCAGACGTTAATCGGCGCGTTGGGACTGCGCAAGTAGCGGTCTCGCAATAGCGCGCCTTTGTTTTTTGGTATGTCTAGCAGTTGAGAACGCCGCCAATTGGCCGTGCGCGAACTGGCAGGCTGGGTTCGCATCGATGTAACGGTGGCCTACGCCCCCGACTTCCCTGCGCATTCGATACCGGACGACCGGTAGGCCCGTCCTTCAGGCAGGCAAGTTGGAAGGGTCAAGCGCTTCCGCGGACGGGAACGTTCGATCCTTCTAACTTGCGTACCCTCTTGTCAGGAACATCGCGCCCTAATTGCAGCATGTGAATGCTCTCATTCCATCGACAGCGGACATGCCGTGGTTTTACCTTACGGAGTACACAATGAAACACCGAGTTGAACGAAAGATGGGTGAGCACGCCCTGTCCATGGAAACAGGCCACGTCGCCAAGCAGGCTGACGGCGCCGTCCTCGTGCAGTTGGGCGATACAATCGTCCTTGTTACCGCGCAATCTTCGGAGCCGAGAGAAACAGCGCAGGACTTTTTCCCGCTGACTACGGATTACCGCGAGAAACTCTTCGCCGCAGGCAAATTCCCCGGCGGGTTCTTCAAGCGCGAAGGCCGGCCTTCCACGAAGGAAGTCCTCACCTCGCGCCTTATCGACAGGCCTATCCGGCCCCTGTTCCCGGAAACCTACGTGGACGAGGTATCGGTGAACGCGGTCGTTCTGTCGGCTGACAGGATAAACGACCCCGACATCCTTGCCGTCAACGGCGCTTCAGTCGCGCTGTGCATATCGACGATTCCCTTCAACGGCCCGTTGGGCGCGGTGAGGGTGGCTTTGGTGGGGGACCAGTTCGTGGTCAATCCCACTTATGCCCAGAGGCAGCAGAGCAGTCTGGAACTCGTGGTTGTCGGCGACGGCAAGAGCGCCACGATGATCGAGGGCGACGCGCAGGAGGTCCCCGAGGACAAAATGCTCGCGGCCATCAAATTCGCCAACGAGCAGATAGCGATAATGTGCGACATGCAGCGTGAATTCATCGAACTGGCGGGCAAGGAAAAGCAGCCGGTCCCCGCGGACACGGTTGACGCCGGGCTTCTCAACGAGATGAAGGAAAAATATTTCAGCGAAATTAAGAAGGCCGTTCTCACGAAGGGCAAAATGGAAAAGAAGGCTGCGATTCAGGCGCTGTCTGAAAAAATCGCCCTTGAGATGGCAACCACCGAAGGCGCTGTAGAGCGCGCCCTGATGATAGCGAAGGGCTACGAAAGGCTTGTCGGCAAGGCCATCAGGGAACTCGCCCTGCAAGGTACGCGAGTTGACGGCCGCGACGAGGTCACAATCAGACCGCTTCTTTGCGAAGTGAGCGTTCTTCCGAGGACGCACGGCTCGGCCATCTTCCAGCGCGGCGAAACGCAGGTGCTGGTCGTCACGACGCTCGGCACCGGCGAGGACGAGCAGATAATCGACGGCCTGGAGGAAGAATACAAGCAGCAGTTCATGCTTCATTACAACTTCCCGGCCTTCTCGGTAGGTGAGACCTGGCCCAGCCGCGGCCCGAAACGCCGCGAGATAGGCCACGGCGCTCTTGCGGAGCGTTGCCTCCAGCACATCGTACCCGACCATGACACCTTCCCGTACACCATACGCATCGTGTCGGAAATCATGGAATCAAACGGCTCCTCGTCAATGGCCACCGTTTGCGGCGGAACGCTGTCCCTCATGGACGCCGGCATCCCGATAAAGAACCCCGTCGCCGGCATATCCATAGGCCTTGTCAAAGAGCAAAACAAATACGTCCTCCTCACCGACATCGTCGGCGAGGAAGACCATTACGGCGACATGGACTTCAAAATCGCCGGCACGCAGAACGGCATTACAGGCATACAACTGGACCTCAAGATAGCGGGCATCACCGAAGAGATTGTCGCTGAGGCATTTGAGCGGGCGAAGAACGCCAGAATGGAACTGCTCCGCACAATGCTTAGCGCCATCCGCAAGCCGCGCCCGGAACTTTCGCCGCATGCGCCGCGGCTTGTAAAAATCACGATACCGTCGGAGAAGATCGGCAAGGTCATCGGCCCGGGCGGCAGCGTCGTGAGAAGAATCCAGGAAGAGACCGGCACCAAGGTCGAAATCACCGACGACGTCAAGGGCACGGTCATCATCAGCGGCACCACCACGGAGGGCGTGGAAAAGGCCAAGAAGATCATCGAAGGCCTCACCGAAGAAGCCGAGATCGGAAAGATCTACGAAGGCCCGGTAACCTCGATACGCGATTTCGGCGCATTCGTGGAAATCCTGCCCGGCACTGAAGGCCTGGTGCACATATCCGAACTTGCCGACGGCTATGTCGAGAGTGTTACCGACGTCGTGCACATGGGCGACGTGATAAAAGTAAAAGTTATTGACATCGACGATATGGGCAAGGTAAGATTGAGCAAACGCGCCGTGGACTCGCCGGACAGCGCGGGCGCTGAGCCCAGGCGGCGCCCCGAAGGGCGCGGACCTTCTCACGGCGGCGGCCGCCGGGACGGCGGACGGCGTGAAGGCGGGCATCGCGGCGGCGGCAGACGCTGACAACAAGCGCCTGCAGAAACGCCGCGGCTACGGCATACGGGAGGGCACGCGAAAGCCGCGCAGCCGTTCAGCGGGCTTTAACGCGGGGTTGTAGATGAACGGGAATTATTTGCATGGAGGATGAAGTGCATAGAGACGGAACCAAATAGTTAATGGCGGAAATTGTCCACAACGTCAGCAGACACATTTGCGGCAACGCATGGCGGGACACCCCGCCCCAGATTTGTGGCGTGTCGAGCATGTGTCCCCCTCGCGGGGAAAAACTTTTTTCTCAGGAGTACCAATATGGGCACCGGCACAGTTAAGTGGTTCGACGCAAAGAAAGGTTTTGGTTTCATTCAGCAGGATGGCGGCGAAGACGTATTCGTCCACTATTCCAATATCACCTCCGAGGGCTTCAAAACCCTCGACGAAGGCGACAAGGTAACATTCGACATCGTACAAGGCGACAAGGGCTTTTACGCGGAGAATGTGAAAAAGGCCACCTAGCCATCCCAAAGCCAATAAAGCCCGCCGCATATCGGCGGGCTTTTTTGTTGCGCGGTGCCCGGTGACTGTCACCGTCCAACAACATCATTTTTCTTGATTTTATCCCAACCGGGCTGTAAAATGCCCCCGCAAATTGAAGGCCCCCGACGCGAGAGTGGCGGAATTGGCAGACGCGCTAGGTTGAGGGCCTAGTGATCGTAAGATCATGGGGGTTCAAGTCCCCCCTCTCGCACCAAAAATCAAAACCGCAAGGCCGCGCACGCGCCTTGCGGTTTTTTATTCAGACGGAGGATCTGACAGGTCGGACCCGCCGGACAGGTCCGACGGGATTACTTTCCCTTGAATTCCGCCTTGCGTTTTTCGAGGAATGCTTTTGTGCCTTCCTTCATGTCTTCCGTGGAGCAGGCGATGGCGAAGAGGTTGGCCTCGAGGTTCAATCCTTCGAGCAAATCCACTTCGACGCCACGGTTGATGGCTTCCTGGATAAGCCCGACCGCGATGGGGCTTTTGGCGAGTATTTTCCGCGCGAGTTTTTCCGCCTCGGCGAGCGCCTGGCCCTGCGGCACGACCTTGTTGACCAGGCCGATGCGAAGCGCTTCTTGCGCGGGGATCATGTCGCCGGTGAGGCAGAGTTCCATCGCATTGCCTTTGCCCACGAGGCGCGCCAGGCGCTGTGTCCCGCCGAATCCGGGCATGAGGCCGAGGTTGATTTCCGGCGCGCCGATTTTCGCGTTTTCCGCGGCGACGCGCATCGTGCATGCGATTGCGATTTCGCAGCCGCCGCCCAGCGCAAAGCCGTTTATCGCGGCGATGACCGGCTTGCCGAGGTTCTCGATGATGTTCAGGCACATCTGCCCGCGCAGCGCGAACTCCTTGCCGGTGAGCACGTTTCGGCGGGAGAGTTCGTTGATGTCCGCCCCGGCTACGAACGCCTTTTCGCCCGCGCCGGTGAGGATGACCGCGCCGACGGAGGCGTCCTGCTTGATTTTTATGAAAACGTCGATTAGTTCGTTGACCGTGGCGTCGTTGAGCGCGTTGAGCACGCTGGGCCGGTTGATGGTTACGAACGCGAGCCTGTCCTTGACTTCGTAAAGGATGTTCTGGTACTGCATGGTTCCTCCCTTCCTATCTTGTCTTTTTCTCCGAGATTTCGATTTTCACTACCTTGTCGTCCTTGGCGAGTTTGGCCAGGAGCGTGCGGAAGTCAGCGGGATTTCCCTTTTCATCGCGCGCGCTGATTATCTCGCCGATTATGGTGTAGCGTTGGTGGAGCGCTGCGGCGCCGTCGGCGCGGAGTTGCGTGACTATGAAATACTGGCTGTTGCCGCTGTCAGGGTTTGCGCCGGTGCGCGAGAAGCCGATGGTGCCGACGTTGAAGAGCCTGTCGCTCGGCTCCAGCGGGATGTCCGGCAGGTTCGCCTTTCCGGTTTCATCGCCGGTCTTGCTGCCGCTCTGCGCGAGCGAAAGAGCCGGCGTGTTTATGACCTTATAGACCGGCAGGTCGTTGTAATAGCCTTCCTGGGCGAGTTGCCTGAACCTGCCCACCGCGAGCGGCGCGGTTTCCGGGAAGAGTATCGCTTGGAACGCGCCCTTGCTGGTCGTGATGTTTGCAAAGAGGGCTTTCTGGATGGCTATTGTCAGCGTCTTTGTCTTTACGCCGCCCGCTTCCCAGGCAATCTCGAATTTTCCTCCGGAGGCAAAGGCCGGGCAGATGTTCGCGATGTCAACGTGCAAGCCGATCTGCTCTCCGGGGCCGAGCAGTCCACGGGAGACGGGCAGGAAGATTTCCGGGAAATCCGGGCTTAGGGCCTCTTGCACGCGCTCAGCCTCTTCGCCGGGCTTTTCCTCAACCCGGTTTATCTTCAGGCCGTTCTTCAGGCCTAGCGACGGTAATTCGAGCGAGGAATCGTACGGATTTTTCAGCGTCAGCAACAGGTCTATCGGCTCGCCGTACGTAAAGGCCTTCTCCTGTGGGGAAACACTGATTTCCGCCTCGGGCGCGGAAGCCGGCGGGGCGATGTTGGGATTACCGCCGCTCGGAGGGGCCTCATCCACGATTATCACGCGTGATACGCGTATTTCCTCGGCCGGCCGGGCGAGCGTAAGCCCTTGTGAGCCTCTGGCCTGTCGCGCGCGGCTGATGTTGTAGAGGACGTCCAGCCCCCGGAAGACCTTTCCGAAAACCGTGTATGTTATGCCGGATGGGGTGCCCGGCACTAGTTGCACAAAGAACGAGGGCGAGCCGCTGTTCAAGAATTCTTCGCGTTCGGGTTGCGGCGGATTCTTGTCGAGCATCTGAATATCGAGTTGGCGCGCGACGACGACATCGCCCATGGTTATGACTTCCGTGGGCGTTTCCTGCTTTAGCGGGGCGTACTTGCCGGCGTATTCCTCCAGGTTTTTCTCCGAGGGGCTTATGGCGACCATGCTATTAGCCTTAATGCCGCTTATGACGGAGTTGTCGTAGAAGCCATCATTGGCAAGGCGCTTGAACTGCGCGACCGCGTCGGGTGCGACTTTGGGCAGGAGGCAGATGTCGATGTCGCCGAGATCGGTCATCACCATCGCGTACGTGGTTACTTCCATCTCGATTGAGTCGGACTTGCCAAGTTCCGGGTCTGACCAATACACCGTGTAATGGCCGGGCTGTTTGAACTCGTCGAAATACGCCGCAAGGTTGATCCTTCGCCCGATGAACCCGCTGGGTGGTATAGCGATTGGTTGCTCGAAGACGGCGTCGCGGCCTTTTTGCGAAAGCACTTTGGCGTTGCCGTTGATGACGAAGCCGCCGAGGAAATTGATGCCCTTGTCGAGCGCGATTGTTTCCCTCGACGTATTTTTCAGTATCAGCGTTACCTCCATGGGATGGTCGATGCGGTAGAACGTGTCAGTGGCGTACAGCGCGACCTCAAAGGGCGCTTTGCGCTCCGGCCGTTCAGCGGCCGGCGCAGGGCCTTCAGCAGGGGCCGGGCTTTCTGGCGGCGCTGGTTTTTCCGCAGTGGGGGGGGCGGGCTGAGGCACGGTGGCGGCGGCGCTTTCGTCCGGCGTTTCAGCGGGTTTGGGCTTTGGCGCGCAGCCCGCGGCGAAGCAAGCAAGAATCGCGAATACGAGAACGGATGTGAAACACTTCTTCATGTGCGAGCCTTCTTGAAAAATATTTTTCCCCGCCGGGAGATCGTGTCACGGCGACTTCGGTTCCTGTTTGCGGGAGGCGATTCTGCCGAGCAGGCCGCTCAGTATCAGCCCCAGAGCGATCAACATCACGCCGATGTCCATTCTGATGAAAGGTCCGCGAATAGGTATAAAAACGGTTTCCGTGTGGAAATCCATGGCGTTCTTGTAGGCGTTGAGCATGCCGTCGAGCACGCACACCAGTCCCGCGCAGACCATGACATAGCGCACGATTATTCGCAATATCCTCATTGATGCTCCAGGTTATCTACTCGGCGGAATCGCCCTCGATCAGCCAGGCATCACCGTGCTTTCGGAATATCAGGGTGCGTCCTACGCCGTCTCTCTTGGTGTAATTGACAATGTACCTGATGGTAACGGTTGTGCCGGTGTTGTCCTTTTTGATGTTCATGCTGCTGCCGCGAAGAAATTTGAACTCCTTGCTCTTGTACTCGCCGTCGAGTTTTTTTATTTCCTCGTTGTAGCGTTTGAACTCTTCCAGGGAAGTCGCCATCCTGAAGGTCGGCGAGGTCATCTCGTAGGCCTCTTCGTATTTACTTTCGGAAATCAGCGTGAGGTATTTATCGGCCAGGGGGCTAACCGAGTCGAGCGTTGCGCCGAAGATGCCCGTCCACATGAGGAGCCAGAAACCGATGTTCCATGCGATTCCGACTATGCCGATGAGAAGACCGGCGAGAGCCATTCCCTTGCCGGATTTTTGCCCGCGGGATTTGGAGACGGAGCCGAGGCCGACACCGCCGAGGATGGCTCCCACCAGCGACGCCGGCGCGAAACACGGTATCAAACCCACCAGCGAACAGATAAGGGCGGCGACGGCCACGCCGCTTTTGCGCGGTCCTTTGTCAGGCCACAGCGTGGGCGGGCTGGGCGGCTGCTGGCTGTACATAGTTGTTCCCCCTTCCTTCAATCTGATGGCGAAGGTTACATCTTCTCCAGGTTTCTCGCGATGACGAGGCGCTGGATTTCGTTCGTGCCCTCGCCTATGGTCGTCAGTTTCGCGTCGCGGTAGTAGCGCTCCACCGGGTATTCGCGGGAGAAGCCGTTTCCGCCGAATATCTGGATGGCGTCGCGGCCGGCGCGTTCGGCGACTTCACTGGCGAACAGTTTCGCCATTGCGGCCGGCATCGAGTATTTCTTCTTGGCGGCCTTCAGGCGCGCCGCGCCGTAAACGAGGTGCCGCGCGGCCTCGATTTCCGTGGCCATGTTGGCGAGTTTTTCCTGTATTGCGCCGAAAGAGATTATGGCCCTGCCGAACTGCTTGCGCTCCTTCGCGTAGGCGAGCGACTTGTCTAGGCAGCCCTGCGCGATTCCAAGCGCCATCGAGGCGATGCTGACCCTGCCTCCGTCGAGCGTTTTCATGAAAAACGCGAAGCCTTCGCCTTCCTGTCCCACGAGGTTTTCCACGGGAACTTCGCAGTCCTCGAAAATCAGTTCCGCCCAGTCGGACCCGCGCGTGCCGAGTTTCTCGTCCTTGCTGCCGATCTTGAAGCCGGGGAAGTCCTTTTCGACGATGAACGCGCTGATGCCCTTGTGGCCCTTGCTCTTGTCGGTCATCGCCGTGATGATAAAGGTGGAGGCGTAGTTTGCGTTAGTGATGAATATCTTCGAGCCGTTGAGGATATACTTATCGCCCTTGCGGACGGCGGTTGTCTGTGTGCCCGCGGCGTCTGAGCCCGCGTTGGGTTCGGTAAGGCCGAAGGCGCCGAATTTCCTGCCGCTGGCGAGGTCCGGGACGTATTTTTTGCGCTGTTCTTCGGAGCCGAACTCGTAAATGGGCGAGGTGCCCAGCGACGTGTGTGCGGCGAGGCTGAGGCCGGTTGAACCGCAAACGCGCGAAATCTCCTCTACGGTTATCGCGTAGGAGACGGCGTCCGCGCCCGCGCCGCCGTATTCCTCCGGGAACGGCACGCCCATCAGGCCCAGTTCCGCCATTTTCTTGAACGTCTCAAGCGGGAAACGCGAGTTCTCATCAACCTCCGCGGCGATGGGTTCAACCTCGTTGACCGCGAAGTCGCGGACCATTTGTCGTATTGCCAGTTGATCTTCAGTAAGTTCGTAAGGCATCGCTTTCTCCAACTATGTCGAACGTGTCTGATCTGTCTGACGTTTATCTTTTCAGTCCTTGCCCTTCGATTTGCCGGAGATAACGCCAATGGGGTCAATCTCCTCGCGGAATATCCGCACTTCCTCCGCCGTGGGCGGGGGAAGGATTTCCGGCTCTTTCTTGATAATCAGGTCGAAATCGGTCTCTCGGATTACGTCGTCCTTGGTGACGCCTTCGTAAAGGCCGAGCAGTTCCATTCTTTTGGTCTCGTCGTCGAATCCCATCGTTCCTAGCGTGGTGACCACGCGCCACGGCCCGCCCGGCGTCGGCAGTCCCGCGCTCTCTCTCGCGCCGGGGCCGGTGAGGTAGCCCGGCGTGGTGATGAAGTCCACGCGCTTGAGGAACCGCCTTCGTTCGTGGCGCATTATCGCTATGGTCTTGAGGCAGAGAGAGCCAAGGTCGTTTGCGCCGCCGCTTCCGGGGAAGCGTTGCTGCGGATGGAAGTAATCCCCGATGACGGTGGAGTTGAGGTTGCCGTACATGTCAATCTGCGCGCCGCCGAGGAAGCCGTAGTCTATCATGCCCTTGCCGGCGTCGCCCATGATGTCGTCCATGCCGCCGGCGTAAGTGGCATGGTAGAAGGTTATGGACTCGCCCACGGAGATGGGCAAGCGCGTGAATTCCGGGTCGAAGCCGCCTGCCTCGAACACCGTTATCAGGTGCGGCGCTACGGTCTTTTTCGCCAGCATTCCCGCGGCAAGCGGCAGGCCCGAGCCGACGAGAACGGTCTTGTAGTCTTCGAGCAGCCTTGCAGCCGTGCAAATCATCTGTTCGGTAAGGGTGTGTTTCATCTATTGCCTCACCACGGATAAGGCGGCATTTCCTCGAAGCGCTCGATCTTTTCAAGGCGCTTCATCTTTTCCTTGCCGCCGACGAGTTCAAGGTAGTGGTTGAAATCTTTTACGTCGTAAACGTACTTCTTGATGTAGGCGGCGGTGGCTTCCGCCGTCTGCGTCGCCTTGAGATACTCTGCGATGATCTCCTCGTCGAACCAGTAGGAGCCGGGCATTTCGCACGGGTGCGAGCCATAGGGCTGGTGGACGACGGCGTCCACGCAGAAGTACGGGATCATCGTGCGGTCGGGGTTGGCGCGGATTTCGGAGTTGTCGATGATTTCCTCCGCGCTGACGATGACGCGCCTTCCGGCGCGGGCGATGTCCTTGTCCGCGATGCTGATTCCTTCAATCTGGCAGTTGCCGTACTTGTCCGCGCGGTTGACGTGCATGAGCACCACGTCCGGGTAGAGTGCCGGGAGCGCGCAGTAGAGGTCGCCCGTGAACGGGCAGCGCACGGTCTTTGCGCCGCTGTATTTGAAAGTGTCCGTGCCGAGCATGACCTTCACGGGGATGAAGGAGACGCCCATTGCGGCGGCCTTGTAACGCCACGAGAAGGATGCGTTGGACCATTCCTGCGTGCTGAGTTTGCCGTCTTTTATCAGGCGGTCGCCGACCTTCGTGCGGATGGGGCGGAGTTCGTGGCCGAAGGAATACGCGACATCGACGTGTGCGACGCATCCGCCGGCGAGCATGAAGTCGAGGTCGTGGCAGGCGGTGTGGCCCGCGACCTTGAGATTGCGCCTTTTCTGGCGGACGACTTCGAATATGAGCGACATCGGCACCCGCACATGGCCGAATCCGCCTATGCCCACGTAGTCGCCGTCGCGGACGAATTTTTCCACCGCTTCTCTTGCGGTCGTCAGTTTGTCAACCTGTTTTCGCGATTTCTGGCTGAACCACGCCCGCGCTTCGCTTGCGGTGAGCGGCGGACTGACAAGTTTCATGTCGCCTTGCGGCAGTTCGCTCATATATAGTGCTCCTTGCTTTTTGTCTGGCCCGTCGGACGTGCCGGACACGTCTGACCCTTTCACGGTTTCCAGTAATACATGAACTTGGGCGAGTCGATGTTTGTCATCTTGTTCATGTCGAGTTCGACGTTGACGCCCGTGTTGATGTTCGTTGTGCTCGCTCCGCCAAGCCCCAGAAGCCGCGGCGGGGGGACGTAGCGGTACCTGACGACCTTCGCCTGGGTTATCCTCGCGGCTGATTTCGCTTCCCTGACCGCGTCCTCGAAGTAGCCGATGTCGTCGATGAGATGGTTCTTCTTGGCTTCGTCCGCCATGTAGACGCTGCCGTTGGCCAGCGCCATGAGGTTGGGGTCTTTCGGTCCGCTCCAGTCGGCCTTCAGCCTGCGGCCGTCATAGACGGCCTGCAGGAATTTCTCGTACATGTTCTGTATCTGCTTCTGGAAGTACTCGCTGTCTTCTTTTGACATCCCGCCGGTTTCCTTGTCGGCCGGCTTGAACGGCGAGCCTGCGTCTTTCATGGCGCCGCTTTTGAACGTGTAAATCGTGACGCCGATCTTATCAAGCCCCTTGCTCACGTTCGGCAGCATTGCAATCACGCCGATGCTTCCCGTTGTGCACGTTGGCATGGCTATAATCTTGTCGGCCGCGACGCTGACGTAGTAGCCGCCGGAGGCCGCAACGTCCCGCATAAAGGCGATTATCGGAATATCGGTGTGGCGGCTCTTGAACTCGGTGAGCATGTGGTGCATCTCATCAGATGCGGTTACGTATCCGCCGGGGCTGTTGACCTCAAGGATGATTGCCTTGACGCTGGGGTCGGATTCCGCCGCGGCGAGTTGGCCCCTGAGCATGCTTACCTGCCCGATTGACACGCCGAAGGGCGATTCGACGTCCTCGTCGGTGATTGTGCCTTCAATTTTGATGACGGCGATCTTGTCTTTCGCGCCCGGGTCCGAATACTCGGAGTCCGTACTGGGCTTGAATTCGCCGGTCTTCTCCAAACCTCCCACGAGGGTCAGCATGAAGAACATATTCAGCCCCGCGCTGAGCAGCAGGAGAACGCCAAAGATGATGGCAATCCAGAAGCCCGCCCTGCTGCCCCTGTAAACTACCTGTGCGGGCTGCTGGGGCGAGGGCTGTGCCTGCGCCTGGGGCGGCTGCGGCGGCTGGTTAAAGGGTTCCTGTCCAATGGGCCCTGGTTCCATTGCGATTCTCCTTTCTGCAAGTGAATCGTGTTCCGTTTCTTTAAGTCACGGCGGCCTCCGCCTCCCTCCGTTTGAAGAGAGGCGGGACTGCCGCTAGTATATCAGAAATTCAGTCGGCAAAAACAAAGTAAACGTCCGTCGGCTTGAACTTGGAGTTGCGCACAAAGCGCGCCTTCACCTTCCTGCCCACCCAGTCGAGCGACGCCTCCGCGGGGTTGACGCCCACGAGGCGCGAGAGGAACAGCGTGTCAACGCCGTCCCACTCAACGAGGACGAGCACAAACGGACACTGTGACAGGAATTCCTGGCTGCCGAAGTGGCAGACCGTGAACGTGTGGATCCTGCCTTCCTTGGGGAGTTCAAACCATTCGCATTCCGTGCCGCAGTACATGCAGTGGAGCCTTGGCGTGCCGTAGGCATAGCCGCACTTCGGGCATTTCGTGCTGATGAGCCGCCTGTTCGCCAGCGCCGCGAAGAACGGCGAATCCTGCCCGTAGGAGTGGATGTAGTCTATGTGGTAAGGCTGCTTGATAATGATGGGCGTAAGGTCCTTGACACCCTTAAGGTCCTTGGGGAAAGGGACGTTGAAAAGGATCGTCCCGTCTTCGGTTTCTTCCATTTTGTCCATCATTTCCATGTCTGGTTCTTGTTTCTTGGCCATGGCTCAGAACCCCCTTTCCAGAATGCTGACCGTTACGTAGGTGCCGGTGCCTGCGTGAGAGTGTATCGCGCCGACCTTGGCGTCCTTGACCTGGAGCGTGTCATCTTTGAGGTGTTTCTTCGTGCTCCCCTGCAGTTGCCAGAAGGCGAACACGGCCTGCATCAGGCCAGTGGCGCCGACAGGGTGCCCGCAGGCGATAAGCCCGCCGGACGGGTTGACCGGGATCATGCCCACTTTCTTCTTGTCCGGGAACTTCAGCCCGTAGTCGATGTTCGGCATGAAGGTAACGCCGGAGGTGGCGAATTTGCCGCCCTCGCCGTACTTGCAGAGCCCCATGTCCTCGTAGGTCTGGATTTCGCTGGACGTGTAGGCGTCGTGCAGTTCGACGAAGTCGATTTCGTTCAGGGGGTCCTTAATCCCGGCGTGCTTGTACGCGAGCAGCGACGCAGTGCGGCCCGCGCGGAACGAGTGGACGCCGGGGTATTTCAGGTTCTTGTAGTCGGACTTCTTTTCGTTGGGTAGAAGTATCACGTCGCCGTGCGGACGGTCCGACATGCGCATCGCGTCCGTGCCGGTGCCGACGCCGCGGACGTAAACGGGCTTGTCGGTCAGTTTCTTTGCCATCTCTTCGCTGGCCAGTATGCAGCACGCCGCGCCGTCGCTCATCACGCAGATGTCCAGCCTCGTGAGCGGCCAGGCGACCATCGGCGCGCGGCGCACGTCCTGTATGGTCAGGCGCATGCGCTTCTGCGCGTACGGGTTGTGGAACGCGTTGCAGTGGTTTTTCACGGAAACCGCGGCGAGTTGCTCAGGCGTCGTGCCGAATTCCTGCATGTGACGCACGACCATCATCGCGTAATATCCGCTGTAAAAACCGCCTACGGGGTAGTCGAAACTAACATCGCTGGCGTGCGCGATGAATTCGTTTCCCTTCCACGTATTGACGTGGCTCATGGTCTCGAAGCCGTAGGCCACGCAGACATCCGCGCGTCCCGATGCCACCATCTCCCACGCGGACTGGAAGCAAAGCCCGCCTGTCGCACCGCCGCCTTCAACTCTGCGCGAAGGCTTGGGGCACAGGCCGAGATAATCCTGGACCATGATGCCGGCCATCAACTGCCGGGTGAAATGGTCGGAGAAGTATGAGGCGACGCTTGCGTCTATCTTGTCAAGCGTCAAATCCGGCACGCCTTTCATCGCGTAGTCAAAAGATTCCTTGACTATCGCCTGAAACGTGCGGTCGGGCCGCGCCTTGGCGAATTTGCTGATTCCGCCTGACACCATGTAAACTGGGCGCATTATGCAACTCCTTTCCTGTTTATAGAGTGGGGACTGGGATTAATCATTTATTTGCTGGCTTTCTGCCTTCTGCTGTCCTGCGCTTCTCGACTTCCTGCCTGATGTAAGCGATGAAATCCTCGGACGGCGTTCCGGGAGGGAACAGTTGTCCGATGCCCATCTTGTTCAGCGCCGCCATGTCGTCCTCGGGAATTATGCCGCCGCCGGTTATCAGGATGTCGGCCCTGCCGTTTTCCGCGAGGATTTTCTGCACAGCCGGGAAGAGCGTCATGTGCGCGCCGGAGTGAATGCTCAGGCCGACGCAGTCCACGTCCTCCTGCAGTGCGGTTGCGGCTATCATTTCGGGCGTCTGGTGGAGGCCGGTGTAAATGACCTCCATCCCCGCGTCGCGCAGCGCCGCGGCGACTACGCGCGCGCCCCTGTCGTGGCCGTCAAGGCCGGGTTTTGCAACGAGTATTCTGATGTTTCTCGCCATGATTCTTCCTTGGCGCTGTGGCCGGTTGTTGGCGAACGTCGCCTCGCGTCCGGCGGCGCGCCGTCAGCGATAGTTTTTCCCCTCAATCCGCTTCGTTACGGACCGGAGTGTATCGGCTGCGAATCGCAATGCCTGCGTGGCTTCTCCCGCCGAAAAAAGCCTGTCACCGGAACTGTCCTTCGCGATTGTTCCCGGCTTTTCCGTATATGCCTTCTCAATCATCTCCAGCAGCGCGGGGTCGGAGGGCTTGAATCCCGCCTTCGCGCAAAGTCTCTCGATGGATTCTCCCTCCGGTGGCGCGCTCAGGTTATGAAACGCGCACAGCGCGTGCAGCGCCTTGTCCAGCGCCCTGTAGCACAGCATGAGGCATTCGTCGTAAGACTGAAATGACAGGCTGTTCCGGGCGGCGGTCAGGTAGCCTTCCGCCTGCGCCAGCAGAGCCTTGTAGTCATCTGCCATGTCTTTAGTCCCTAGAAAATCGGTGGTTCTTTGTATTGGCCGAATTCTTCGCGCATGGTTTGTATGATTTCGCCCAGCGTCGCCTCGACCTTGGCGGCGTGCAGGATGCGCGGCATAAGGTTCAGCCGCTCGTCGCGGCAGGCCTTGCGGATTTCGTCGAGCGCGTTTTTCACCGCCACTCCGTCGCGCCGCGCGCGCACCATGTCGAGCACGCTCTTCTGGTCGTTCTCGACCTGCGGGTCTATCTTCAGCATCTCTATGTCGGGCGGCTCTTCGTCAACGAGGGCGTTGACGCCCACAACGATGCGTTCCTTCTTCTCTATCTGCCGCTGGTACTTGTAGGCGGCGTCGCCTATCTCGCGCTGGAAGAAGCCCTTCTCAATCGCGGGTATCACGCCGCCGAGTTTGTGTATCTTGTCGAAGTACGCCTCGGCCTCTTCCTCCATTTTATTGGTGAGCGACTCCACGTAATACGAACCGGCCAGCGGGTCGATGCAATTCGCGACGCCGGTCTCCAGCGCGATCAACTGCTGCGTGCGGAGCGCGATCTTTACCGCTTTCTCCGTGGGGAGCGCGAGCGTCTCGTCCATGGAGTTGGTGTGCAGGCTCTGCGTGCCGCCGAGCACCGCGCCGAGCGCCTGGAAGGCGGTGCGGACGATGTTGTTCTCCGGCTGCTGCGCGGTGAGGCTGCATCCGGCGGTCTGCGTGTGGAAGCGCAGGAGCCACGATTCCGGGTTTTTCGCCCTGTACCGTTCGCGCATGTGCCGCGCCCAGATGCGCCGCGCGGCTCGGTATTTCGCGATTTCCTCGAAGAAGTCCAGGTGCGCGTTGAAGAAGAAGGAGAGCCTCGGCGCGAAGTCGTCAATGTTCATGCCCGCCTTGATTCCCGCCTCCACGTACGCGAAGCCGTCCGCCAGCGTGAACGCCAGTTCCTGCACGGCGGTGCTCCCCGCCTCGCGGATGTGGTAGCCTGATATCGAAATGGTGTTCCATTTCGGCACGTGGGTCTTGGCGAACTTCATTATGTCGGTGATGATTCGCATGGAGGGCTTCGGCGGGAAGATGAACGACTTCTGCGCCGTGTATTCCTTGAGAATGTCGTTCTGAATCGTTCCCGTAAGTTTGTGCGAGGACACGCCCTGGCTTTCGCCCACGGCGATGTAAAACGCGAGGAGTATGGACGCCGGGGCGTTTATCGTCATCGACGTGCTGACCTTGTCCAGCGGGATGCCGTTGAACAGGGTCTTCATGTTTTCGAGGCACGAAATCGCCACCCCGCACCGGCCCACTTCTCCGTGGGCGCGGGGATGGTCGGAGTCGTAGCCCATGATGGTCGGCATATCGAACGCGACCGACAGGCCCGTCTGGCCTTTGCTCAGGAGGAATTTGTAGCGCTGGTTGGTGTCTTTCGCCGTGCCGAAGCCGGAGAACTGCCGCATGGTCCACAGTCGCCCGCGGTACATGTTCCGCCGGATGCCGCGGGTGAACGGATATTCGCCGGGCAGGCCCAGGTCGCGCGCGTAATCGAAGTCCTTGATGTCGAGCGGCGTGGCGATAACGGGCGCTTCCACTCCGGAGACGGAGATGAACTTAGCGTCCCGCGAGGGCAGTTTGCCGATTTCGCTGAGCCATTTCGCCAGCGATTTTTCCAGGCCTTTCCCGCGCGGGGCCTTGTGCGCGACCGCGGCTTTCCGCCGCGTCAGACGCGTTTCGTGCTTCTTTGCCGCGGTCTTCTTTGTTCTTGTCATGATGATTACAATCCCGCTACTTCAGTATGGAATCAAGTTCCTTGAGTATGTTCTCATTGACGTCGAAGTCGCCGTATTTCTTCCCCAGCATTGCCATGCCGTGGTCGCTGCCGTCGAAGGCGTGCATCTGGTGCGGGGTGTCGGTCATCCTGTCGGCGAACGCCCGCGCCGAGTCGGGGTTCCCGCCGCGCTCATCGTTTTTCGAGCAATACATGAAGACCCTGCGGCTGCCCAACGACGAGGCGGCCTGGACGACTGCGGGGTCTATCGCTATCACCGGCGAAAGCATGATGATGCCCTTGACCGCGTCGTTCTCCGAGGCGCAATAGACCGCGATGCTCGCGCCGACGCTGGCGCCGGCCACGGCGACCTTCTTGATTCCCTTGCCGAGAAGGAAATTCAGCGCGGCCTGCGCGTCCTTCTTGCATTCCCACCACTGGCCCTCGGCTGGTTCGCCGATGGTTTCGCCGCCGGTTGTCTTTGTGCTTTTGCCGTGGCCGCGCATGTCGAATGCGAGCACCGCGTAGCCTTTGGCGACGATCTTGCCGATTATCGGGTTCCAGGCCTCCTTGTTGCTGTAGCGCTGGTGTATCAGCATTACCGCGGCGGTGGCCGGCTCGGCCGGCTTGTAATAATTCGCGTTGATGATGACGTCATCGTCCGTCGTGAGATTGACGTTCTCCGGCGCGACGCCCTCCGGTAAATTCCCGGTCGTGTTGGCCGAAGGTTCATTCGCCGCCGGTGTTGTGCTGCTCGTTTTTTGTTCGCCGCATCCGCTGAAAATCAGCGCGGCAAACGCCAGCAGGACTACAGCAATGTTCGCGTAAATCTTCATGGCCTTGCCCTCCTACTTTTTCCGCAAGCGGTCGATGAACTTCGCGGCGGCCGCGTACGGCGTCTGGCGGCGGCTTGTTACCGTTACCGCCGCTTTTTCCAGTGCGCGGGTGTTTTCCTCTCCCAGCCAGAGGGAGCGTTCGACGTGCGCTTCGACTATTGTTTTTATCTTCAGCGCTATGCTGTTGTGCCGGCGTTTCTCAAGCGCCCCGCACGACTTGAGGTGCCGGACGTGGCTGAGCGTCGCCTCCGCAAGCGCGTCAACGCCGCGCCCGGTCGTACCCTGCGTCAGCACCACCGGCGGCTCCCAGCCATGAGCGTCCTTCCGCATGCTCAACATAACCTTTATCTCGTCGGCCAGCGCCTCCGCGCCATCGCGGTCGCATTTGTTTATGGCGAAGACGTCCGCGATTTCCATCAGTCCGGCTTTCATCGTCTGGATGCGGTCGCCGGCTTCAGGATAGAGGACGACGATCGTCGTGTCGCTGATGTTGACGATGTCCAGTTCTTCCTGGCCGACGCCGACCGTTTCGATGATTATGTAATCTTCTCCCACGGCGTCAAGTATGTCAGCCGCGTCCTGCGTGGCCTTTGCCAGGCCGCCCGTGCCGCCCCTGCTCGCCATCGAGCGTATGAATACTTCGGGGTCGGTGAAGCATTCGCTCATGCGGATCCTGTCGCCGAGGATCGCCCCGCCCGTAAAAGGGCTGGTGGGGTCCACGGCCAGCACGCCCACCGTCCGGTTCCTTTTGCGAAGGAACTTGATGAGTTCGGACGTAATTGTGCTTTTGCCCGCGCCGGGCGGGCCTGTTATGCCGATACGATGGGCCTTGCCCGTGTGCGGGAAAATTTCCTTGAGCAATTCTTCCGCATCAGGTTCTTCGTTTTCGACCAGCGTTATCGCGCGCGCCGCCGCGAGCCGGTCGCCGCCGATGACTTTTTCCGCAAGGTTCAATAGAATTTACCTATAGGACTTATAGGACATATAGGTCCTATGTTCTTCTAGTCGCGCAGGAACGCGCGGGAGATTACTATGTGCTGAATTTCGGTCGTCCCCTCGTAGATTTCGGTTATCTTCGCGTCGCGGTAGAAGCGCTCCACCGGGTATTCCTTCGTGTATCCGTACCCGCCGAATATCTGCACGGCGTTTTGCGCGGCCTTGTTGCAGATGTTCGACGAAAAAAGTTTTGCCATAGACGCCTCCAGCGTGTGAGGTATCTTTTGGTCCTTGAGGTGCGCCGCGCGGAGAGTGAGAAGCCTTGCGGCGTCCAGGTCGGTGGCCATCTGCGCTATCTTCCATTGGATAGGCTCGAACTCGGCGATGGCCTGCCCGAACTGCTTGCGCTCTTTCGCGTACCTGACGGATTCTTCAAGGCAGCCCATCGCGATTCCGCAGGCCTGGGAGGCTATGCCTATCCTGCCGCCGTCGAGGGTGTCCATTGCAACCTTGAACCCTTCGTTGTAAGTGCCGAGCAGGTTTTCCTCCGGCACTTCCATGTCCTCGTAACTAAGTTCCACGGTGTCCGAGGCGCGTATGCCGAGTTTCTTTTCGTGCGTGCCGACGTTGAATCCCTTGAAGTTTTTCTCAAGGATGAATGAAGTGATGTTGCGGCCGCGCTTGGCGTCCTTGTCGGTCACGGCAAAGGTGATGATGACGTCGGCGACGCCCGCGTTGGTGATCCATACCTTGGAGCCGTTGAGGATGTACTTGTCGCCCTTCTTGACCGCGACGGTCTTGATGGAGGCGGCGTCGCTGCCGGCGCTGGATTCGGTGAGTGCGTAGGCGCCGATCCATTCGCCCGTGGCGAGTTTCGGGAGGTATTTTTTCTTTTGCGCCTCGTTGCCGAACTTCAGCAGCGGGTTGCTCAGGAGCGAGTTGTGCACGGAGAGAGTTACGCCCGTGGAGGCGCACACGCGGCTGATTTCCATTATCGCCAGCGCCAGCGCCACGTTGCCCGCGCCGGTGCCGCCGTATTCTTCAGGTATAATCATGCCCAGGAAGCCCAACTCGGCGAGTTTTTTCACGATGGGCCACGGAAATTCTTCCTTCTTGTCGTACTCCGCGGCCACGGGGCGGATTTCCTTGTCCGCGAATTCACGCGCCGTCTGGCGGATTGCCTCTTGTTCTTCAGTTAACTTAAAATCCATTAGTTTTGCGCCTCCATGTTTTCTTGATGTGGACGGTCGTTGTCTTCTCCGTCATGTTATGTAATTGTTTTCAGGCGGCCGGACTCACCCGTGCGTGTCTATTTGCGCCTTCTGCAACTTGTCGCTGTAATCTATGTAAACGGTCTTGATCTCCGTGAATTCCTCGATGGCGCTGGTTCCCGCTTCCCTTGCGCCGTTGCCGGTGTGCTTTACCCCGCCGAATGGCAGGTGCACTTCCGCGCCGATTGTCGGGGCGTTGATGTATGTTATCCCCGCCTGCAAGTCCTCGACGGCCCTGAACGCGAGGTTCACGTTCCTCGTGTATATCGAGGACGACAGGCCGTATTCCACGTCGTTGGCGATGTGGACAGCCTCGTCGTAGTCCTTCGCCTTCATCACGCATAGCACCGGCCCGAAGATTTCCTCCTTCGTGATTCTCATGCCGTGCTTCGCCTCGAAGATGGTCGGCTGGATGAAGAAGCCCTTGTCGTATTCGCCGCCGGTGAGTTTCTTGCCTCCGCAGATGAGTTTTGCGCCTTCCTCCACGCCGATTTTGATGTAATTGAGGATGTTCTTTTCCTGTTGTTCCGAGGCGACGGGGCCGACGTCGATCTTGGGGTCGAGCGGGTTGCCAAGTTTCAGCGCCTTCGTCCGGGCGAGTAGTTTTTCCATTACGACGTCGTAAACTTTTTCCTGGATGATGAGGCGGCTGGTGGCGGTGCAGCGCTGGCCGGCCGTACCGAACGCGGCGAAGAGCACGCCGTCAACCGCGAGGTCAAGGTTGGCATCGTCCATGACTATCAGCGGGTTTTTCCCGCCGAGTTCGAGGCCGACGTGCTTGAGCCCTTTCGCGGCGCGGGCGTAAATTTCCTTGCCGGTCTCCACGCCGCCCGTGAAGGAAATCACGTTGACCTTCGGGTTTTCAAGGATTTCCCTGCCGACGGTGTCCGCGGGGCCGGGCACGACGTTGAGCACGCCGGGGGGAAGCCCCGCGGCCTCGAAGACCTCGGCCAGTTTCGCAAGGCACAGCGGCGTGAGCGTCGCGGGCTTGAAGACGGCGGTATTGCCGGCCATGAAAACCGCGCCCAGCTTCCAGCACGGTATCGCCATCGGGAAGTTCCACGGCGCGATGCAGCCGACGATGCCAATCGGCTGGCGCACGGTCATGCAGAATTTGTTCTGCAATTCCGACGTTGTCGTCTCGCCGAACATGCGCCTGCCTTCGCCGGAGATGTATTCGAAGAAGTCGATGCCTTCCTGCACGTCGCCTTTGCCTTCGGCGATGACCTTGCCCATTTCCTTCGTGACGGTCTCCGCGAGTTCCTGCTTCCGTTCGCGGAGAATCATGGCCGCCTTGAGGAGAATTTCGGCGCGCTTGGGCGGCGGGCATTTCTTCCATTTCGGGAAGGCGCGCTCGGCGGCGTCGATTGCGCGCGCCGTGTCTTCGCGGCCGCCTTCGCTGATTACCGCAAGAGTTTCGCCGGTGGCGGGGTTCTTTGTCTCGAATGTCTTGCCGCTCGAAGACTTCACCCACTTTCCGTCGATGTATAATCCGTATTCTTTCATTGGAAACTACGCCTTGTATTCATAGAAACCGTGGCCTGTCTTGCGGCCGAGATGCCCCGCCGCGACCATTTTCCTGAGCAGCGGGCACGGGCGGTACTTGGGATCGCCAAGCCCATCGTGCAGGACGTTCATAATCGCGAGGCATACGTCCAGCCCAATCAGGTCCGCCAGCGCCAGCGGCCCCATCGGGTGGTTCATGCCGAGTTTCATCACGTTGTCTATCGCTTCCTTGCCGGCCACGCCTTCCATCAGCACGTAGGCCGCCTCGTTTATCATCGGGATGAGGATGCGGTTCGCGACGAAGCCGGGATAGTCGTTGACCTCGACCGGCGTCTTGCCGAGGGCCTTTGACAGGTCAACGATGGTCTTCGTCGTTGCGTCGTCGGTGTCGAGCGCGCGGATAATCTCCACCAGTTGCATCAGCGGCACGGGGTTCAGGAAGTGCATGCCGATGACCTTGTTAGGCCGCTTGGTTACCGCGGCGATTTCGGTGATGGAGATGGAAGAGGTGTTCGTCGCGAGGATCGTCTGCGGCGGGCAGAGGGAATCGAGTTTGCGGAAGAGGTCGAACTTGATTTCCCTGTTTTCGGTCGCGGCCTCCACGACGAGTTGCGCGTCCCTGACGTCCTCGACCTTTATGCTGGTCTTGATTCGCGAGAGGGTCGCGCCGACTACGTCCTCGGCGATTTTGCCCTTCTCTTTCATCTTGCCGAGGCTTTTTTCGATGGTCTTCAGCCCGCGGTCAACGAACTCCTGCTTGATATCGACCATCACGACCTCGCAGCCGGAAATCGCGAAGACCTGGGCGATGCCGTTGCCCATGGTGCCCGCGCCGATAACGCCGACCTTTTTCACGTCCATGCTCTCCTCCCTTGCTCTGGTTAAATAGGTCTTATATGTCTTATAGGTCCTATACTATCTCGATTGCCATTGCAACGGCGTTTCCGCCGCCGAGGCAGAGCGCCGCGAGGCCTTTCTTCTGGCCGCGGTCCTTGAGCGCGTAGATGAGGGTCGTCAAAACCCTCGCGCCGGAGCAGCCGATGGGGTGGCCCAGCGCCACTGCGCCGCCGTGAACGTTGAGTTTTTCCGGCTTTATCTTGAGTTCGTTGCGAAGCGCGATGCTCGCCACGCTGAAGGCTTCGTTGAATTCGATGAGGTCGAAATAATCGATGTTGACCTTCATGGTGGCGAGGATCTTGTGGACCGCTTCCAGCGGAGCCATCATGACCCACTCCGGGGCCATGCCGCCGGTGGAGTAGGAGACGATGCGCGCGAGAGGCTTTAGGCCCATCTCTTTGGCCTTCGTGTCGCTCATCACGACCACCGCGCTTGCGCCGTCGCTTATCTGGCTTGCGTTGCCCGCGGTGACTGTGCCGTTTTCCTTGAAGGCCGGTTTGAGTTTTGCGAGTTTGTCAGTCGAGGTGTCGCTGCGGATGCCCTCGTCGCTATCGAAGATGATGGGGTCGCCCTTCTTCTGCGGTATTTCGATGGGGACGATTTCCGCCTTGAACTTGCCTTCCTTTTGGGCGGCGGCGGCTCTCATGTGGCTCTGATAGGCGAATTCATCCTGCATTTCGCGCGTTACGCCGTATTTCTCGCTGACGAGTTCGCCTGTTTTGCCCATGTGGAAGTCGTTGGAGTAGTCCCACAGGCCGTCGTAAATCATCGCGTCAACGAGTTCCGTGTTGCCGAGGCGCGCGCCTGTGCGGAGGGTGCGGCTGAGGTATGGCGCGTCGCTCATGTTCTCCATTCCGCCCGCGACGACGATATTTTGGTCGCCGGCCTTGATGCTCTGGGCCGCAAGCATGACCGCTTTGAGGCCGGAGCCGCAGACCTTGTTGATTGTGAACGCGCCGACGGTGTTCGGCACGCCCGCGCCGAGAGCGGCCTGGCGCGCGGGGTTCTGGCCCAGGCCCGCGGCAATCACGTTGCCCATAATCACTTCCTCAACCGCGTCAATGCTGATGCCGGCGCGCTTTACCGCCTCCTTAATGGCGATTGCGCCGATTTTCGGCGCTCTCATCGTTCCGATTGCCCCCTGGAACTTGCCGATGGCGGTGCGGCACGCGCTTACGATTACAGGATTTGCCATAGTTCCTCGCTGTATTGCGTTAAAGTTTAATGATTACAGCGGAAGCGTATCAAAACGGTGTCCGCTGGGTTAAATGCCGGCGATTACACTAAGACTGGCTGGCGGAACGCCCATTCGCGAAGGCATTTATTTCGCCAGGGCTTGGAATTTCTCATTATAGGGGAGAGGGGGTTCATGTCAAGGAAAAAGAGCCTCTTCAGCCGCTGTTAACGCCGTGGAAAAATCACCAAGCGGCGCGCCTAAAACGCGGCAAAAAATAGGGCGCACTTTCATGCGCCCCATGATCTTTTGGTCCACCTAAAATACGCTTATGGGATCTCCACGCCTTCGAGGTCCTTACCTTCCTCAACGGTAACTTCCTTGAAATGTACGACGTCCGCGCGGTTTGTGCAGGCCTCGTCAAGCGAGACCGGCATCAGGCGGTATTTGTCCGGATGCAGGCCGTATATTTCAAACGAGCCATCGGGAAATACGAAGCCGAGCGCAAATGACCGTTCCCCGACCGCCAGCACCAGCCCCATTCCCATCGGGATAATCAACGCGTCCGACAACCGGGTTATCTTTCCCTTTATCGTCTGCTTGCCGATGTCGAGCGGGCCTTCCACTTCAATGCTTTTCGTGTCGGGCTTTACCTCTATCGGCTGCATGAATCCGAAAGGCCTGTCGCCTGCGATAATAAGGACGTGCTTGCCCGGGCGGATGCCGCTCAACTTGGGCGGTCCTTCTCCGTGCATTTCCACCACCGTGCCGGGGCTGGGCGATATCGCCAGCCGCAGCAGGCCGGCGCTGTTTTCCGCCACGAGCATGCCGGATGTCTGCCCAGACTTCTCCTTGAACGTCAGCGTCACGTCCATTGGTTCGAGCAGTTGCATATCGGCATTCACGCTGTTGCCGGCCGTCACGCTGACGAGCCGCGTCTCCGGAACGCCCGCCTGCCCGCCGGGGACGAGCACATAATTGCCTTCAGGCGCCGCGTCGAATGTGAAGCGCCCGTTCTCGTCCGCAATAGCCGTAGGCATGAATTTGCCCGGGCCAAATTCCGCCATCAGAAGCATCGCTAATGACATCGTTACGCTGTCCGGCATCAGCGTTACCTCCGCGCCCGACATCTTATTGCCCGCGGAGTCGGTAAGCACGCCCTCGATCTTGCCGACGCCCGGCAGGTTCAACTTCACGTCCGCGGCTTTTCCCTTTTCAACGTCAGTCCTGAAGACCGCAATGAGCATTCCGTTCTTGTCGAACAGGCTCACGTAATACGCGCCTTCGACCAGTCCCCTCGCTTCGAACACCCCGCCCTTGTCCGGGGTGACCTTCGTGCCCCAGCGGAAGAATAGTGATTTCGGGTCCGGTTCACGCATCGCGATTATCACGGAAAACAGCGTATCGGCGCCGTTTACATACGCCTCCGCTATGCTCTCCAGTTTGAAATCCTTACCGGGGACGAGCGTAACCCTGAGGTTGCCCGTGCCGAGTTGCTCCATCGGGCACGTGGCTTCGGGCGGCTTGCCCGCGGGCGGTTCCTCCACGGTGTAAACCGCCGGTTTGTATCCCTGGGCATACAAGAGCAACTTGTCGCCCTTGTAGGAAGGCGGCAGGAGAAAACGCCCCTTGTCGTCCTGTTTGGCCTCAAAATAGGAGGGACTTTCCACCCAGATATATCCCTCGTGTTTCACTTCCGCTTCCCGCAGCTGGAATTCTCTTGTGAGCGTGCTGCCGAACTGGGCCTGCACGTTCGGGACGGCCTGGCCGGTTTCCTTGTCGACGACGGCAAGAATAGTCATTGCGCCGGTTTTGAAGGCTATCTCAACCACAGGCGGCTCGCCGCTCGCCTTCACGTCAACGATCGTCTCATCGCTCAGGCCGCCCGCTTCGTAGTATGCGCGCAAGGCGTACTGCCCGTCCACCAGCAGGAATTCGCAGCAGCCGTCTGCGCCAGTCCTCCCGGTGTTCCACGGAAAGTATGATTCAAGGTTGCCGTTCCTAAACTGTATTACGCGCGGCGGATCATCGGTGTTCGTCAGCATCACGCACGCCTCCGGCGCGGGCTTCCCCTCCATGTCCAGCACCTTGACCTTAAGCGGAATCCCTTTTTCCAGTTTTATGTCCTCGGGCAGTTTCATCGTCTCGTTGCCTTTGACCTCGATGCTCTTAAGAATTCGCGCCGCATAGCCTTCGGCTTCAATTACTAGCGTATATTTGCCTCGCGGCACATCCAATTTGAACACGCCGTATCTGTACCCTCCTTCCGGGCCCGTGTTGCCTCCGCCACTCGCGGCGCCTCCCTCACCCGCATCGCGGCCGTCAGTTTCCATTCTGTACGTTACTTTCCAGTCCCTCTCGTAAGGTTTCCCGTCAGGAGTGACGAGATTTCCTTCAACTTTGCCGTGGAACCACTTCCTGTCCATCATGCCGATTGTAACTTCCGTGGTCTCCTCGTCCTTTACGTCTATTTGGATATTTCCCTCGCTGTCGCCATCCGCGAGGAAGTAGTTGTGATCCCTCTCCTCAAAATGCAAGTACTGCTTGCCGGGCGGGAGTTGCTCCATCAGAAACTCCCCGTTCTGGTCCGTGACAATCTGGTTCGGCCCGTCCCAGCCCCCATAGATACGGAATGCCATGTTCGCGAGCGGTTTATTGTCGTTCTTCATATCCACGACCTTGCCCTTGACGCTGCCGCCCTTGATCAAGGTCATCTTCCGCGTGGAGTTGCCCTTGCCGAATGCCAGCGACTTCGAGTCGTGGCAGTAGCCTTCCACGTTGATGCGCACGTAATATGTCCCCGGCGAGCACGGCTCAAGCGATATCTTGCCGTCCTTGGGCAGGGTCGTTTCGATTTGGACGGGTTTCGGCGGCACGTACTCCTCGCCGTTATCCATCGGTCCCCTGTACGTTTCCGGCGACTGAATGGTCAGTTCGACCTTCCTGTCCGCTATCGGGTTTCCCGCAGTGTCCGTTATCTCCAAGGTAACGTGGGCAAGGTTCAGCCACGTCAGCGCCTGCGACGCCCGGTACACGATTTCCGGGTCGTCATTCTTGAGCGCCTTCGCAAGCGCCGTCCGCGCGGGCTCGCCGATCTTCATCAATTCATTCTGCGCCGCCTCGCGCTTGTCGAAGTCCGCGTCGCCCAACTGCTCGATGAGTTTCGCTATCTTCGCGTCCATTTCCTGCGCCTCCGCGTCGCTCGGGGCGGGAGTCCCGGTCGCCGGCGGGGCGGGCGGCTGCTGGTCATCCGAGAACGCGATGTGCGAGACAAACAGAAATGCGCCCGCGAAAATGCAGAGCAGGAATGCCGTGTATGAATTGAATTTCATGACTGCCTCCCCCATCGGTGTCTAATCCCCAGACAAGAACCAATGTCCCACTCAGTATACCACTATGAACGGTAAATGCCACAGGCTTGAGGTTTACCAGTCCGCCGAAGGCGGATAAACCTCCGGCGGGAAGTGAAGACTGAGAAACGACGGGCGGCACTCCCCGATTTATCGGGGAACCACCGCCCGGTTGTGTTCGATGCGCGGGCTATCTGCCCTTGATGCCGTGCTTCTTGAGGATGGTCTTTACCTTCAGGCTCGGCGTCGCGCCGACGTTTAGCCAGTGCTGGATGCGGTCCAGTTTCAAATCGAACTTCTTCGTCTTCACGGTCTCGAACGGGTTGTAATAGCCGAGCAGTTCCAGCGGCTTGCCGTCTCGCTTCTGCTCCTTGTCGAAAGCCCCAAGCCTGTAAAACGGCCTGTTCCTCTTACCCATTCTTTTGAATCTAAGCCTAACTGCCATGTGCTCCTCCAAAATAAATCGTGAACGCCGGCCCGCTGTACGCTCAGCCAAAACCCGGCGGCATAGTCATACCCCCCATACCCTTCATCTTACCAAAGAATCCTTTCGATTTCATCTGTTTTATCATTTTTCTCATCTGCTTGAACTGCTTGAGCAGGCTGTTGACGTCGGCGGTGGTTGTGGCGGAGCCTCGCGCGATGCGCCTCTTGCGGCTCAGGTCGATCATTTCCGGCTGCTGCCGCTCCCGCCTCGTCATCGACTGGATCATCGCCTCGATCTTCACCATCTCCTTCTCCTCCTCCTCGCCTATCTTTAGTTTCGAGCCGAGGCCGGGGATGAACTTGAGAATGTCGGCCAGCCCGCCCATCTTCTTCATGCGCTGCATCTGGTCGAGGAAGTCCTCCAGGTCGAACTTCCCCTTGACGAGTTTTTTCTTGAGGTCCGCGGCCTCTTCCGTGGTGATTTCCTGCTGCGCCTTTTCCACGAGCGTTACGACGTCGCCCATGCCGAGGATGCGCCCGGCGACCCTGTCGGGGTGAAACTCCTCCAGCCGGTCCAACTTCTCGCCCATGCCGACGAACTTTATCGGCTTGCCCGTTACCGCGCGGACCGAAAGCGCCGCGCCGCCGCGCGCGTCGCCGTCCATCTTCGTCAGGATTATGCCATCCAGTTCCAACTGGTCGTTGAACTCCTTCGCGCTGTTGACGGCGTCCTGTCCTATCATCGCGTCCACCACAAGGTATATCTGGTGCGGCTTCACCTTTGCGGCGACGTGGCGCAACTCCTCCATCATCTCTTCGTCAATCTGCAGCCGCCCGGCGGTGTCAAGGATTACCGTGTCAAGGCCGTACTCCCTCGCGTGCTCGACGGAGCGCTGGCAGATTTTGACCACGCGGGAGCCTTCCTCGGAATACACCGGGATGTCGAGTTGCCTGCCCAGCACCTTCAGTTGCTCAATGGCCGCGGGGCGCTTGATGTCCGCCGCAACGAGCAGGGGCTTGCGGTTCTTGGCTCGAAGCAGGAGCGCGAGTTTCCCGCAGGTCGTCGTCTTGCCCGTTCCCTGGAGGCCCGCCATCATGATTATCGTCGGCTCGTCCTCGGCGAAGGGAATCTTCGGGTCCGCGGGGCTCATAAGGCGGATTAATTCGTCGTGGACGATTTTTACAATCTGCTGGCCCGGCGAGATGCTCCCGATGACGTCCTGCCCGACGGCCCTTTCCTGGACGCTCTTGACGAAGGCGTTGATGACCGGCAGGCTCACGTCCGCCTGCAGGAGCGCGACCTTTACCTCGCGCAGGCCTTCCTTGATATTATCCTCCGTGAGTTTCCCGCGCGAGCGCAGCCGCTCGAATATCCTGTTGAAGTTGTTTGTCAGCGCTTCAAACATATTTGCCTGTTACTCGCCCTCTTCCATTGATGTCGGGTCCGGGTACTGCTTGTAGAAATCCCCCTCGTCGCTCAGCATCGCGGCGGAGAGCGCCTCGGTCATTACAGGCACGGACAGGTTACGCAGCCAGCGATATGGGTCCACCTGCACCGTGCTTATGCCGGAAGCGCTCTGGCGCTCCTTGCTTTTCTCCAGATATTTCTCCGCCTCCTTGTCCTTGCCTGCCCGGCTGTAACCGTCCGCCATTCCGGCATCGGCGTGGTTCATCATAATCTGTGCCAGGCACGCGTTGGTGAGCGATTTATCCTCGGCGGCGACTTGAGAAGCGAGCGATTCTATCGCCTTGTAAATCGTCTCGGCCTTCTCAGTATCTCCCGCCGCGACTGCGTTTGAGATGTTCACCGAGGCCATCATGACGAGCGGGCTTAACACCCACTGCGGCTCCGCCACGACCGACTCGTTCATATAGGTCACGGTCTTCGAGCGCCAGACGGGTTCGCCCATCTCGCGGCTGGCGGCCTGAAGCGCCTCGGTCTTCCGGCTGGTCAGCGCCGTCATCCGCTTCTTGCCGGCGGCATCAAGGAACGCCTTCAATTCATCCTCCTCCAGCGGCGCGATGCGCCCGTCCACGTAAACGCCCGTCCACGGGTTCTTCAGGCTTATGAAAATCTTCATGCAATCCGGCAGCGCGTTGTCCGGGTTCAATTTTGCCAGCGTTTCCAGTTCCGCCTTGAAGTCGACAAGGTTTTGCTTTATACCCGACTGCGCCAGAAATTGCAAACGCAGCATCCCAAGCAACTCGTCATTCGGGTTCTTCTGTACTCCCTCGTTCGCCAGTTCAAGGCGGACGGCGGAATCACCTATCATCATCAGCGCCCCGGCCAGAAGGTCCGGCTTGTCCAGGTGGCTCTTGGCGAAATCGATGATGTCCTGCTGGGAACGGTCGAAGGCCATTGAGAAAACGTAGAGGTCCGGCACGTACCAGCCGCGGGCCGTCTCCTCCGGCGGCAGGGCGCGGAAAAGTCTGAGCAGTATTTCTATTTCGCCCGGCTTCTTGTCCGCGGCGAGCAATTCTCCGCAGTACGCGGCGAGGAACTTCGCGCTCCTCATCTGGCTGTTCAGCGCGGCCAGCGCCGCAAACCGCTCCTGCGCGCCCTTCAGGTCGCCCGCCTGCAAAAGCATGGAGGCCGAGATGTACATCGCGTAAATGTCGGACGGGTATTCCTTGAGCGCGGCCTCAGCGATTTGGCGGGCCTTGTCGAACTCGCCCTTTCCCATCGCCGCCGCGGCGTCCGCAAGCGGCCAGCGGCCGCCCGTGAATTTTCCCGCCGCCTTATTGAAATCCGCGAGGATTTCCATGAAACGATCGTCCTGCCCCACGGCATGGAAGACAAGGCTGCTTGTCAGCACTCCGTTCCTGATTTCATACCTGTAGAGGTCGAAGTCAATCTTGTTGTCCGGCTTGAATTTTTCCTTGTTCTCATCCCACCATGCCTGCCATCGATTCTTGTCGGCGTCGAGATAAACCCCAGTCATGTTGGCCAGCGCCGTGCCCGCCACGCCGCGGTAGTAGTCCGCGTCCCCGCCGGTTTTCTCAAGCCGGTTGATGAGCGCGGGAATGGATTTCTGGTAGTCGAGGAACACGCAGCCCATTTCGCTCAATGCCCCTGCGAGCGTGGATTCGGTTTCGGCCTCCTGCAGGATGTAGTCCGATGCCTTCTGGTCGCCGTCGCAGGCCATCATGAGGATGACGAGAACGGCTTCCGGCGCGTACTCTTCTTTTTCCGCGAGAGCCTTGAGGGCGTCGATGTTCTGCGCCGCCAGGTCCGCCTGGTGGGCTTCCTTGACTTTGTCCCACACTTCCCCGCTTTTTTGCTGGAGCAACGGGGCGACGGGGTCTTCCACTGCCGCGAAAGCGGCGCTGCACAAAAACATCGCCGCGAACAGGGCGGTTATGACTGGCGGAAACGATATTTTCATTGTTACACCTCATTGGAATATAGGTCCTATAGGTCGTATAGGACCTATGTTTTTTTCAAGCCTATTCGTCCGGCATGCGCGTGATTTTCGCGCCGACCGCGCAGAGTTTCTCCTCGATCTTCTCGTAGCCGCGGTCGATGTGATACACCCTGCGGACTTCCGTTGTCCCCTTTGCGACAAGCCCAGCGAGCACCAGCGCCGCGGAAGCCCGCAGGTCCGATGCCATCACCTGCGCGCCGGAGAGTTCCGGCACGCCGATAATTATGGACGTTGCGCCTTCCTTGCGTATGTCCGCGGCCATGCGGTTCAGTTCCGCCACGTGCATGAACCTGTCGGGGTAAATCTTTTCCGTCACCACGCTGATTCCGTCGCCGATGCTCAAGAGCGCCATGAACTGCGCCTGCAAATCCGTCGGGAAACCGGGATAGGGCAGCGTCGTTACATCGGCGGCCGCGGGCCTCCGCGAGGCGGTGACGCGTACTTCGCCATTTTCCTGATACACCGTCACCCCGATCTGGCGCAACTTGTCAACGACCGCGTGCAGATGGTCCAGCCGCGCGTTCAGCAGGCGCAAATCTCCCTGCGTAATCGCGCCCGCGACAAGGAATGTTCCGGCCTCAATTCTGTCCGGCAGGACCTCGTATTCGCAGCCGCCGAGATCCTTTACTCCCTCGATGACGAGCCTCGGTGTGCCGATGCCGCTGATACGCGCGCCCATTGCGTTGAGGAAATGCGCCAGGTCCTGCACCTCCGGTTCGCAAGCCGCGTTCTCGATGCACGTCCTGCCCTCAGCCAGAGTCGCCGCCATCATGACGTTGGCCGTTCCGGTCACGCTGGAGCCGAACGCCCCGCCCAGGTAAATGTCCGTTCCCTTGAGCCGGTCCGCCTCCGCTATGACGTAGCCGTGCTCGACGTACACTTTCGCGCCGAGGCTTTGCAGGCCCTTTATGTGCAGGTCGATGGGGCGCAGGCCGATGACGCAGCCGCCCGGCAGGGAGACGCGCGCCTTCTTGCGCCGCGCCAGCAGCGGCCCCAGCACGCAAACGCTCGCGCGCATCCTGCTGACCATCTCGTAAGGCGCGGTTACTTCGCTGGAGTCCACCACGCCGCACGCCAGAGAGCCGTCCTCGCTTTGCTCACATTTTACTCCGAGCGCCCCCAGTATTTCGCCCATCGTGCGGATGTCGGTCAGATGAGGCGCGTTCCTTATCGTGCACGGCTCGTTCGCAAGGATCACCGCCGCCATCATTGGGAGCGAGGCGTTCTTGGAGCCGGATATCGTCACGCGGCCTTTGAGCCTGTGGCCGCCTTCAATAACGAGTTTTTCCATGAGTCCCTCTCAAGTTCGCTGAAACACACATAGGACCTATAAGTCCTATAGGACTTATTTCCGTCCCGTGACCACTCTCTCTATTTTCTCATAATCTTTTACGGATTCAACGGACTGCAAGCCGGCTTTTTTGAAAAGGTCGCTCACCGCGGCGGCCCTGTTCGCGCCGGTTTCGACCATGAGCCATCCCGCAGACGCGAGGATTTCGCCCGCCCCGGCCGCCAGAATGTGGTAATGCTTCAGCGGGTCCCCCTCGCTCGCCAGCGCCTCGCGCGGCTCGTAGCGCCGCACGTCCTCCATCAGGCCCGCCCACTCGCTCTCCGCCACATACGGCGGGTTCGACACGAGGATGTTTATCTTTCCCGCCAGCCCTTCCGCCCGCAGCGGCTCCAGCATGTCGCCTTTCAGGAATTTGATTTTTCCGTCAACGCCGTTGATGAAGGCGTTCCTTTGCGCGACCTTGAGCGCGGCGTCGCTTAAATCGGCGGCGAAGACGCGCGCCTTCGGCAGATTGACCGCCAGCGCCACGGCGATAGCGCCGCAGCCCGTGCCGATGTCGGCGATTGCCGGCGACTCCGTTTCACGCGCGGCCTCGATTGCCTTCTCCACCAGGATTTCCGTCTCCGGGCGCGGGATGAGGACGTCCGGCGTAACTTCAAACGTGAGCGACATGAACTCCTTCTTGCCCGTGATGTACGCCACCGGGCAGCGCTCCGCGCGGCGCTTCACCATCTCGCGGAACTGCGCCAGCGTCTTGTCGTCCACGATTTTTTCAAAGCCCGTGTAAAGGCTTATCCTGTCGACGCCGAGAACGTGCGCCAGCAGCACCTCCGCGTCGAGCCGCGGCTTCTCAAGCCCCTTTTTCGCGAAGTAATCCTTCGTCCATTCCAGCAGGCGCGCGATTGTCCAGGGCTCTTGTCTTTCCATGTCTTTTGTCTGACCTGTCTGACGTGTCGGACCTGTCCGACTCAAACCTCACTTGGGAACCTGATAGGCGGCCTTGTTTTCTTCCCACCATTTTTTGATTTTTTCAATTGCGGCGTTGCGCTTTTCAGGCGCGGCGGCGTAATCGTACCCGAACGTCTGCACGGCCAAATCGCGCAGGGCCTTTATGGAGTATTCCCTCACCGGCTGGCTTTCGTCCTTGAGGCCTTCTATCAGAGGTTCCACCGCCTTTGCGGAACGCATTTCGCCCAGCGCCAGCGCGGCCTCGTGGCGCATCTCCTCGGGTTCATTCGCGTCAATAAGTATTTTGCCAATCTCTTCGCAGAAAGGCTCCACCTGCAACGCCCTGACCGCCTGCACCGCGGCAAGCCTCACGTTGTCCGCCTTGTCGGAAAGCGCCTCGCCCATGAGCACAACCGCGGTCTTCTGCATCTGTTCGTAGTCGGCCAGCATTTTCTCGTTAAGGCTGTCCCGTATCTGCAAGACCCTGACGTAAAACTTGACCAAGGTCTCTATCATGTTGGCGCGGAGGTTCGCGTCGTCGCTCTGCATCCGCGCGCGGAATTCGGGTTCGAAAAAGAATTGCGGCGGTACTTCGTCCGCCCCGTTGCCCGCCAGCCGCTTGGCGAAAATGTCCGAGTCCCGCATGATGCCGGTGAGTTTGGCTTCCATTTTCTCCCCGGTCTCCGGGTCTATCGGCGGCTTTTCTTTTATGAGGGCCAGTCCAGCGGCCGCAGTCTGCTTCGCCAGGAAATAAGAGCCGTCCGCGTACTGGAAGGTCGCCGTGAGCAGGAGGACTTCCGGGTTCTGCGGCTGGTCGGCAAGCAACTCGCTGATTCTTGCCTTGCATTCGCCGCCCAGGTGGTAGGCCTCGTCCCGCAGGGATTTTATTTTGTCCTGTTCTTCCGGCGTGAGCGCCTGCCCGGCGGCCCTGGCGAGGATTTCCCCGGCCTCGCCCTGGCGTAAGGCTGAAACGTTCAGGTACAACTCGGCGAGTTTGAGTTTCGTCGTTACCAGTTTGTTGTCCAGCCTGACGGCCTTCTCGTACATCTGCATCGCTTTGTTGACGTAGTCGTCCGCGTCCTTTTGAGACGTTCCAGGCTCCTGCGCCTTCAGGATGTAGTAAGTGCCCAGCCCGTCGTACGACCAGGGGAATTTCGGGTTGAGGTTCGCGGCGTGTTCGAATTCCGTCCGCGCATCTTCAAGGCTGCGCATCTGGCCGAGAAGCCGCCCGTGCAGGTAAAGATACCGCGGTTCATCGGCGGTTCCCCTGGCCTGCTGGAGGCGCTGCTCGTATTCCTTCATGACCGTGCCGGGTTCAATATACTTTGCCTTGCCGCTCTCCGCGGCGAGCATCGCATCCTGGTATTCCCTGTGAAGCGCTATGTTCGCCGGGTCGGCGGCGATGGCGCTGCGGAGTTCCTGGATCGTCCGGTATTTCTCAGCGGTCACCCTTTCATCTCCGGCGAGCCCCATGCTCTTGTCCACTTCCTCGTAGAATTTTGCCAGGGCTGCGTGGGCGGGGTAATACGTCTTGTCGAGCCTTACCGCCTCCTTGAAGTACGGCACGGCTTCCCGGCGCTTGCCCAGTTTGTCAAGCATCCTGCCATAAAGGAACTGGAACATCGGGTCGGCGGGATACCGTTTGACGAATTTCTCGTACATCGCGAGCATCGCGTCCTTCTGCTTTGCCTGGGCGGGCGCGTCGGGGCTGTAATATGCA
>Ga0315284_10000587_pt1 | contig 49745 bp, 32 predicted proteins | sample YL17G09_16_MG_FD_203696 | JGI IMG/M metagenome (GOLD analysis project Ga0315284, IMG submission 203696) | Sediment microbial communities from Yellowstone Lake, YNP, Wyoming, USA - YL17G09_16 | ecosystem: Environmental > Aquatic > Freshwater > Lake > Sediment | place: USA: Wyoming | collected...
GCGACCGTTAGGGAGTAGCTCAGGACTATGAGCGTCAGCGTTGATCGGTACTGCAACCATTAGAGACCAGCTCAGAACTGTGAGCGTCAGCGCTATTTGGTACTGCGACCGTTAGGGAGTAGCTCAGGACTATGAGCGTCAGCGTTGATCGGTACTGCAACCATTAGAGACCAGCTCAGAACTGTGAGCGTCAGCGCTATTTGGTACTGCGACCGTTAGGGAGTAGCTCAGAGCTCTGAGCGTCAGCATTGATCAGTACTGGTGTGATGTCCAATTATGCTTTCTATGGCTGAACCGGAGCGCCAGTTACATCTCCATCCACCCATTGCTCGAAGAAATTTATGTAAGATCCGAAGTTGTATTCCCACGTTATATAAATACCGGAACCTGTATCATCGTGATACTCAAACCATCTTTGCGGTTTGAACAATCCATCTTCCAATGCGTAAAGCGCGGTTTCATCGAATTCATCAGGATGGTCATAATCGCCATTGCGGATACATCCGGAAAAATGTCTGTAACCGTTTCCTGATGATGCTGTCGAACCGGCTTGGACGAATGTTCCATTTTCGATTCTGTAAGGCACCATCAATAATCGTCCGCCGGGTGAACCACCAACATAATCCACACCAACAGGATCCAACGTAAACCATGCCCAGAACTGTTCAGCATCATTTGGATGAATATTCGCCTTGGTCAGATTGAATGTTTTGCGGACATCGTTGAATTCAATCCATGCGATTTGATTAGTACCCATAAGAGCGTCATCGAAGGCTGTTAATGAGGCATGATTGAGAACCGTTTTATCCTCAAGGTATCCGGATGGGTGATCCAGAGTTGAGATAATGATTTCATCCTGAGAATCTGAATCGATATTAATGGCGAGGACTTGCTCGATAATCCTTCCGGGTGATGGAGTGAAACTATTTGTGATTTCAGCAAAGCCGGAATCAGCATCATCGAATATTACAAGATGCCCCTCGTTTGTTCCTCCATCTATGGCGAAAATGCCAGCAGGATCGTTGATATATGCGAGAATGATTTCATCTTTCAAATCATTATCGATATCGCCTGTATCGAGGGCACTTGCAAGGTAGTCATCGCCCACAGGGATGTCTGCCACTATTGAACCATCGCTATTAAGAATTGTGATGTACAGCTCATTTGTGGGTGTTTCTGATGCGAAATAGCCTGATGGATTTTTCTGTATCGCAACTACTAATTCTTTTGAACCATCCCCATTCAAGTCCGCAGTAGTGAGATGTTCACATGTTTGCAGTGATCCAAATTCATGCAATTGATTCACCGAAAACGAGTGCCATGTATAATCGACATATTTCAGTGAAAGATTATTCAAGCCATCTCCGAGCTTGAAATAACCTCCCGGATCGTTCAGAGAGCAAACTAATATTTCATCTCGACCGTCATTATCGACATCGCAGAATGTATTTGCAGTGACCATGTTATCGGGACCGAAATCCAAATCGCCATTTGTCATTTCTTCGTTAAAGCTATTGAAGACGAGTAATTTTCCGGTATTTCGCAATCGACCATTAATTCCAAGAGCTGTTTCATCAAGACCATCGCTATCAAGATCGCCTGATGAGAGTATCTCGCCAATAGCAGGTTTAAGATATTTTGAAGTGAATAGAGCTTTGTATGCGTTTATCCTGCCTGTGCCCATTTTTCCTTGTTTTTCCGGAGGAAGTGCCATGGGATCAGTAGTCACCCTGATAATTTTCCGCACTTCAACCTTATCAAGCGATGGATTCCGACTCCATAGTAAAGCGAACAGACCGGAGACCATGGGGCTTGAACAGCTGGTGCCGCTATAGCGACCAAAAGATTGTGCACCACTTTTCGAACAGGAGAAAATCTCAACTCCGGGCGCGGATACGTCGACAGATACTCCCCAGTTTGAGAATCCTGCCTCTGTGTCATAACCTCCGCTTTGGGCTCCTGTTGATGCAGCCACGCTTATTACATGATAGAAAGCCGCTGGGTAGTGATTATCGGCTGAAACTGCGAAATGGTAGTGGCATGGATGTCCCTCATCCGGATTCGGGTGGTTCGCGCAATTACCTGCTGCTGCCACAAATTGAATATTCGGAACTTCCCATGCATCCTCTAATGCTGCCCATTCATTGACACGGTCAACTCGATGATCCTGTGAATGTGTTCCATAGCTCATGTTTCCAACACAGCGATAATCGGGATAATCGAGCGCGACCTCCTTAGCGTAACTTATCCCTATCCCGCTCCGGAATTCATCTCCCTGACCCGCGTAATCGTTTGTTTTGATAGGGACAATGCGCGTATTCCATGCAAGTCCCGCAAATCCAAGATTATTGTTTCCCTCAGCCATAGCGATTCCGGTGACAAGAGTACCATGACCATGATCATCATCGGGAAAAGAACCCGGATTAACAATATTCAAACCAAGATTAAGGAATTGCTCATCTTCCTCATCAATGTTGAATTCATCATGATACTGGTAGCCGGTATCAAGGATGAACATTATAATTTTTCCATTTGTGTCATATGACGTATCAATATCTCCCGTTTGATCGAGTTGCTTGTCATTATAGAAATCCCACGCTTCGGGTGCTTGAATACGTCTGTAACCCCACGAATTTATGCCATCTTCCCAGAGAGGATCGCCATCATCGAATGCCGGATCAGCAGGGAATGAATCGATGAAATTTACCGCGTTTACTTCAGCATGGTCTATCTCATTTATGAATTGGAGATTGCTGACCACGATATCCGGGTGAGAACCATCAAGGATATCAGCCTGTATGAATTTAGTTGATAGGTTTACTCCCACCGGAATCAGATGAAGTTGATCAAGGATTGAGTATTGCCTTTCGATAGGAACATCATTTTTAAACCGGATAAGAACTTGGTCAGTGATTATGGGACCACTGAATTCAGAAAAACCATGGGGATGTTCCGCGAAATTATCAGTGTGTAATAGTGTTCGTTCGTTGCGGAACATCGGTGAAATATTTCCCCTAATTGAACCCTTGATTACCGGTGTTGAGCCGATGGGGAAGTTCAATTTGATTTTCTGATGAGTCGATTTAATCCCTCGCGTGAGGATACCGTATTTCAGAATTGTCTTAATGTTATCGAATGCAAAGAGCTCACCTGATGGGGTGATGGATTCGATGATTAGCTGGACATCGAAAAGTGAGGGACCGCTATTAACAAGTCGCAGCTCAAATGATGCTTTTCCTGCGCTTATGTCGTATTCGAGTTCCGATACCTCGATCCCGATTTTCGAATTCGCGGCTACTCTTTCGCTAAATAGCGGATTAATCTCAAAAGGGAAATTGAAAGCTGATTGCTTGTATTCAGAGTTTGCTGCTGTGATTATTTCATCTGAAGGGAAGACAGGACCAACTGATTTTCCCGATGAACAGGATGTAGCCATAATTAGAAGAATGAATGATGCGTATAATGGGATAAACGGTTTTGAAAAGGAGTTGTTTAGTGTCATTGCGGATGATGTTCCTTGTTTCGTGTGAAATTATGAATCGATTATGATTATCTCATCGTTTTAATGAAAGCGACTTTCAGGGCATCGATGAGTAATCCCTATAATATTGGATGCGGATTAAACCGCTCCTCACTTAAATTTTAGATTATTGATATGACTTTTTCAAATATGGGTGAAGCTAAAATTGCCTATAGATCTTTAAAGACAATATCGACTTTTTTGGGGGAAGGCTCGAACAATGGTTCAATTGTTTGATTTTCGTCATTGTAGATAATATCAATCGGAACTCTATGATGGGCACTTACTGAAACCATCTATTTATATGCTCGCACATTGAAATGTTCTAGTTCGATATCTGAACCAAAGCAACGTCTCAGTGCTCTTTTCTGCTATAATCAACGCCGTATTTTGGATGGAAGGCGGGTAGAAAATGTCGCAACTTGAGATAGAACGCATAGGTGCAATTGCGCAGTCGCATCAACCGAAACTTCAGAAAGTATTCAGCGAAGTCAAGAAAATAATTGTTGGTCAGGATGACATGCTTCTCAAACTCACCGTCGCATTATTATGCAGAGGACATGTTCTTCTTGAGGGTGTTCCGGGACTGGCGAAAACACTAACGATAAACACACTTGCAAGTGCGACCGGATGTGCATTTCATCGAATTCAATTCACTCCGGACCTTCTCCCAGCGGATATAGTAGGAACCCGAATTTACAATCCCGCGACAAATGAATTCCACACGCGAAAAGGTCCCATTTTCGCTAATCTGTTACTTGCCGATGAAATCAACCGCGCTCCTGCGAAGGTGCAATCGGCGCTCCTCGAAGCCATGCAGGAAAAGCAGGTTACAATAGGTGAAAATACATTCAAGCTCGATGAACCGTTCATGGTAATGGCTACGCAGAATCCAATCGAGACCGAAGGAACATATCGTCTTCCAGAAGCACAGCTCGACAGATTCATGGTGAAGGTGAAAATCAGCTATCCATCGAAGAAGGAGGAGATGATGATTGTGGAGCGCCAAACCTGCGGAGCGCTTCCGGAAATTACTCCTGTAATAGCACCAGCTGAGATTCTTCAAATGCAACAAGATTGCGACCAGGTTTATGTTGATGAGAATATAAAAAAATACATTCTTGAACTCGTTTTCGCTACTCGAACACCATCGGAATATGGATTGGATCTGGGTTATTTAATTGAGTATGGCGCATCGCCGCGAGCATCGATTTATCTTACTATGACAGCAAAAGCGCTCGCTTTCATCCAGGGACGGGGTTATGTTACACCGGATGATGTCAAGCGGGTTGCCATGGATGTTCTACGTCACAGGGTTTTATTAACGTACGAAGCTGATGCTGAAGATATGTCGAGCGAGAAAGTAATAAGCAGGATTTTGAATACAATCTACGTTCCTTGAATTTTAAGAATCGTTTAAAATCATTAAAAGCGTTGAACGCTTACCTTGTTTTGCATCTCCTTTTTAGCAGGTAAGAATAAGGTTTACGGTATCAATGATTCAGAACAAGATACATACCCATAATGGTTCAAAGAATGAATAACACAGGTGAAAGATGAAAAATCACTTAAAGAGTTTGCTGAAAAAACCTGATGCTGATTATGTGGAAATTAGAATCGAGGACAGCCTGACAACGAGGATTTCCTTCACAGGACCCAGCCTTGAGGATTGCTCACAGAACATCAGTTTTGGAGGAAATGTCCGGGCTCTTGTGAAGGGTGGATGGGGATTCACTACGTTCAATAATCTCGATGAACTTGAGATGAAAATTAAGGAGGCAATCTTACATGCGAGGAATATTGGTAACAGGCGGAATGAAAATCTGAAACTCGCGGATGTGCCGATCGTAGATGCTGTGGTGCCCCTCGATGTCAAGACCGATCCCGCTAAGATATCTCTCACTCGCAAGGTTGAGATAATTAAGAATTACAACACAATGGTTCTTGAGTTCGATAAAGCAATAACTACCTCGACAGTACGCTTTTTCGACAAGAAGAAGCAATTAACGTTCGCGAATTCAGATGGAACATTTATCTCAACGGAATCAATCGATCTTGGCTTCTCAGCCGCGGCATATGTCAAAAATGCGGAGGGTTCATTTTTTAGCTATACGACAGCTGGAACATCAGATGATTTCAATGTCGTTTTGGGCAAGGATGAGAATGTTAGAAAAGTTTGCAGGGATGCTATAGAGATTTCAAAAGTCGAGCAGGCGAAGGGTGGAACATATACTGTAATTCTCGATCCTTTGTTAGCAGGAGTATTTATCCATGAAGCATTCGGACATCTCTCAGAGGGTGACAATGTCTTTGAGGATCCAAATCTCCAGAAAGTGATGGTTTTCGGACGAGAGTTCGGCATGAAAAATCTGAATGTTTCCGATTCAGGTTTAAATCGCGGTGTCAGGGGATATATGTTATATGATGACGAAGGAGTAGCAACAGAGAAAACATGCTTGATACGCGAAGGTAAACTTGTTGGGCGACTTCATTCACGTGAAACAGCAGCGAAAATGGGTGAACATCCAACCGGTAATGCGCGCGCATTGACGTTCGAGTATCCGCCAATACCTCGCATGCGTACAACGGTAATAGAACCGGGTGATGCTCCTTTTGATGAAATGCTGAAAGGAATCAAAATCGGAATGTACTGTATCAATGCCACTGGTGGAGAGACCAATGGCGAACTCTTCACCTTCACTCCTGCCGATGCTTTCATGATTCGCGATGGAAAAATCGCTGAGAGAGTGAGGGACGTTAATCTCTCCGGTAATGTCTTTGAGACACTTAAGAATATCGATATGATCGGCAATGATTTTTCGATAACGGATGGTCCTGGTGGATGCGGCAAAAGCGGACAATATGGACTCGCTACGAGCGAAGGTTCTCCTCATATCAGAATTCAAAATGTTGTGGTCGGAGGTAAATAAAATGACGATTGAAAAAATTCTTGATAAAGCAAAATCGCACGCTGAATCAGCTGAGGTTTTTCAACAGAAAAATAAGAAGCTGACCGTTTCCTTTGAGAATAATAAAATCAAGGACTCATCAACCTCCGATCTTAGCGGAGTTGCGGTTCGTGTTATCAAAAATGGCAAAATCGGCTTTTCATCATCGTCAAAACCCGGAGATGAAAGGGTAGCGGATTTTGCTGTCGAACTCGCTGAGTATGGCAAAAAAGTCACTTTCGATTTTTCAGATAACTTAACCTCTAAAGCTTTCGATGTCGATTTACGCAATTTCGATTCATTGGATGAGAATACCTGCGTCTTCGAATGCGAGAAAGCGATGAACGAAATCAGATCGCTTCATAAAGACCTCCTCGCGACGAGTTCAATTGTCAGGGAGTTTACAGAAAGTCGTGTGCTCACATCAAAAGGACTTGATTTGGTTCAGCGGCTAATAAGGATTACCTGGCTCTGCGGATTCAACTACAATACTGAGGGTAATTTCCTTACATGCTACGATTTTCGAATCGGCAATAAATTCAATGGTTTTGATGATTTGATTAGCAAAGTTAAAGAGGATTATGCCGTCTGTCAGAATAACGAGGCAATACCGGGCGGTCAATATCGAGTTTTGTTTTCACCAAGAGCATTCACACATCTCATGATGGTTTTCAGCTATTGTCTTTCAGGATTCGGTGTAGCGAAAAAAATATCCCCATGGGCTGGTAAAATCGGCGAGAAACTCTTCGATAAGAGAATTACCATACTCACTGACCTGGTTTCGAAAGATTCTGTGTATAGAAAAGCTATTGATGACGAGGGTACTCCGACTGGTAAGCTCACGTTGATTGATAAAGGCGTTCTGAAATCGTTTTATCATACTCGGGATACAGCATCACAGTGCGGACATTCACCTACGGGTCATGCGTACAGGATGAGGTATTCCGCAATGCCAATGCCATCCATCGATGGTATGGTTCTCGCTCCCGGAAAGGATGATACTCAAGATATGAAATCCCAATCTGACATATGGATTGATGATCTTATGGGTGCAATGATGTCGAATCCTTATTCCGGGATAATCAGCGGGAATATTTCTATGGGTTATATCATGGAGAATGGCAAAAGGCGAGCTCGTATTAAAGATGCTGTGCTGAGCATTAATGTGTTTGATGCATTCAAAAATAATATTGTCGCGATTTCAAAAGAGACAGCGAGATATGGTTTTCCGGGGCTTTTTAATCTTTATGATGCGCCCTGGTTGCTTTTTGATAATATCTCCGTCTCCGCATGATGCGGTCAATCATAGTTTCATTAAGGATTTATCATAATCGACAACAATGTATTTCTTGCCTTTCTGAATAACCTTGTGACCCTCTTTTTCAAGAAGTTCCTTATGACTTTCAATCCCACCAGGATATTTTTCGTTCAACAGTCCACCCGTTTTGAGTGTTCGCCAATATGGTGTTGTGTTCTTCTTCCCTTCAGTTGCTGCTTCAAATGACGCGTTTGCCGCTATCCAAGCGAAAATGCCCGCGGTTATCGGTCATCCGAATGATGCTTTATGTTTCCTCGCGAGCTTCTCACGGATATCGTTAACCGTAATTAGTTTTCCTTCCGGTACTTTCCTCATGATTTCATCGACCTCGATAGGCGCCGGAATAACGCATGTACCTTCACCCCATCTCTTGCTCATCTTCTCCGTAACCTTAATCACCTTTGGCAGATCCTTGCTGTCATGCAATTTCTCTTGCCACGATTTCTTTAATTTTGAAGTCATTTTGTTTTCACCTTGACATGTTCACTTCACAGCTAAAATTATAGGGTAAAATCCTACTTAAATTTTTTCTATTGTTACGGATCACCATGTCTTCTTATCCAAACTGCGATACTGAATCGCTTCAGCTATATCCGCGGTTTGGATTTCATCACGACCCGCTAAATCGGCGATCGTTCGAGCAATCTTGATAACCCGATTGTACGCTCGAGCGCTCAAGCCGAGAGAATCTACAGCTCGTTTCAACAATGCCTCTGATTCATCCGGTAACCTGCAAAACTCACGCAGCTCTTTTTGGCTCATCCGGGCATTAACATGCATCCGTCGATTCTTATATCGCTTAATCTGACGTTCTCGGGCTTCTCGAACACGGTTTCGAATCGCATCGCTCGATTCACCCTCGATCCCCAGTCCCCGAAGCTTCTCATATGGAACTCTCGGGACCTCGATGTGAATATCTATCCTGTCCATTAACGGTCCGCTGATTCGTTTGAGATAGTTCGCGATTCCATGACTCGAGCAGATGCATTCCTTAACTGAATCGCCATAGAAACCACACGGGCATGGATTCATCGCAGCGACAAGTGTGAACTCGGCTGGGAATGTGAGTGTTGTCGTCGCACGCGAAATTGTCACTTTCCCATCCTCCATTGGTTGACGAACCACCTCGAGCACATCCCGACGAAACTCCGGTAACTCATCAAGGAAAAGTACCCCGAGATGCGCAAGTGAAACCTCACCGGGACTTGGGTATGATCCTCCTCCAACAAGTCCGGCTGATGAAATAGTATGGTGTGGTGCTCGAAATGGTCTGTGTCGTTGAATACCAACATTCTGTGGGAGCATCCCCATTATGCTGTAAATCTTAGTTATCTCGAGCGCCTCTTCGAAGAGCATTGGTGGTAGAATCCCCGGAAGTCTTTTCGCGAGCATGCTTTTCCCGCTTCCCGGAGGACCAATCATCAGAACATTATGACCTCCGGATGCGGCTATTTCGAGTGCGCGTTTGGCGAGCTCCTGTCCCTTGACCTCGTTCATGTCGAGCTCTATTGGAGCATTGAGCCAATCGTCAATCATGTTCTCCCCGACATAAGGCGTTAAATCGGCATATCCGTTGAGCGATTCGACAAGCGCTTTCAGGTCGATGAATGGATAAACATCGAGCTCTTTAACTAAGGAAGCTTCGTTGCCGTTGTCCGATGGAATAATCACGCCTTTTAAACCATCCCGTTTCGCCTGAATAGCAACAGGGAGCACCCCGTTAACTCGTCGCAACTGACCATCAAGACTGAGCTCTCCGAAAACGACATAATCGCGAAGGTCATCGCGATTAAGCTGCCCGGTCGCGCTGAGGATTCCGAGCGCGATTGGTAGATCGTAGACCGGACCGTATTTACGGATATCCGCAGGAGCAAGGTTCACCGTAATTCGTTTCAAAGGAAAAGCGAATCCGGTGTTCTTAATAGCGCTTCGGACACGCTCCTTTGATTCGTTAACCGCGGTATCGGGGAGTCCGACGATATGGAAATATGGCATCCCGTTGGTCAGATCGACTTCAACGGACACGGCTTGGGCATCGACTCCCATAACAGTGGATGACACAACTCTTGCAAGCATTGTTTATTCTCCTTATAAAATGTTTTCACTTAATAGACGTCACCGATGATGAAATCCTTGCAGGATTCCGAAGAATTTTTAAACAACGCACCCCACGCGTAGGCACGGGGAAGAAAATCATCCCTTCTCTTATAGTCGGTACGCAAATGCACTATTGACCATCTCGTAAAACACCGATAAAATTTGAGAAGATAATATTGTCAATCAAATGCCGAAGTGGCGGAATCGGTAGACGCAGCAGACTCAAAATCTGCCGCAGGCAACTGTGTGAGGGTTCGAGTCCCTCCTTCGGCATAAATCAAAATGTCCCGGCATCGGAATGCCGGGTTAATTTTATTTAATAAAAATCTAATCATGCACGACATCTACAAGCTTAAAAATACAATACAGGAATATGCATGGGGATCGAGAACCGCGATTCCGGAATTATCAGGTGAGAAGTCGCCATCTGAGAATCCTCAGGCTGAGCTTTGGATGGGAGCACATCCGAAAGCACCATCGCTTGTGGAGGTCGAAGGCAGCCTTGTTTCATTGAATTATTTCATCAAAAGACATCCCGATGGAATCCTTGGAGAGAAAGTAGCGCAAAGATTCAATAACCAGCTTCCGTTTCTGTTTAAAGTAATCGCAGCTGAGAAACCTCTTTCGATTCAAGCGCATCCGAATCGAGAGCAAGCGATAGATGGCTTCAAGCGGGAGAATTCTTTGGAAATTCCTCTGGATTCTCCCAATCGCAACTATCGCGATGAAAACCACAAGCCGGAGATAATTTGCGCTTTGACGAATTTCTGGGCTTTGAATGGCTTCAGAAAAATTGTGGAGATAATCGAACTTGCTGATATGCTGAGAGGCGAAGAGCTTGAACGTGAAATCGATACAATGAAAAAGCAACCCAATAGTTCAGGTTTAAAAATTTTCTTTGAATCGCTGATGATGATTCCCGATGAGAGGAAAAAATCGATTGTGAAGATAATGGTTGAGAAATCGTCCAAGTTGGAAAATCAAAACATTATATTCAAGTGGATTTGTCGATTGCATGATGAATACCCTGCTGATATAGGTATTCTTGCGCCCGTGTATCTGAACCTGATTGAGCTTAAACCCGGGGAGGCGATGTTTCTTGATGCGGGCGACCTTCATGCATATCTTGAGGGAGTCGGGATCGAACTCATGGCTAATTCGGATAATGTTCTCCGAGGAGGTCTGACTCCCAAGCATGTCGATGTTCCCGAGCTTATGAAAATTGTTAACTTCAGGGAGAAAAAGCTTGAGTTGATCGATCCTGCTGATACGGTCAGTTGCGAAAGGGTTTATGTCACGCCTGCGGAGGAGTTCGAGCTTTCGGTAATCGAGCTGAAAAAAGGTTCAGAGTATTCCAGCGATTTGTATCATGGTATTGAGATAATGATAGTCGTGGATGGTGAAGCTTTGATAAGGGATATACACCGGGGAAATGCGATAGAACTCCCGAAAGGCTCATCAATATTGGTTCCATCCATTGCCACAGATTATAGAATGACCGGTAGAGCGGTGATATACAAAGCCGGGATTCCTAAAATTTGATTCCTCTATGATTGAGCCACAATCCTTGAAAGAATCACCAACCTTGATTCGAGAATCGTAACAGGAATAGACATCAATTATGATGTTATCCAGAAACCGGATTTCAATTTCAATGTTAAAAGCGATGCTGAATTGGCATATGAAAAATCCGGTTAAAATGACACAACTGATATCTCAGCGAGTCTGGGATGGAACCTTAAAAAGAAATTTTCCGATAGGCTGACATTTCAACATGAGCTGAAATATGTCCTCGAAAGCGGGGATTTTAATGATTTGTTTCTGTCCACCAATGCTGAACTACGCTCGAACCTAACCAAATCTCTTTTCTGGAATTTAAAAGTCGCGATGGATTACGACTCGACGCCATCATCAGATGAAACCACAAATATAAAATACACCCTCGGCATCGGCTGCGATTTGTTCTAATCAAAAGGAGATTGCCCCGATCTTCGTAGGGCGCAGTTTCTACTGATTAATATCATGACTGAAGTCTCTAAACCCTAAAAAATCAGATAATGAACTACAGGCTTTATGAAGATTTGACAGTTCATCGCGGTTCAATTTCCTAAAAGGTTTTATATTCATTATTATTTTTGAGCCCTGAGACTTGGAACGCCAGGTGGCGGCAACTTTTCCCCGGAGTAATACGAGAGCCTCGACTTGTGCCACCGGAAGAAACACTTTCTTGTAATCCGATGGGTCGAGAAATCTACTCTTGTCGCGATGGCTCATCATGAGTGCATCAAATTTAGGTAAAATGACAGTCTCATGTAAATCGTCATCAATACTTTTTGCAAGGAATTCGTCCTTTTTGAGAAGATAATATGTTCCGGGCAGATCGGAAACCTCGATCGGGATTAGTTCGGATGCGCATGATTCAAACAACGAGCGTATTGTCTGCATTCTAAGCCCTGACCAGTGAGCGAAATCCTGAATCGTAGCTGGTCCGTATGATGAAAGGTAACGAAAGAGAAGTTGGTGCATCGCAATTTCTTTCGATTGCGGTTTCCAGGGTATTTCAGCAAGCCAGATATCGCGGCGTGCGAATCGGGTTTCTCGTCCGCTGAGTTCGTTGATTACAACATCGCCCGTGAATATGAGTCGCTTCACATCGACACCCCATGATGCACCTCTGATTTTTCCGAGTTCTGGCACCTTTGCGTGTAATTCCGAACGATAAAGGGGACCATTCGCAAGGGCGCTCATTATCATGTTGTTCTGTCTCTGAACATCTTTTTGGTCGAGTCCCTCACACTTTTTCAAGCGAACCAAGTGTTCACAGGAGTATTCATGGCCGATGGATTGTGCAAGCATGGCGAGGTCGGAGCTCGCAATCGCATGAATGGTGCTTCGCATGCACCATATTTTCACAAGCTCGTGCGTTTTGGAGAATGCATCATCAACCCAGCTGGATTTAAGGTTTTCGCATCGTGCCCAGATGGCTATCGGTACGCTCGCGGCATACTGTGCCTGAATAGCAATAATCGCCCTGACCGCATCAAGCGGTTTTTTTGCAGGTTTGGTCAAGAACTGGCGTTTGAGTGTAAACATCCTCGCCTTTTCTTGTGTCAATTCAATCCTGCTCTCTCGTGACATGTCGGGTCCGCCTTTATTTAAACGACATCAATATTCGAATAATAATACATGATATAAGGGCTGAGGAGGAATGAAAAAATGGGGACAGTCCCTTCTCAATGAATCGTATATGTAAAAGCATTAGGTAAAATGCGACTTGTTGAACGAATCCGGAAACTAAAAACTTGTGGACTGTCCCCATTTTTTCAATCGCTGATGCCGGCGTACGTTAATCTTGAACTTTTAACATCCTTGAAACAATCTAACATTAAAGTATACTAAGAGCTGAATCTACGTATCTATCAAATATACGGAGATATTTAATGCTTCGCATTTTTGCAATATCCGTAATCATATTCCTGATACTTATTCCTCCCCTTTTCGCGGATGAACTGTTCTTCAAGAATGGTGACATCATCACAGGCAAACTCATAAAACTTGAGGATGAAAAAATCACTTTTGAGACTGAAAACATGGGGATGATTACTGTTGATATATCGAAAGTGAAAACACTATCTACAGATGACAGGATGGAGATTCATCTAAAAAGCGGTGATGTTATTTTCGTAGCGATGGGAGCGGTCGATGGTGGTTTCTTCGCGCCGGAAAGTCCCGAAGCTCGCATTTATTCTGCATCCGATATCCTTTCTATCAATAGAATGGAGGATTGCGGCCCCTTGCCTCCGGAAGATATGCAATCCGCTTCCTTGGAACAGAAACGTAAAACGAGCGGACATCTCAATGCTGATGCCACGTTGAAGCCGGGGACATCAGTCGAGAATATCAGCACCGGCGTGAATCTCGATATCACAAGGGAAACAGGCTCAAATAAAATCTCAGCAGCGATAGGTTACCTCTATGGTGAGCAGATAGATAAAATAGCGCAAATGACCACTCCAACTCAGGATTCGGTATATGCTGTTGGCAAATATGATTTCTGCCTTCGCAAAAAACCGTTCGGTTACGTAAGCACAAGATTTGAATCCGATAGAATCGCTGACCTAGATTCAAGGATCTCCACCAGCACCGGGATCAATTACGATGTTATCCGGAAACCGGATTTCAAGCTCAACGTTAAGAGCGATGCTGAAGTTCAGTACGAGAAGTACGGGCAGAATGACACCACGGATTTATCCGCGAGTCTTGGATGGAACCTTCAAAAGAAATTTTCGAAAAAACTCATGTTTGTGCATGAGCTCAAATACGTTCCCGAAAATCGTAATTTCAGCGATCTTTTTCTTACCACGAACGCGGAGCTTCGTTCAAACCTTACAAAATCGCTTTTCTGGAATTTAAAAGTCGCAATGGATTACGATTCCACAATCGAAGATACCGACAAAGCCAATATGACTTACACTCTCGGAATCGGCTGGGATTTGTTTTGAGGGTTTTATTTTTATGTAGCCTGGCATCGCGTTGAAACATATTTTCGATAGATGAACAAAAGCAAATCAGCGATTCTGGGAATCTGCTGAAAAACAAAAATCCCGGCATGCTTTCAGAACATTTTTTTTACAACTTATTTGATTCTGTCGGCATGCCGGGCTACATTTTTTTCAATAATCACAAATTATAAATTCTCTAATTAAAAGTAATCGATCTTGGTGACCTTGGGACCCTGCTGCATGATATGCACGGAGAATTCGTTATCGTTGATGTCGATAAATTTCGGAATGTTCGTGCATGCGGGAGTAACCGTATCTCCGATCTGGTCGGCAAGCCCGCCAGTGATTGTGCTGTAGATGCATACTGTTCCACCTACACCGGGAGGAGGATTTGGGAAAAGCGTATTGTCTATTAAGACAGCGAGGGAAACTTGACCTGGGGCTGGACCGAATTGGGCATGTGCAGGGAGAAGCTCGATATCAATCGGCTGACACTGTAGTGCACCACCGGAAATGAGTGTATTGATCGTTAATACAAAGCTCACAGGATCATTTGGACCAGAACCGGTATCGATGATCTTGAAAACCTCGACTCTCCTGTTGACTTTCAAAGCGACATAGACATAGATTGTGTTCGCTTCAGGTCCGACCTTGCAGTCGATTCCACTGATATCAGCTGGGTCAACCTGTCCTGGATTCATGCCTACCAACCCAGGTGGGAAGAATGCCTCCCACTTGATATCGTTATCGGTGTAGTTGAGTCCCTGGGGAGCACCGCCGATACCCTGGAATCCGACGAGTCCAAAACCGGTATCCACGTATATGGCGCACTGATAGCCGTCAAATGTATCGCAGCAATCGACATCGAATAGAGCTGTGGTGGATGGCACATGGACCATATAGTGGCGATTGTCATCCGCCTGTGGGTTGATTATGAAGTTCTTGTTCAGGTCGAAATTGCAGTATGTGTCTGCGTTCAATATAGGTGGTGGTATCATGAGCCAAGGAACTGTTGTTCTCATGTTGCACCATCCGAAAGCACCATCGAAAGCAGCGTCAATTCTTGTTGGCATCCAGGGTTGGAAATTCAGATTTCCGGGATCGAGATTGAGAATTGAGACATAGAATATGGGTGGATTGCCCCATCCCGGATATTTCCATATCTCTGTACATTGCATTGCTACATCCATACTTGCGACATACGCATGACCCGTGCTTGAAATTATTCCGAAGTCGAGCGTGCATGGTCCTACGGGAAGGTCCCATGAGCCATCCTCGTGCCAATCGGGCGGGAGGATGACTTCAGCATCGAAGGTCAGGTATGTTGCGAACTCAAGCATGGCATAGTTATTGAGAGCGAGACCATCCGGACTATCGATTAGATAATCGCGTGTACCAGTGGGTGGGACAACACCAACATCACGCTCATCCATAACTCGTACAAGACCGGTATACAGACCCACGGCAATGTTTTTCTCATTGGCTATGGGGATTTCATAAACAAGAGGATCATCCGGACCGCCATCACCGCTGACAAATGTATCACCCGCGACCTGCTTGAGTGTATTTGTCATACCGGGGATTTCAACTGCTACGGATTCAACCTCTGATGCCGCGTATATATCCGATGGATTCAGAAGGGCTGGATCCACATTTGCGTCAATCTGCCAGTCATATACACTGACAATTACATCGACGGGAGTCGTGGTGTCGCCTGCGATCCAGAAGCCATCAGCCTCGGCTTTTACCTTCCATGCGGCTTTCCTGTTGAACTCAGGGTTGTAGTATGTCGGGTTGAGTCTTTGCGCTTTCTTAGCACTGAATCCATAACCCATGGTGAGGTACATGTCGAAAGCGCAGGGAGTACCGGGTATCAAGTTGAAATACACATCAAAGAAACTCTCCGCTCCCATCGCGAATTTGTTGTAATTGCCAGTTGGGATTGGAAGTTCCTCGCTGTCATCAACAACTAACACATATGGGATTGCCTCCTGTTTCCTGAGGGCATTCGCGAGTTCTCGCGTGTATCCATCAGCATTAGCGACTACACCTGCGTATACACCCACTCCGATCTGAGTGTAGCTTTTTGGGGTTGAAGAGGTCGGCAGAATAACCAACGCGAGATCGAAAACATCGAGATCAAGTCGGTTTTTCGCTGATGGAGGTAGTGTTGTAACGCCGGGATCGAATGGATGTCTAATGTAGAAGGTTAAAGCCAGTTGACCTCCTATAAATGAGAATCCACTGAGCTTCAGGCAGTCCACACAGGGTGTGCCTGTGAAGAATCCGATACCACTAACTATGTAGCTTTCACCGATTGCGCTCTGTCGAATCGGATTCAGCTCAACGCTTTCACTTACCGGGTCCACCGATAAAGTATATGCACCCATAATGCCAATCGCGTTGTTAGCGTCGGATCCGGTCAGACTGATTGATGAATCATTGATAACCGGATTGCCTGAATTTCCCCCTCCACTACATCCAAAGATTAAAGCAATTGTAAAAATCAGAACCAAGAAGGCTATGCGCTTAAGCATAGTACACCTCCCCAAGCGTTTTAAATGACTAATTTAAGTATTAATTTATTAAATACTAACATGTATAAATATAAATGTCAAATTGATAAAGGAATTGAGATAAGCATATCTTAATATTATGATGTAAAGAGCATGTAATAAGACTATATATAAGTGTTCGTTTAATTTTTGCACTTATTTAATAACCAAATCGAATTCTTTTAATCCCTTAAAATCAAGCATATCTGCAAAAGCAGTTTCTATGAAATAATTCCTTCAAAATGCATATCAAAATTCAAATGATGATACATGATATAATAATTTAGGAGGAAGTGGAATTATGAACGAAGCAGCAATTAGACTGCATGTTGAACTTCTTGAGGATGGCGTTTATCTTGCTACAAGTCCTGATTTGCCGGGTTTAATAGCAGAAGGACGAAGCATCTCTGAATCTGTGGAAATTGCTCAAGGGCTTGCCCGTAAAATCCTTGAATCCTGTATTGAACATGGTGATCCTATACCTCCTTGTCTTACAAAGCATATAGTTAATCTCCAGGATGTTGAATTTGTGGTTCCAGTGAGTGTTTTATGATGGGGAGACTGGCTGGGTTCAAGTATCACGAGGTCATAAAGCGTCTCAGACAGTTCGGTTATGTATTTGATCGTCCAGGACCTGGAAGTCATGAAGTATGGATAAATACTCACACAAGAAAAAGAATTACACTCCCGAGACATTCAAAAGATATGGCAGAAGGCACTTTAAGAACTCCTTTGCGTGATGCAGGCATTACTGAAGATGATTTTTTAGAAGCTTAAATTGGATTTAACCAAAGCCCCCACCACCGGGAGTTCTGATTTCAAGAATATCACCAGCATCGATAATCGCATGGAAATGACCATTCAACCTGATAGTTGCACCATCCTTCTTTATTAATATGTTTTCCCCAGTTGCTCCGTCTTTCCCACCTTTTAAACCAAACGGATGGTTTATTCGTCTTTCACTGAGAATCGAAATCTCCATCGGTTCGAGGAATCGATAGGAGCGTATAACGCCATCACCGCCACGCCATCTGCCCTGACCACCGGAGCCTCTCCTGATGAGAAATTTCTCAAGACGAACCGATGGAAACCGGGTTTCGATGACTTCGGGGTCTGTGATGCGTGTATTGGTCATATGAACCTGTACTGCTGATGCGCCGTTGAAACCTTCAATTGCGCCTGATCCTCCTGCGATAGTCTCATAATACTGGCTTTTACCATCGAGAGTACCGAACAGAACATTATTCATGGTTCCCTGGCTCGCGGCAGCAATCCCAAGAGCGCCGAAAAGAACATCGACAATCCTTTGTGATGTTTCCACATTACCCCCTGAAACAGCGAGTCCGGATGATGGATTCAAAAGCGAACGAGGAGGGATGATTATGGTTACAGGATCAAGACATCCGTCGTTTAGCGGTATCGGACGGTTTATCAGCGTTCGGAAAACATACAGAACAGCAGCTCTTGTCACTGCCGGAGGAGCATTGAGACTTGATTGAAGCTCGCTATCGGTGACTGTGAAATCGACAATCGCCTGAACCTTACCATGCTCGTTTCTGAAAAGCTTTATTCGGACTCGAATTGCGGCTCCGCAATCGAGATAATCTGCAAATTCATATGTTTTTGACTGATTGTTGTTTAGAAGGTCGCCAAGGACTTTCTCCATAGCGTATCGGGCATCATCGCGAATATGCCCCATATATGCGTTTACGACATCATCGCTATATTTCTCACACAGATTCTGCATTTCAATGATTCCTCTATTTACAGCTGCAACTTGAGCGCGGATATCCGCGAGGCGTTCAGGTAGATTCCTCGCCGGGTATAAACCTGATGTAAGAACGCGAGAAAGGATTTCCTTAAGAAATTTATTATCGCGCACAATAAGAAGATTTTTTATTACGACTCCTTCCTCTTCGAGTTTCGTAGCGAAGGGAAACATTGAACCTTTCGCGATACCGCCAACATCAGCATGATGACCTCTCGCGGCGAGATAAAACATCTGTTTTCCCTTTCGAAACACAGGAGCAACTACCGTTATATCAGGAAGATGAGAACCGCCTGAATATGGATCATTTGAACAGTAAAAATCGCCCTCTCTCATGTCATCACTGTTTGATTCGATAATGTTTCTTACTGTTTCACTCATTGCGCCGATATGGACAGGAATATGCTGAGCGTTGGCGATCAGCTGTCCGTGACGGTCAAAAACAGCGCATGAGAAGTCCAGTCGTTCCTTGATATTGACTGAATGTGCAGTTTTCTCAAGCAGTTTTCCCATCTGCTCTGCAACACCCATGAACAGATGATGAAAAACCTCGAGCAACACAGGATCATATGCAGTTTCCACACGCTCGGTTTTTTCTTCGATTAAAGTGAGTCTTACGATTCCTGAATCATCAAGAACAAGGTCGAATCCGGGCTCAACGACTATGGTCGAATGAGGCTCAACGATTAGAGCTGGACCATGTATTACATCCCCTATAACAAGCTCCTCCTGTTTGAAAACAGGAACTTCTACGGAATTTATACTATCAAAGTAAACATGAGCTGAATGCCCCGGTTGATTTGTTTTTGATTTTTTATTTTTAGAACCGGATTGGAATAGATTCGATGGCATCGTCTTTTTTTCAGAAACTTCGATACGAATATTCACTATTTCGATTGAGTCATCAAGCGGGACAAATCCGAATTCCTTTAAGTGAGCATTAATAAATGATAATTTCAGAACTTCGACAGAATTTTCAAAAATGAGTGTTAACGGTGTATCAGTTCCGGGAGTTCGAAGATCGAGTTCGATTTTGTATTCAAGTTCACGATTTTCAGGAAGATTGCCCTCATCGCTAATGACAGATTCAATGTCTCTTTTAATTTCCATCGCTCTTCTTTCAGCAAGCATAAGCGAGTCGTTATTTAGAGGAGCGAGGAAAGTCTCAATTCGAGTTCTTCGATGAGGAGCGAGGAGGATTCCAAAAGCGGAAAGAAGGCTTGCCAGCGGAGGAACTAATATTTTGCGAATACCGAGAGCTTTAGCGATACCGCAAGCGTGCTGCGCGCCGGCGCCGCCAAAACATATTAAAGTATGAAAACGCGGATCATGACCTCGAGCGATCGATAGCTCTTTTATCGGACGGCTCATCACTTCGTTTGCGATTCGTATGAAACCAAGCGCAAGCTCCTCAACCGTCATTTTTATCCCTTGCGATTTTTCGATTTCACCGGCTATATCTTTCATTCGTTGAATCGATTCAGATATATCGAGCGGTCTGTCACGATTGTGTCCGAAGACATTTGGAAAATATTTTGGTTGAAGACGTCCGAGAACAAGGTTGGCATCGGTAAGGGATGCTGGCCCGCCATGCCCATAACATGCGGGACCCGGATTCGCGCCTGATGAATCGGGACCGACTGTTAATTTGCGACCATCGAACCTGAGGATGGAACCTCCTCCGGCAGCTATCGTTTTAACTGCAAGCATGGGGGTTGTAAATCGAACTCCTCCGGTTTCAACATCGAGGATTCTTTCAAGCGATCCCGACCAGCGGCAGACATCGGTCGATGTTCCTCCCATGTCGAATCCTATTACCGCCTTTTCTCCTGCGATTTTGGCGATCGATTCAACTCCCAGAGCGCCTCCGGAAGGACCGGATAAAATTGCATCCTTGCCAGTGAATGAAGATGATGCGAGAAGTCCTCCGGAACTCGACATGAAATAAAGAGGAATAGAACCTGTCTTGCCCCGAATACTCTCGGCATATTTCGCAAGAATCGGGGTGAGATATGAATCCACTAAAGTAGTTCGACCCCGTCCGACTACTTTTATAAGCGGCATCGTTTCATGTGATGTTGAAACATGAGTGAATCCGACTTTCAATGCTTCTGTTTTGGCGATTCTCTCGTGTTCCGGATTTTTCCATGAGAAAAGAAAAACAATCGCTATTGATTCTATATTCTCTTTTTTCAACTGGCTTAGAGCGTTTTTGAGGCTACCCATATCTATTGGTTTTATTATTTCACCATTGGGACCGGTTCTCTCATCCACCTCAATGACCGATTTATAGATAATATCCGGCTTTTTGATTGCAAGCGCGAAGATATCCGGTCGATCCTGCGTTCCAATTTCGAGGATATCTCGAAATCCGCTTGTGATTAGCAATCCGGTCGGCGTTCCTTTTCTTTCAAGGAGTGCGTTTGTTGCTACAGTTGTTCCAATGCGAATCCATGCTATTTCATCATGGGGAAGGGGAGACCGAACGGGGAGATTGAGAATTTGTCGAATACCCTCGATACCGGCATCATCGTAAACATCGCTTTCTGATAGAACCTTTGCGATTTCAAAATTGCCATCAGGTGAAATGCCGATAATATCCGTGAATGTGCCTCCGCGATCGATCGCGAATCGCCATTTACCATCGGTTTTTTGCTCGTGGGTTTTCATTAAACGATGTGATTATTAAGGATTCGTTGATATTTGGCAAGCGTATCGAAAATGGGAAAAAATGGGGACAGTCCCAATCAAACAGATCTAACGAACAGAGAGTAATGATAAAATGCGACTTGTAAAACGGACAGAGATACTAAATATGTGTGGACTGTCCCCATTTTTTCCATTTTATTTTAAGATTTCTTAGCTGCGATAAATATCAAAACTGAATGAAATCGGGATATTATTTTGAAACCGGAGGCGAAATGTACGACGAATTCATATTACTTTTAAGAAAGTATCGGGAAAGGCATCACCTCTGCACGGACCCGATGACTGAGTGCGATGTACTAAATGAAGAAAATCGTTTTGGAACGCTTCCTGTCAGCTATCGTGAATTTCTCCTTCAGGTTCCAACGGGGGTGTTCTTCAACGAGGCTTTTATCCTGTATGATGGGCTTCTCTCATTCGAGGACCTTTCACTGCAAATTCGCACTGAAAGCGAGGAGGGATTAGTCGCGTTCGGCGATAATCTTGCCGGAACGATTCTTTGTTTTGATACGAGAAATCCCGGTCCTGATGGCGAATGGCCGGTCGTTGAGTATGTTTATCCTGATTATCGTGTTCAGGTCGCGAACAGCTTCTGGGAATGGATAATGGGGATGGTTACAGCTCTTGTCTAATTCGACTGTATTCTATTAAAAAAGTATTGCATGTCATTCCGAAGTGAAATTCAGAATTTGACATCATTTATATAAATACATAACCGTAGTTAAAATTGTCAAATTCTGAATTTCACTGAGGAATCTCTATTTTGTATCTATTATCAGTGGATTAACAGCCGCATGGTTAGCAACTAATACTGGTCATTCCCATCTGAAATATACCAGAGCACATCCATTTTTCCGTAATAATCGCCAAATCCGCCCTCGATTCCATCTTCAAATGTTCTTCGAACTATATAATGTTCGATTGCGTTTCCATCGATTACACTCTGAGCTGCGACACCTGGATATGTCTGCGCGGCATCAGACGCTATACCACTGCCAACCTCTTCATCTATCCTGAAAATATCCTCAAGGAGATCCCACCCGTTTCGATCGGTATAACATCTTGTTCGTGATTGGAGCAGTTGAGTGCCGGAATTATAAAAACCGTACGAAACCAGGTAGAAGTTCTGATAGCTCATTGTATTGACAACATCGATTGCCGGATTTGTGCACATGTCATTCCCAGATGCATTCTCCAGAGCCATATCAAGACTGCCTGAATAGCCAATTATGTGAATTCGAAGGTCCACATCCGAGGCGCCATTTCTCTGGCTTAGATACGCAACAGCAATTTTTTCGCCGCCTGCAGCGATTGATGGCGCATATTCATCGATATTATCAGGTGTATCAAGTATATTTCCATTACTGGACCAGGATAGACAGTCATCAGTAAATCCTAAATATAAATCTGTGCCGAGTGTACCCTCATCGCGTTTATCCTCCCATACGCAATGGAACCGATTGCCTTTAATCGTAATGCTTGGATTATATTGGTATAGTGCGGCACCCTCAACAAATACCTTATCCGTCCATGTATGTCCGAAATCAGTTGAACGCATGGATGTTATCCTTGAATAAGTTGGAGCATTTGTTTCCTGAAATATACAGTAGAGAATATCATTGTGATAAATCAAGCATGGAGAATAGACACCTTGTCCAACTGACAGGTGCCCTATATTAGCGGGTTCAAAACCAGTACCATCCAAATTTCCATGAATCGTATAGATTTCCGGCATACCTACTTCTTCGATATAAGCCATATACACGCCGGCATTTGCTCCGGTTGGGATAATCACCATGGCGGGATCAACATAATCTGAACCTGGAACTACCGTAGTATCACTGAGTAATTCACCCTCCTTGTAGCGCGCGAGATGAATGCCATAACTTCCTGAAAGTGTTGATTGATATGCGATATAAAATGTGTCGTCAACAAGAGCCACCGCATTACTGTTGCTGCGGCTGGTGGAGGAATACGGTCCTGTATCTTCAATTCTTTCTTCATCGGCAAGCCCCGGACCATAAGCAGCCATTTCGTAAATGTATTCTCCGGGTGGAACGGAGTTTGTGCGAACTCTTAAAGCTAGATTTCGTTTCCCGGGAGTCGAAAGGTCAATATATGAACTTGGTAAACCGCTTCCATCCATATCGAAATTTACACCATCGTAATCGAAATCCCATCGGTATTGGAACATCTTATGGCTGTAATCCATGAAGAAACCGGCATTCACATTCGTTCCCCATCGATCAAAAAGCGTGGTGCTATCAACCCATAATTCACCGTTGTACTTTTGGGGATATGAGAGATTCGGAACGTTAATCCTTATCATACCGTAATAAGCATAATCGCGGATATCGCTTGTCGCGTATGGGAATCCGGACGGTGATTCCGGTATTGGCGAGCGTCCGGAAGGTGAAGCAGCTCCATACAACTGATCTCTGATAGCGATATAACCTTCAATTTCGGAAGCGGGATATTGAAGCTCGTTTCTCACTATCATCCTGTATTGAAGCGGGCTACTGGGTGTTCCATTTCCGGATTCAGGGATTGTGGCGACAACAGGATTGGTCATCATACTGGGAAAATATGCCTCCAGTGACGCCACTTTGCTCGATTCCTTTAATCCGGATAGATTCGATGGGTTTGGATAGGATGGATCAACTGCCGCGTTATGCTGCCAGTCAAAAACCTGCACGACAAGCTCAGCAGTTGAGTCTGGATCGTTATATGTCAGGTTATTACTCTCAATCCAGTATTCCATTCGCCATGGTTCAGTTCTGTTAAAAGCAGGGAGGTAATATTGAGGATTTGTCCTGTTCGCGAGGACGGCGGATTGACCATATGCCACATCCGCAACTATATAAAGCCACATCTTATCCAAATTATAACCCGAGATTACCGCAGTACGCTGATAGGTTTTAGTACCAACGGGCATAACATTGTATCCTGTTGGATTCTGGGGATCGAATGTGCCCATGCTCCAAGTCTCAAAAAATCTAAGGTAGGGATTTAGATTTGCTGGAGCATCTTCGGTATATAAAAAGTAATTAGGATCGTCGATTAGTTCATCATAATGGCTTGTAAAGCCTTCAGCATTTAGAATCCATCCATTTGCTATTTTTGCGTCCTCCTCGGTGCCATCCGGTTTGGTTATTTTCATGGGAATACTCATGTAATATGGACTTGCGATTAGAAATATCGCTCTCACATCGAAACCATGCAGGTCAGGACGAGTCGCGATATTTGTGAAAGGATGCCTCATCAGGATATCAAGATGGATATTGTTATCTTCAGCCCTTCTGATTCCCGCTATCGCGAGACAATTCTCGCAAGGAGAAATTGTCAGGAATTGGGAAAGGTCAGCATCAAAAGTATCCCCGATTTTCGCGGCATTGCGCGCTGGATATATTTCCGCTGTAAGGTTTTCAGCATCCAGTAAAACCTTCCATGCTCCAAGGACACCTGGATAGCTCATGCTTTTTTGATTTTGGGTAAGAGACTCGGATGATATATTCTGTTGTTCTTCCGGAAGTATCGCGTTTCGAGCGTTGGAACATCCAAGAAGCGATATTAAAAGCATCATGATTAAAATTGAATTGATTAACGGTCTCATTCTTATCACCTCGCAGGTGAATTGGTTAATGATTATACTGACAATGATATAGCATTCAGTACCCCATGTAAAATTCAATAAAACACTGGAAAAATAGAATTGAAAAATCTTATCGCTTCTGATTTTATGAATCGCCGATCGCTTTTCCTTTGTATCTACTTTTTATATATCTCAGCGACCTGAATACCTGTGACATCCAGTCGCAATTCCTCCTGATAACTGGAACCAAGTGGGTCGGCGCCGAGGGTATATTCGCCTCCGACATCGCGTCCTTTCTTTGATGAAACCTGTATTTCCTTCAGTATTCCCTGTACAAAAACGATTTTTTTATCGAGGCTTTTGGGGAGTTTGAATTTTTCCGTGGCGCATTTAAGGATACCGTTGTCGATAATCTCAAAAGTGGTAATACCGACTTGCTCATTGATAGAGCTGATTTGACCTTTGATTACAATTTCATGGTTAAGATACATTCCTTTATCATCGAGGATATCCCTTAATGCAACTCCTTTTTTTGTATCAACTGGAGTTCCATATTTACCTTCCGGGTTTTCAACCGGTTCCTGGATACATCCCATGAACATTAAGATTGATAAAAATAGTGTAAGAAGAATCCTGTAACGCATAACAAACCTCCATGATTCCGAGTACTTTGATTATAACATGCAAAAAAGCCGCCTTTTAGACGGCTTGGATTATCTGTAGCTTATGTTTCACTGTTTACTGTTTGAGCTGCTTGGAGTCAGGTCGGATCGTCTTCATGAAAGGCTCGAGAAAATCAATCGGGATCGGGAATACTATGGTTGAGTTTTTCTCTGTCGCAATCTCAATCAAACTCTGGAGATACCTGAGCTGGATAGCAATTGGATGTCCGCCCATGACAACCGCGGCCTGGGTGAGTTTCTCCGATGCCTGCAGCTCGCCCTCGGCGGCGATAATTTTCGCTCGTCGTTCGCGTTCAGCCTCCGCCTGACGAGCCATTGCGCGTTTCATACCTTCAGGCAGCTCGACATCCTTAACCTCGACAATTGAAACCTTAATACCCCATGGGTCGGTTCGACGATCGATAATATCCTGCAGCGACTGATTAATTTTCTCGCGATTCGCAAGAAGGTCATCGAGCTCATGTTCGCCGAGTACGCTTCTAAGCGTGGTCTGAGCGATCTGGCTTGTCGCCTGGATGAAATCGAGGATATCCACTATCGCCTTTGATGGGTCGAGAACCCTGAAGTAAACAACGGCGTTGACTTTAATCGTGACGTTGTCCTTGGTGATAACCTCCTGGGCGGGCACATCAAGTGTTATCGTCCTGAGGTCAACCCATATAGCTCTATCAACAATTGGAATTATCAAAACGAAACCCGGACCTCGCTGTCCAACGAGACGCCCCAGTCTCAGCAGCACCAATCGCTGGTACTCAGGCACGATTTTAATCGCGCTGAAGAGTATAAATAAAACAATTACTACTACTATGATTGAACCGGTTTGCACGTTCTTCTCCTTTGCCTTTTGGATTTGTTAAGGAACATTAAAGATATATTAACTGTTTAAAGTTTGGTTGACAAATGCAATTTAATCCTTGATTTTTTCGACGATCAAATATTGCTCATCGGTCTGATCAAAAGCTACGATACGACCCTTCTCACCAGCTTTCAACGGCTCACCTCGCACCTCGGCGTCCCAGTATTCACCGTGAGTGTAAAATTTTCCCCTTGGATTTATGTCGGTCTTCGCAGTGCCTTTTATCCCGATAAGAGATTCAACCCCGCCTTTAATCTCAAATTTGTGCGCGGAAACCGATTTTACTACCGCGATAACGAGAAAAATCACAAATATCGCGATTCCGACAATCCACCATATTATTGTCGAGGCTGTTGTCATCCCATACTCCTTAACCTGGCTATTATGAACAGTAATAAAATTCCAACTACAACAATACCGATGATAATTGCAAATGTTACCATTATTTATTCCTGAATATATCCAAAAATGCTTTCTGCCATTTTAAATTTGCGGCATGTTGGATTTCGACCAATCATGATTTTTCGGTTTCACTATCAGAAGCATCTCTTCAGGAATTTTCCTGACAACGATAACCTTGCTATTTTTGGCGATTACTGAATCGTCCTCCGAACGCGCATCCCAGTATTCCCCGTGAACATGTACTTTACCGGACGGAGCAAGTTCAGTGGTCACGATACCAACATTACCCATGATTCCACTCACACCTGTAGCGACCTTTCCTTTTAGAGCTCTCCAAATTCTTGGAAGCACAATGAGAAAGAGAACTACGGATAATGCAGCCATCGGAATATATGTACCGGGTCTTATAACCATCTCGCCATAGTTCCTGTCGATAAGCAGGAAACTTCCAAGGATGAAGCATATTATTCCTCCCACTGCGAGTATGCCTACCCCAGGTACTTTGAGCTCCGCAATCATGAACGCTATGCCAAGGAGAATCAGGACAACGCCCACTGCTGTTATTGGAAGATAGTTGAAAGCAAGGATTGCGAGCACAAGGCTTGTCCCGCCGATTACTCCCGGCAATACAGCTCCCGGATGCGCAAGCTCGTAGATTAATCCATAAATTCCTATGATAAATAACAGATAAGCAACCTGGGGATTTGTTATCATCAACATGAAACTCTCAATCGCGCTCATGGGAACCTCCTTTGGCGTAATACCCTCCGTTTGAATGACGAAAGTCCGATCATTCTTCTGAATGGTTTTTCCATTAATTTGTTTCAGAAGGTCGTTTATATCAATGGCGATATATTCTATAACACCAAGATTAAGGGCTTCGCTGGATGTAATGGATACCGATTCACGCACCGCTTTTTCGCCCCATTCAGCGTTTCGTCCCTTCAGATCTGCCATGGCTTTGATATACGCGACAGCGTCATTGGTTATTTTCTCAATCATCGCCTGCGCGCTTCCAACCGAAGGTTTTGATTCGGGTTTTTCCGATTCGGTGGGTTGCTCGGATGTCGGAGACTCGGATGGCTTGGATTCTTTTGCTCCTTCCTCTCCTTTTTTCTTCTCCTCGTACATTTCGAGAAGCTTCTTTATCCATCCCTGATCGCCTTCATCTCCTCCACCTCCGCCACCGAGTTCTACCGGATGTGCAGCTCCTATGTTCGTACCGGGTGCCATCGCTGCAATATCCGATGCATATGTTATAAACACTCCGGCGCTTGCAGCTCTTGCGCCCTTGGGACCAATGAATACTGCCACGGGAACATCGGCGTTGAGTATTGCCGAATCGATATCGCGCATGCTTGTATCAAGTCCGCCGGGAGTGTCCATCCTGATTATGATGAGTTGCGCATTGTGGCGTTCTGCAGTGTCAATTCCGCGGAGGATATATTTCGCAGTGAATGGATTAATAACGCCTTTCACATCGATAAGGATAATCTGCCTTTCGCTATTCCGGGAATTGTTCGCAAAAACTATCATTGAGAGCAGTGTCAGGAATAGAAACACACAATATATCAAAAGAGATGCTTTAATTATTCTTTGGTTTTTTTTATGTCTTTTTTTCATCATTTTTCTTTCCCGAGATATTATAACCTATTTGGATTGCATTAATCGCCTTAAATAATCCCCTCACTGGGAGCGCGGACATCCCTGTCCGCATGATTACCGGATTCCCATCAATTGCGGACAGGGATGTCCGCGATCCCAGTGGTTTTTACCACCAGTTGTCACTATGAATTAGGTCTTGAAAAAATCAATTGCATCAGGACCTTTACAAAATTACAGGCAAGGATGCTTGCACCGCAGTTGAAAAATATCTGATAAAGAATCAGCATAATTGTATTGACTTGTTAATTGGATATTTGGTTGCGTTATAATAGAAAATCGCTGATGAAAACTTTTGAGGTGAGTTATGAAAATCGCAATCGGGAACGACCATAGAGGATACGAATTAAAACTCAACCTTGTGGAATACCTGAAATCGCTCGGACACGAAGTAATCGACATGGGATTTCATGATAAATCGGCAAGCGATCATCCTGTTGCGGCGTTCAAGGTTGCAGATGCTGTCGCGAAAAAAGAGTGCGACAGGGGAGTTCTGATTTGCGGTTCCGGTGTTGGCATGGTTGTCGCTGCCAATAAAGTGAAGGGAATTGTCGCTTTCAACCCGACAAGCATCGATCAGGCCAAGATGTCGAGAGAACATAATGATGCGAATGTAATTGTCTTCGGATCGAATTTCATAAGTCCGGAGCTGGCAAGAGCGATTCTGAAAGTCTGGCTTAAGACGAAAGCTGATGGTGATGAGCGATTCATTCGAAGACGAAAGATAATTTCCGATTATGAAAAATCCAGGGAGTAAATCGTTTTCATGAATGAGAAGGTGACAATTATCGGTGGAGGATTTGCCGGTTCGAGCGCCGCTCTTGCACTTGCCGAGCGCGGGATTAAATCGGTCTTGTATGAAATGCGTCCTCGCAAAATGACACCCGCTCATTCAGGAGGCAATCTTGCGGAACTGGTGTGCTCCAACTCAATGGGAAGTCGCGAAACTTTCAGTGCCAATGGTCTTCTCATGGCGGAACTTGCTAAATTAGCTTGTCCTCTTTTAAAAATCGCGACGAAAAATACAGTTCCAGCTGGTAAAGCTCTTGCGGTTGACCGTGAATCATTCGGGCATGAGGTTACATCGGCTATTGGATCGAACCCTTTTATAGAGCTTATTCGTGATGAAATCAGTTCAATTCCATCTGATGGTTTTGTAATTATCGCATCAGGACCATTGACATCGGATTCGCTGATCGAAGACATGAAGAGAATTACAGGTGGGTCAGCGCTTTATTTTTTCGATGCGACATCGCCGACTGTCACACTCGATTCCATAGACATGTCGAAAGCATTCTGGGGGAATCGCAGAGATCCGAACGGTGCGGATTATCTCAACTGTCCGATGAATGAAATCGAATTCAAAGCATTTTGCGATGCGCTTAAAGATGCTGAACGTACAGAAATTCGAGACTTCGAACCGGATAAACTATTTGAAGCGTGTCTGCCTGTCGAGCTGCTTGTACAGCGCGATTATGAGGCTCTTCGTTTTGGTCCTCTAAAACCAGTCGGGCTTAAAGATCCGAATACAGGAAAAAGACCTTATGCGATAGTACAGTTGAGACGTGAGGATTCAGCTGGTGAATATCTAAATCTTGTCGGATTTCAAACCAGGCTCAAGTATCCCGAGCAAAAACGCGTTTTCAGCATGATACCTGCTTTAAAAAACGCGCGATGGGTGAAGCTTGGTCATATGCACAAGAATTTTTACTTCGATGCTCCCAGACTTCTTGATGAATTCCTGCGATTGAAATCCGATAATCGTATTTTTCTTGCCGGGCAGATAACAGGAGGTGAGGGTTATCTTGAGGCTGTATCCCAGGGATTTTCGTCGGCTTGCTATATCGCTATGATGTTTCGCGATTCGGAACCGATGATATTCCCGGAAGTATCATTATTGGGGGCGTTCCCGAGAGCTTTAGTCAGCTCCAAAGCGGAGTGTTATCAACCGCAGAAAGTGAGTTTCGGAATGCTTCCCCCTCTTAGTGAGAACATAAGGGGAAGACGTCCAAGACGCGAAAAGCTTGTCGCGCGATCCTTTTCTGCACTCGATGAATTTATTGAGAGATATAAACCATGACACTGATAGTCAGAGATCTTGAAAAACGATTTGGAGACCGTCTCCTGTTTGCCAAAGTCAGCTTCACCGTTGGACCGGGACGGAAAGTGGCTCTGATCGGTGCTAACGGCTCCGGCAAAACTACATTATTAAATATGATTGCAGGTGGAGAAGAAAAAGACGGTGGAAAAATCGAAAAGCCTGTTAGAAATTTCCGAATCGGGATCATGGAACAGTTTTATGCGTGCGCGGAGGGTTCGTCGATGTTAGATGATGCCCTTTCCGCTGGTGCTGAAATAAACAATCTCTCGGATGAAATGTCATCCATACTGAAAAAACTTGAATGCGAAAGCAATCCTGAAATAATCCAGCGTTTGACAGATGAATATTCCAATTGCGAAAGTCGTTTTCTTGTTCTCGGAGGATACAATTTCGAGGGTGAAGTACGTAAAACTCTGAAGGGTATCGGTTTCAATGAAGAGGACTTTGACAAACAGGTTGTTAATTTATCAGGAGGAGAACGTTCGCGACTCGCGCTCACGAAATTGCTCATAGCCAAGCCACATCTGATGCTTCTTGATGAGCCAACGAATCATCTTGATATTGAAAGCGTTGTATGGCTCGAGGAGTTTATTAAAGAATACCAGGGCGGGGTTCTGATGGTCTCGCATGACAGGTATTTTATAGATAATGTCGCACAGGTGATTCTCGAACTCGAGGATGGCACTATTTCGACATATACAGGTAATTACAGGGATTATCTCAATCAGAAATGTGAACGAGTCGAACGGGAATGGAATGAATATAAAAGGCAGCAGGATGAGATTCGTCGCCTGAAGAATTTCATAAATCGGTGGAGAGCGGATAAAAGACGGGCATCACAGGCGAAAAGCCGGGAGAAAGTCCTTGCTCGCATGACTCCGCTGAAACCTCCTAAAAGAGGACAGAAGCAATTCAGTATTCGAATCGAAACCGCGCAACAATCATATACGAAAGTCCTCGAGGTCAAGGATGCTGGTAAATCATATGTTGGAAAAATTCTTTTTGCGGACTTGAATTTTGAAGTCATGAAAGGAGAAAGGTTCGCGATTATAGGTCGTAACGGTGAAGGTAAATCAACTTTGTTGCGATGCCTCCTCGGATTGGACAGGTTCGAACACGGTACTTATCGGTGGGGTGGCAACACCGACATCGGATACTTTACTCAGGATTATATCGCTCTTGATCCTGACAAAAACTTTCTCCAGGCATTTCTGGATAATTTCCCTGGATGGACTTTGGATGAAGCAAAACATTTCCTTGGAAGGTTTTATATCAGCCTTGATGACCTTGACAAGCAGATAGCGAATCTTAGCGGAGGTGAGAAATCAAAACTCACTTTAGCGATCCTGATTGCACGAAAACCAAATGTTCTTGTGCTCGATGAACCGACTAACCATCTGGATATAATCGCATCAGAAGCTCTCGAGATGGCGCTTGAGGAATACGAGGGAACCCTCGTTCTTGTTTCACATGACAGACGTCTTCTCGACAGGCTCTCTGATCGAACTCTTTACATGAAAAATGGGAAAGGCGAGATCTTCCTCGGTAATTATAGTTATATGAAAGAGAAAATGACCCAAAGAGAAAGAGAGGGTGTATCCATGAAAAAGGGGGATACTGTCGTTCGGGAATCAAGGAGAGTTGATAAACCGAGAAAGATAAATGTTTACAAGCAAAAGTTAATCGAGGAGCTTTATAACAAGGTCTGCAAATGCGAGGAGGAGATGCATTCAAGGCATACGATGATGGCTGATCCTAAAATCGCCAGGGACTGGAAAAAACTCGCAGAGTTGCAGGATGAGATTGATAAATTTAAAACTGAAATTGAGAGAATACAAAAGGAAATTGAGTTTCGCGAAAAGGAGCTTTATTCAAAGTAATGATTATCACTAATACCCTTGAAAATATGGGTGATGTCGTGTAAATTTAGTATTGAAGGTTCGTAGCTCAATTTGGTAGAGCACCGGTCTCCAAAACCGACGGTTGGGGGTTCGATTCCCTCCGGACCTATTTTTCGAAAAAAAAATCCGGGCTTTACGCCCGGTTTTATATTTTCAGATACAGCAATTCAACTATGCAAAATTAATCTGTTACTTCGATTTGTATAGTGTCATCATCTGACAATGGTGGGTCACCATCATCCCATACTGTAAGCGTGGCAGTAAATAAGCCTGATGAATTGTAAGTATGCTGAGTACCTCTGTCAGTGCTTTCTCCGCCACCCGGAACATCCGGATCTCCGAAGTTCCAATGATACGCCGTTATGCTCCCATCAGGATCTTTTGAGCGTCCCGCGTTGAACATTACCGTTAGGGGTTTTTTCCCGGTTGTCGGATTTGCCGTTATATCAGCAACTGGCGGCTGATTTAGCGTTGATTGAACGTAAATGGTCAACTGGTCTGAATCACCTGCGGGTGGATCATTATCGTCTGTTACCATCAGAATAACCACATATTCCCCAGGATCATTGAAAGTATATTGCGGAGACGGCTCGTTGGAATTGTCACCGGTTCCGAAATCCCAGGAATAACTGGTTATGAAGCCATCTGGATCGTATGAGTCTGTTCCATCGAACTGTACTGTAAGCGGATATACACCGTAGGTCACATCTGACTTGGCGACAGCGACCGGCGGCCTATTGACACCGCAGTATATGGTGATATGATCCTGGCCTTGTTTTTGCGGAGTTCCGCTATCAGTAAGCGTGCATGTAGCCAAGAATGCGCCTGTGGTTTCATAAGTGTAAGTGGGATTGGGGTCGGTTGATGTTCCGGACATGTCACCAAAATCCCACTCATAAGCAATAATATCATCCCCATCCGGATCATAGCTGCCATCAGTACAGTTAAAATTCACTGTTAAAGGAGGGTCACCGCCGTTTACATCGGTCTTAATTACAACCACCGGTGCGGTATTTGGCGGTGGTTCAGTAACATTGATTTCCTTCGTCGCCTCACCCGTAAGTTGCGGATCTCCATTATCTGTAACTATTAGTTTCACATTATAAGTTCCCGCTTCATCAAACGTGTAGTCTATCTCAGGTCCGTAGGTTTGATCGCCCGTATCAAAATCCCAGTGGTAGGATGAAATATTATCGCCATCAACATCCGATGAACCTGATCCATCAAAGTGAACGGTTAGTGGGTAGTATCCTGTATCCTTATTAACTTGTATATCAGCAGTTGGACGAGAGTTGCCAACAACAACCTGTACGGTTTCCTGATCCTGTAAAGGCACAGCACCATCGTCGCTGACTGTTAGTGTTACATCAAACACTCCTTCGCTTTCGTACATGTGTTGTACATCCGGGCCGAAAGCCGTACCACCATCGATGTAATCCGGATCATCGAAATTCCATGAATAGCCTGTAATTTCACCATCAGGATCTGATGAGTCGGCGCCTGAGAAAGTAACCGTTAAAGGTTCTTGTCCGGCATCAGGATTATATGTAATGACTGCAACCGGAGGTTGATTTGAAACTGGTAGAACCTCGATAACTTTCTGTATGGAACCCTCGAGGGGAGGATCCCCATTATCGGTTACAACTAACCTAACCGTGGCAGTCTGGGAGCTGTTGTATACATGAGTAGGATTGGGTTCGTGGCTGATACCGCCGCCTATTACGCCACCGTCACCGAAGTTCCATTCGTATGTTAAATCATCTCCATCGGGGTCGTATGATGCTGATGAGTCGAATTGAACTGTAAGAGGGGCTTCCCCACTTTCAGGATCAGCAATGAAACTTGCAAACGGTTCCCTGTTGGTACTCATAGGCAGCACGTTTATCTGAACTGTTTCGATATCGCTCTTTTTCGGTGATGGACCATCATCTGTTACCGTGAGTGTAACGATATAAGTGCCATCCTCAGTATATACGTGTTGAACAATTGTCTGCTGGGAGAACTGACCGTCACCGAAGTCCCAGAAGACGCTCGATATTTGACCATCCGGGTCGTATGAATTCATTGCGCTGAAATTGACAGTCAATGGAGCTCGTCCTGATTGAGTATCTACATCGATTACCGCTACCGGTGGCTGGTTTGCGGTTATGGTTATCATGAACTGCTTCTGTACTATTCTCTGCGGGATACCATCGTCTTTCACAGTTAATATTGCTGTTCTTACACCGGGAGATGCGTAAGTATGCTGCACAAGTGCTCCGGTCATCTGCCCTCCGCCTGGTACATCCGGATTACCGAAATTCCATTCGTAAGAGATGATTGTGCCATCCGGATCGGTAACCTGTGTAGCATCGAATATAACCTGTAACGGCGGACGACCTTCAGCAGGGGTTGCCGTGGCTTTTGTAAGGTCAGGTGGCAGGTTGGTGACACTTCCACCCTCAGGTGTAATCAATAAGATATTCGAGTCGAGCCGCAATTTGCTATCGTCAAAATAATCCGGTATGTAATGAGTGATGCTGACAAATCGATCAAGTTCTGCGAGGAGAGTGACGCTTGGAAGAAGTCCCTGACCGGGATGCGCGATAACATCGCCGGGTAGTACTGGATCGACGTTTGTGATTACCCTGTTCCTGAACCAGTTATCCACCTGGTATACCGGAGCGAGATTGTATTTTGCCCCTGCTGTGTAATTCGCCGTTGCCTTGTATATCTCGGTGATTCCCGAATTGAATTCCACTGTGTTATCCATTGGATCTATTGTGATAGTTCTTGGGTCAAGAGGAAGAACTATAACCATCGATTGGACCTTGATATCGGGTGCGGTTATTTTACCTGTATCAATGCCAACAATTGGTCTGAAGAAGATTATGACATAACGCTGCTCGTCACCCAGAATACTGTAAATTGGATGCGTGAGAAAAACATTTTCGAAGTCGCTCGCGACAGCATCGGCGTTCGTTCCCGCAGCTACCTGCATGAAGCTTGAGAAAATAACGAAGCAGTTAGTGTAATCGGTGGGGATTCTTGGTGTGATAAAAGAATTTGTAAGGTAATTATCGTCAGCATCATCCTCATCCGCTCCCATCTGGAATGTGGAAAGTTTCTGAGCGGAAGTATCCACAAATCCACCCATTAAAATGAAGGAGCCTTCATTTGTTAGTGTGCTTATCGCCGCTGGTAGATTCCAACGCGTGTATGTTCCATTGAACCGTACTATTTGCCCGCCGAACATATTTGATGCCAGAAGCTGACTTAAATCATAGAGAAGATAGTTATCTGTAAAATATGTAAAGTATGACGAGATTACACTTTGTTCAAGTTGAGATATTCGGTCGAGGCCCACAGAAATATCGATTGAATCAGGACTGAATCCGATATTTGTTGTCGCCGGATTCTCCTTCCCAAGATATTCAGTAAGCATAGCCGTGCGCTCATCGGCGAAACTTACCTGTCGCGTGAGTGTCGCCGAATGAATAATTCGGGGATTATAGAATCCGGTGGGGTCCCATACTATCAGTGCGAAATCCTCTCCAAGCAGAATCCGTCGTATTATGATGTGCCTTAATGGGTCGCCATCGCTCTCAACGACCGATATCTTCATGGGGAGTGACGCATTTGAGCGTTTGGGAGCGAGCGAGAATCCCGGAAGTATCGCATGACCTTCCCTGTTAGTTGAGATATCGAAATATACACCGTCGATGGGATCGGGGAGAGGACCCTCAGGGACCGGATAGGGTATATTCGGGGTAGGTTCTTCGGTTGGCGGTTGCTGTTTTGGTGGGCCATATGGGGAAACCGGGTTATCGATGCCTTTCCCGCCACCGCATCCGATTAATACCGTAAACAATAAAACTGGAAAAATCAGTTGTAACGTTCTACTTATCAAAATGCTTCACCACCTGATTCTATTGAAATCAGTCATTTTTGACCGTAATAAATATCGGCAAAATTCGCTTGCTACAAATCCCTTTAACTATTTAATCACCAATGATTTTTCAAGCGTATCGCTTGAACTCTCCTTAAACCGAATTAAAATTTTAGCATGAAACGCGGCATTAATGCAAACCCCATCTGCTATTCCAATCCGGCAAAATACTTGATAAAACTTCGATTATCCTTGGAAAAAAGACAAAGTTTTCAAGACAAAGTTAAACAAGATCACGAGAACCGTATTTTTATTATATCATAATAATAAATCGGTAAGGCATTAATCAGATGGACATTTTTTTTAGATATCCCCGTTCCAAGCCTATTCTGCCTTAAAAAGGAAAAAAGCTCTGTCCTGATTTCTGCTGTTGCTTTTTGTGATTCATGACGTTTTTAGTTCGGGGATGTTATACTTTTTATGGTTTTTATCGATATTAGGTCGGGATAATTATGCGTGAGAAGCTGGAAGAAATAGAAATCCGTTATAACGAGATCGAACGGGAGATGGTGAAACCGGAAAATCTTTCCAATCGCGAGCTTCAATCGAAATTGGGAAGAGAATTAAAGTCTCTCGAATCGGTTGTCTTTAAATTCAGGGAGTTAAAACGCTTCGAAGATGACCATTCAGTTGCATTGGAATTGCTTACCGAAGCTCAGGGCGAGGATCGCAAGGTACTTGATGATGAGATAAAGCTATGCGATGAGGGAATCGAAAGAATCATGGAGGATATTAAAATATTGCTGACTCCGAGAGACCCTCGCGATGACCGTCCCGTGATTATGGAAATACGCGCCGGTACTGGAGGCGAGGAAGCTTCTTTATTTGTAATGAACCTTTTCAATATGTACTCTCGATATGCGGAACGGAAAAACTGGAAGCTTGAATTGATAAATATCCATGAGAGTGAAACCGGGGGCGCGAAGGAAATCGTCTTTTCGATCGAGGGGACAGGAGCTTATTCATTATTGCGTTTCGAAGCTGGAACTCATCGCGTACAGAGAGTGCCTGAAACTGAGTCACAGGGGCGGATTCACACATCAGCTGTTACTATCGCTGTATTGAGTGAACCCGATGATGTGGATATTGACATCAAACCTGAGGATTTAAGGATAGATACATTTCGATCATCAGGCGCCGGTGGTCAGAAGGTCAATAAAACATCCAGCGCGATTAGAATTACCCATCTCCCGACAGGTCTCGTGGTCACATGCCAGGATCAGCGCTCGCAACATCAAAACAGACATAAAGCTATGATGGTGCTGAAAGCTCACCTGATGGAGATTGAGGAATCGAAGCGGGTTAACACGGTTACTGAGACAAGACGACTCATGGTTGGTTCCGGCGATCGCTCCGAAAAAATACGCACGTATAATTTTCCTCAATCAAGGATTACGGATCATCGCATTGGATTCACGACTCATAATCTTTCAGGAGTTCTTCTCGGCGACCTTGAGGAGCTCCACGAAGCCTTGAAAATTGCTGCGCAGGCCGAAGCACTCGCTGCCGGCATCAAGAAATAAAAAAATGGGGACAGTCCCAACTCCCTAATGACAAAAAGGGGACAATCCCTGTTGATTCAAAGTTGTTTACTTGTCACCAGAGCTTTATTAATTCGAAGGAATAGTCTTGTTTGCGTAATCGTGGACTGTCCCCTTTTTGTTTATGTGGACTGTCCCCATTTTTTTATTCTGACTTTTCCTCAATGACCGTGTATTTCAACTCCTTCTCACCTGTCAGCGAATTTGAAACAAGGCAGAATCGTTCACCAAGTTCCCATGCCTCTTCTGCTTTTTCCCTGTGACCCGATTCGACTGTCGCTTCACACTCCATTACGAATTTAGTGAAACTGAATCCATTTTTTCCTTTTGTCAATGTCCCGGTGACTTTCGCCTGGCATTTTATCAGTGCTATTGAATTCTGCCTTACGAAATGAAGAAAGGTGAGAACGATACAAGCGGCAAGCGATGCGCAAACCATATCCGGAGGAGTCCACGTTTTTTCTCTGACACCTGCATCCTGAGCGGAGCCGATTAATCCTCGACTTTTCTTATCATCGTCCGCAAAAGCTTCGCAAGTCCTTTCTCCGCGCCATTCAACCGATGTGATAACTTCAGATGTTTGTGCCATTTATTTTACCTCTATTTGTTTTCTACTTTTTTGATTATAGCACCATCATAATGGGACATCCGATTTTGCTCTCAAGCATAAGACAACTATAATGTTGGACTGTCTCCAGATTTTTCTTCAGCATCCTTTATGTAACGGTCAAAAGGCATAAAAAAGTGAAAATCCTGTTGACCCAGAGTTACCTGATAGCGCGAGACCCCCCTGAAAAGAGGATTATGCGACCTTTTCCCCCGCTTGGTATCATGAGCCTTGCGGAATCGCTTCGTGTTAATGGATTTGATGTATTCATCATTGATAATACATTCGAACCGAACTTGAATAGCTTTGAAAAGTGGATTTCAGATAACAAGCCAATTCTGGTTGGAATTAGCTCAGTTGAGATTTCGCGAAAGACATCGATTGAAATGACTCGAATTGCGAGCGATCGCGGTTCGTTTGTGATACTTGGAGGCCCCGATCCTGTTCATGCGCGTGATGAACTCTTCAATGCAGGTGCAGATTGGATTTGCGATGGTGAAGGTGAAAATACGATTGTTGAACTTGCACGCACATTGGTTAAAGGACAGAACAACGAGGTGAAAAACGTTAAAGGATTGTATCTTAGAAAAAATGGATCTGAGATATATACCGGGAAGAGGGATTTGATAAGTAATCTTGATTCAATTCCCATGCCCGCATGGGACATAATTCCGATCGACCGTTATATAAAAGCCTGGAGCGGAAAACATGGTGAGAGTGCGCTTCATGTGATTTCATCTCGAGGGTGTCCTCGAAGTTGCAAATGGTGTTCGCGAAGTGTTTTCGGCAAAACATTAAGACGTCGTTCAGCAAAAACTTTTGTTGAGGAAATCGAATTTTTAAAAAGAACATATTCGCCTGATTATTTCTGGTTTGCTGATGATTCGTTCACATCAAGCGAATCCTGGCTTCGTGATTTTGAAAATGAGCTGTCATTGAGGAATTTGTCAATTCAATACGAATGCCTTGGACGAGTCGATGAGGTGAATGATGAAATCGCGAAAATTCTAAGTAGAACCGGCGCGCGATTAATTTGGTTAGGAGCGGAATCAGGCTCACAACGAGTTCTCGATTCGATGAGTAAAGGTTTCAGAATTGAGGATATATACCGAACCCGCGAAATCATTAAAAGCTCAAATATAAAAGTGGGATTTTTCATCATGCTCGGATATCCTCCTGAAAATCTTGATGATATCTATCTCACAGTGAAACTGGTTCGTGAACTCAAACCGGATAAGATTGGAGTAAGCATAGCCTATCCGATTTGCGGAACCGATTTTTATAATTCAGTAATAAGCGAATCGAATAAATCAAAAAGCTGGACATCATCAGGAGAAAATCGTCCGATTTTCAATACAAAATACTCTCGAATGTTCTATAAGTTTGCTCGACGGTTTATCCTGAAAGAGGCGCAAATCGCTCTGAACGGCATGAATCAATCCTTTACTGATTCAACTAAATTGAATATCTATAAAGCTGGCACTCGCATTTTTTCATTTGGGAGCGGAGCGAAATGAAAACGAATCCAACATCTGATGAGATTCGAAATGCCATTCTGCGACTTGTCTCTTACGCTGACCTTTATGATTTTGCTCCATCTTTAAAGGAAATATGTGAGGATTTACCCTGGGATTCTATTGATGAGAGCCTCGTAAAATCCTGCATTGAAAACTCAACTTGTGATTTCCCGCTTGAAGTATCAGATGATGGTTTTCTGCATTTGAAAGGGAAAGGTCAACTTGTTAACCTTCGTTCTTTGAGAGGGGAAATATCGAAAAATATTCTTGATAAACATAAGAAGGATCTAAACAGGCTCGCGAATTTGCCTTATGTAAGAGCAATAATCCTCAGCGGTGCGATGGCTTTCGAGAATGCATCTGAGGATGATGATATAGACCTTTTCCTTATAGTCCAATCTAATCGTTTGTGGCTTGTTGATTTGTACAACCTTCTTGTGATTCGTATCTGGAACGAAAAAATCCTGCGACGAAAAAGGTCGATATGTCCGAATTATATCGTTGAGGATGTATCAATGCGGCTTTCGGAGCGCGATTTCTTAACGGCTCACCAGATAAAACACATGCAACCTTTATATGACGAGGGATGCTGGAGCGATTTTATCGATGCCAATGACTGGGTATCCGATTATTTCCCATCTTTTAAACCATGGAAGATACGAACTTCTTCACCAAAAACGGTTAAGAGATTTATCGAATGCCTCGGCGATATTCTTGGTATAGGAGTCCTGAATACGATTATCTATGCGTTGCGGGGAAAACGTCTCAGGAGAAAAAAACGTTTGGGGCTTCTCAAGGGTTCATATAGCTACAGATGCCTTAAAGCGAATGATTCTCGTCGTAGCGCTATTGCCATGATGCGTCTTAACCATAAACTTGAGAAAATATCATCGGGATTGAATGGTGAGACTGATTCCTTAGTGAAAAATGAATTTGCGATTCACAATGAGATTGTGAATTGCATGACTCAGGATGAGGAAAAATCAATCGCGGATTTTATTGAGTATTATAAAAATCATCTTGATCCATCGATAACTCCTCGCGATAAGAATGTAATCCTAACTCTTCCTTTTGCTCCAAAGAGTTATGACAAATATCATATTTGGAAACGTCGAAGCAAAAACTACAATCGAGTAATGGGATTAATTCACGAGCTTGAGCCATCCGGAGCTGCACCTATTCTTGATCTCGGTGCCGGATGTTGCTGGATGAGTCGACGGCTTATCGAGGATGGCTATCGCTCTATCGCTTATGATGCCTGCATTGATGCACCATTCGGATTGGCAGCTGCGGAAATATTCGAAAAACATCTCGATATCAGAATCGAACGATATCAGGGTCTTAATGAGCGTCTGCCATTTAAAGATAATTCTTTTCATGGTGTAATCGCGTCCGCTTCGTTTCATTATTCTCCGAATCCAAAGAAAGTCCTTAGTGAAATTTATCGTGTTCTCACGAAGAATGGATGGGCGATTATTTATGACTCACCTGCCTTTAATAACAGATTCGATGGCGAGTTCATGGTTTTGGAGAACAGAAGAAAATATGACCTTGATGATGTTTTAAGCCACATTGAATACAAACCTCGATGGTTTATTGAAATTAATGAGTTTTTGCAATCAACGCAATCGCAAGGATTTGATGTAAGGATAATCCCGACTCGAAGCATGGTTCAAAGAATCGGTGACAGGATTAAAAATCGATTCGCATCTCGACATCGATGGTCTGAATTTCCCATTATCCTTCTCACGAAAAAATCTCAGGATTCCTTTAAACCGAAAAGCCTTGTGCGAACAATCCGATATCTTCATTATCGCCTTTTTATCGAGGGAAAGCTGAAGCCATCGAAAATGTTTATAATCGATGGAATCAAGCTCAAGGTTCCATTGGGAATTTTCCATCCAGCGCCATTTGACTCAAGCAAAATATTATTAAGAGCGATTCGAAAAATATTTAAAACGCTTGACGGGAAATCAGTTCTTGATATGGGAACGGGCTCAGGTATTCATGCGATAGCTGTATCAAAACTCGGCGCTCGTGTAATCGCTGTGGATATCAATCTAAAAGCTATCAAAGCAGCTAAATGCAATGCGGAGTTAAATGGAGTAGGGGATAGAATTAAATTTGTTGAATCCGATTTATTTAAAAATCTTGATGATGAATTATTCGACCTGATTCTTTTCAATCCTCCTTTTTATAAAGGTTTCCCGAATGACATTGCGGATAAAGCGTGGATTGATGAAGGAAGCCAAACCCTAAAAAGGTTTATTGAAGGACTGCAAAAGCATTTAACTCATCAAGGAGAGGCTCTTATCATTATCTCGGATCGATCGGATATTTCATCATTTATGCTTCGCTGCAAATCTGTTGATCTTGTTGTTCAGGATATTTTAGCTAAAAAAGTGTTTGATGAGGTTTACCACGTGTTTGCAGTCAAACCGGCAAATTGGGGACAGTCCCTGTAGATAGAAAGTATTTGCATGTCGCTTTGAGTGAATGCATAAGAAAGAATCAACTTGAAATCGCCGTCCGGGACTGTCCCCATTGGAAGCGTGAAAATCAAACCACTAAATATATTTCTCATCTTCGTGATTATCTCAGGCGTTGCATTGCGCTATTTATCTTATGAGCATTACGAGCCTGAACACGGCGCTGTCCTCCAGATGGTAATGGCTCAGGGCTATCAGGAATATGGCGAATTCATGATGGACTTAGGTCCAGTTTTTGATAACGAAATCAAATTGCCCGAACCATCAGATCATTTTCCACCCTTGTACCCTCTGCTGATGGCTTACACACTGGATTTGAAAGGACATGAGCACGGGAATGAGTTTAATACTGGGTTTGAGTCGCTCAAAATAATGTCTTTCGTTTTAGCCATTTTTACTCTTGTCATAATATATTTGTTGACCAGATTTTTATTCGGTCATGTCCAGGGATTGTTTTGCGCTTCCGTATTTTCCATGGGAGGAGTCTTCATAGATAATTCAGCGAAATGTCTTGGCGAAAATCTACAGGTGATTTTGCTTCTTCTTTTTATTTTCATGTTCATCCTCTCCATCAGAAGGCCATGGTTGCTGACAATAGCCGGCTTTTCCCTTGGTCTTGCTTACCTGTCGAAGAGCACTCTTCCTTTCTGGGGAACAGCAGGAGTCGTTTTAATCGGGGCTGCATTTCTTGTCTTTAACAATCGAAGATTCATGCTGCCATCGATAGCGGGTTATGCGATTTTTCTTCGAACCATACTTGCATGGGGTTATAGAAACTTCATTTATTTTTCAACTTTCGAGACAAGTTCGAATATTAATTCATCGATTAGTCTTGCCTTAAACAATCCACTTTTGTTTATAAAAGGATTGGCATTAAATTTTTTCCCTGTCGCTGTAATACCGCTGATTCTGGTTATTATTTTTTTTGTCGAGCTTAAGAAAATTTCTCTCAAAGAAAAAATCGATTTTCTTCTTTTGATTTCATCTTTCGGAAGCTTGATCATCGCATTGATATATTCATCAGCGTTCTATGTTAAAGAGGGATTCTACCTTCCGTATAATACGATTCGTTATTCGATTCTTTCTGTTTTGCCATTGATGTGGTTGATACTAAGGCATATGAATATTAGTACGACGAACACCTTAAGAAGGATTTTCATCTGCATGGTCATCTTCCTTATGAGTGGGATTGGAACTTATATCTGGGCGATTAATGTAGATGACAAGCCTCTCATTAATGAAGCGGATATCGCCATGGCAAAGCATGTCAGTAAATTAGATTATATTTCTCCTTTATATTTTTCCGAATCAATTAACAAAAACGATTTCTACTACTACACAACATATATAAAATACCTGGACGTGGATTACATAACTGATGAAAAGATTGGTAATTACTGTATTGTGAAACAGTGTAATGAGAAGTTACCGGGTTGGGAACCGATATTCGCGGTGGATTCCGCGGGACACCCATGCGATCCCTTATCAGAAAAGGTGCGAAGAATTCTTCTGAAGAGAAAAAGTGAGCGATAAAAAAAAGATAATCCTCGTTCAACCAAAAGCGACATTTCATGGCGGATTTCGATCTCCACTCAATCTGCTGCAACTCGCAACTCCATTAATACAGAACGGTTTCGATGTTAAAGTACTCGACCTTCATGTGGAGAACCCATCAAATCATGAACTGCGTGAACATCTCGAGGATGCCTTATTCATCGGCATAAGCGCGTTCACAGGATTGCAGTCATCAGAGGCGATTAAATTCGCGAAGATTGTAAGATGCATTAATTCTCAAGTTCCAATCGTATGGGGAGGATATCATCCGTCTTTGTGGCATGAACTTTCGACTTCATCAAGCCTTGTGGATTATGTAATAGTCGGTCCCGGTGAGCAATCTGTTTTAGAACTCTCAAATCTCATGCATGAAAATTGCTTACCGGAATCAAAAGTGCTATTACGTGAAAATAATTTGGAAATCCCATCGCCATCATGGCATCTTATCGATCTGAAAAAATATCTCGCTAAAACTCTTCTTGCGGATAGGGTAGGCAATATCAACACAAGCTATGGATGTCCGCATCAGTGCTCTTTTTGTGCCGTTTCCAGAGTATTCGAAAGAAAATGGAAAGCCAAGTCATCATCTCAGGTCATTGATGAGGTTGATTTTCTTTTAATAAAATATGAAATTACCGGTCTTGAATTTTCTGATAATGCGCCTTTCATCAATAAACAAAGAATGCTCGACATAGCAGATGGTTTCATAAAAAAGGGATTCAATTTCGTTTGGATGTCCATGGCTCGCGCTGATGAACTAAACGCGCTTTCACCTGATGAATGGAAACTCCTTGTGAGGAGCGGATTCAAGAGAGTCTTTGTTGGTATCGAGTCCGGAGATGAAAATGTGCTTCATAGAATCATGAAAAATGAGAAAGTCGAACAATATATCCAATTCGCTGAAAACTGCGCACGATTCGGGATTATCCCGGATTACTCTTTCACAATCGGCTATCCGCCTGATCCGATAAAGGATATGGAATCGAGTTTTGAACTGATTCGCAAGTTAAAAAAAATAACACTCTCAGGCACTGTGATGTTTTATCGTTATACGCCATACGCGCCGGATGATTCACTCAGGGGAATTATGAAATTTCCATCGCGATGGGAGGATTGGGCTGAAAAGCCATGGAACTCATATTCACTGACATCGGCATCTCATACATGGTTGAAAAATTCTCATATTAAACGGTTACGCGATTTCGAGACAGTCATGACCTGCGCTTTTTATCATGATGAAAATATCTTTCCTCAAACCGGTTCAATGAAACAGTTGTTGGCATTTTTAGTCCCAATAGCTCGATTTCGCTGGGAAAGGAAATGCTATTCATCACCATTGGAACTGAAAATTCTTCGACGGCTCTTTTTATCATTCAATCTCAAATCGGTAAAATTTAGAATGGGAACTTGAAAGGAGATGGAGGCAATCCATTGAATAATGAAAAAATGGGGACAGTCCCCAATTTTTTTTCATAATCAATAATACAAACTATCTATTATAGCTGTCAGGAATGGAAAGAGTGGCATCAATCCATTGTTCACACGCCAGACCTCGATATGCAGATAAGCAACTATGAGATATATGATAATTCCTAATATTGTGAATATCGCTCCTAAAACAGGGCGAAGTTTTGTTATTAACAGAATCCCAAAAGCTGCAAGTGAATTGAATGCGAGTTTAATATATATGAAATGCACCGGCTGACCGGCGAGAATTTTTGTGAAAAGCGGATTTAACTCCCCTGCCTCCTCATGATGCACAACCGTCATCAGGAGGTCGAAAATCATAAGAGCGTACATGATAATAAGCGCCATAAGGTCCTCACCTGGATTGAGGAATCGATGCGCTCATCGAGCGCTCAAGCTCCCTTTTTCTATTTTCGGCTATTGCGTGTATTTCTGATGCATTTTCCAATCCGGGTAACCGGTCGAGGATTATCAATAATAAATTCCAGGTGCTATATGCCTCCTCCAGCATCTTGAGCTTTTCATATGCCTGAGCGAGATACATGTAGTTTTCAGGGTTGGTGGATTCCATTGCCATAGCATTACGAAAAGAGTTCACGGCGAAATCGTATTTCCCAAGCCGCGAGTAGCAGATACCGAGATTTCTGTAGAGGAACGGATGTGCGCCATATTTATCTATTGCGTAGTTGTAAAAATCCACGAGTGTCGCCCAGTCTTCCTCATCAGCGAGAATCTTCGTCACACGCTCAAAGGCTTTCTGATCATAAGGATTCTTCATGAAAACCCTTTTAAGACCCTCAAGACCATACGATGCATATCCGTGCTCGAAATGAAATTCACTGAGCCTTAATAGCGCATCAGCCTCCTCTTTCATCCGTGCCTTGATTTGGGGATCGATTCTCCCAGCCTGATTTCCTGTCGTCTCCTGGCAGGAAACAATGAATAGCAAGATTGGTATGAAAATTAAAAAGAATCTTTTCATAATTATTAGTTCCGGTAAATGATTTTCCGCGATTATAACATGCGACCATGATAAAAAGAATGTCCAAAAAAAAGCCCGGCTCATACCGGGCATTTTTTAGTTATGTCAGTGTGTTACTTTTCAACAGGGATTGCCATATAGAAACTCCGCCAGTTGCCACCTGTCAAATCCTGTCGAAAAATCTTAAGGAGTATCACATCTTTTGCCTCATCAAGCGCCTTTTCGAGATCGTTGACATTTGATACTTTCTTATTGTCCGCTTCACTGATTATGTCGTACATGAAAAGACCTTTTTCAGCGGCTTTGGAATTCTTCTTGACTTTGGTTATCACGATGCCGCTTACATCAGCAGGAACACCGAGCTCCTCGCGTATTTGCTGCGTAAGGTTCGTTATGCTCAAACCGATTTTGGATTCTTTTTCCACTGACGGTTGAGGCGTAACCTGACCGACCTTGGCTGAGACATCCTCAGGACGTTTTGACGGTGTAATTTGAACATTCATCGGTTTTCCATTCCGGAGGATTTTTAAAGTTATCTCTTTGCCAACCGGTTTTTCAGCAATCATGCGGCTGAGTGATGCGTGCGACGGAACTTCCTTTCCATCGATCTCAAGAATCAAATCGCCGACCTGCAATCCTGCCTTATCAGCCGGGTCGCCTTTCACTACCGAGTTGATTAATGCGCCTGTTGGCTTTGATAGCCCGTATGATTTCGCGATATCCGAATCGACCTGTTGAATTGTGACTCCGATCCATCCACGGATTACCTCACCATGTGCTTTCAGGTTCTCATATGAGAATTTCGCAAGGTTAGATGGGATAGCGAATCCAATTCCGGTGACGTTCGCTCCGCCGGCGATTGCCGTGTTGATTCCTATCACCTTGCCATTTATGTCGAGTAGTGGACCGCCAGAGTTGCCAAAATTTATCGCGGCATCGGTCTGGATGAAATTCGAGTAATCAATCCCACCGATTTGAACATCCTCGCGATTCTTGCCCGATATGACTCCGACTGTGACAGTCTGGGCAAGTCTGATCGGACTTCCGATCGCTATAACCCAATCTCCGATCTGAGCATTCTCACTATTGCCCAGCTCAAGGTACGAGAAACTCTCATTGCTGGCGATTTTAAGCAAAGCCACATCGGTCATGGGATCTGTACCGACAAGCTCAGCGGTAAAACTTCTTTGATCATCTGTAATCACATTTATCTGGACAGCATCTTTTACGACATGGTTATTTGTCAGAATGTAGCCATCGGATGAAATGAAGAAACCGCTTCCTCCGGTAAATGTATAATTCTTGTCTTCCTCGTTCTCCTGACCCTTTTCTTTTTTCTGGAAAGGTTCCATACGGAAGGGGTCGAAGAAGAAAAAGTCTTCCGGGGGGGTCATATTGAATTGTAAGCCCTGCATTTCCCTTTTAGTTTCGATTGTCACGACCGCGGGTTTTGCAGCCGAAATGATTGTTCGAAAGCTCTCCTGTGTCGCCTGAAGGATATTCAGTCCGGATGCATAATCTGTGCCTGGTGCACTTAAAGACGTCGGTACATTTTCCGCTCGAGTTCGCGGGATCATGTCAAGATTCGCCGCTACCACGAATCCTATCCCGATGCAGATTATCCCGAAAAGCAACAGAGTGAGAACCCAGGGTAGCTGGTGACCATGTTTTTCGTTCCTGTTCAAATTTCGCATGCCTTTCATATTTTCATTACCTCTTAGTTTAAAAAATATTTCCTATTCTTAATTATTGATATTCTTCTGGTTTTGAAGGTTCAATCATCGCGATTTTATATTTTAACATTTTTTATGCGTATTTAATATTAGTCATATTTCATAGGATTTAATATCGAGGAAACCTCTGAAAAAAGGATATGCTAATGTCGTTCCGAAACAAGATTCAGGATTTGACATCGCAATTAGACTGTTTTCAGTGGTTCTTACGACAGTCAAATCCTGAATCTTGTTGAGGAATCTCTATATACGTGATTTTTTCGGAGCTCTCATCATGGCATACCGATTTCAGTTATATTCAAATTGTCAAGATTGATCAAAGAAAAGCCTTTATCATCAATATAAAGGAATCGTGAGCAATCTGACGAACCACTCGGAATATCAAGATCTATCTCTTTGATCGGCGCACCATCCAAGGTAAAAATCACAATTCTCTGGTTGAGAGGATCGTTCACCCAGATTTTATCTCCCTTGATTAACATATCCGATGGGAGAGCGAGTGGTGGGATATTATCAGGAAGCCATCCGATTTCGCTTTGTTTCAGATTAATATCATATTTGAGGATTCTTGAATTAAGTGAATCCAGCAGATACAGGTTTCCAGAATCATCGCTTGCTGAGCGGACAAAATAATGGCTTTCGGTTTTGTAATCGCCGAAATCATAAGACCGCTCGATCATCCAACTCTCGCGATTCAGACGATAAAATGGCGTGATGAACTTGGTTACGGGGTAGTTAGCTTTGAATGGATAATGAAGAATCATGTGAATATAATTTTTATCCCCGCCTATGAAAATCTCTTTGTCGGGTATCCGTAATCCGACAAGATGTCCTCCGATATTCCATGCGAGGTGCAAATCATGATTAACAGGTTCCCCCCCTATAACCTTTTCATAGACATTCCCGTATTTGATTGTTTCGAATGAAATTAGCCTTTCGCCAAGCGTGAGCTCTGTCAATGCAACCCACTTGTCGTTATCGATAAAAATTCCTTTAATAGCATTTTCAAATTCCCCGGATTGGAATTCGTCGATTTTTTCCAGTTTGTCGTTAAGTAAAAAACCATTTCCGTTTTCATCTGTCCTGAGAAAGGCAGGAGCAGAATCAACCTTAGTACCTGCAATCGTATATGTTGTCTTTTCCTCTTTATTACCCGATGTTATTCGAGGTGTTATGGTGATTCTCTCGATTTCTCCTGCATTTTTCGGTTTATTAACTGGTTTATATTGACTGGCGAAATCATCACGAACGAGCGGATAGGATTCAGCATCTGACATGATAAAGGTAATACGATTTTCCCCCCAATGCATCAACCT
>Ga0315284_10000588_pt1 | contig 49673 bp, 43 predicted proteins | sample YL17G09_16_MG_FD_203696 | JGI IMG/M metagenome (GOLD analysis project Ga0315284, IMG submission 203696) | Sediment microbial communities from Yellowstone Lake, YNP, Wyoming, USA - YL17G09_16 | ecosystem: Environmental > Aquatic > Freshwater > Lake > Sediment | place: USA: Wyoming | collected...
CACCACCGGCGCCGATCCGTCGTCGATGATAAGCTGGCCATTCGCAGTGGCTTTGTGCAGCATTCCTCCGGTTGCAATGATTCTTCTGATGGCGCCGCGCACATAGACCGGCTCGTCTATTTGATAGGTTCTGCCGCGTGCGATACAGACCGTTGTTTTTGCCGGATCGTCAATTGCCGCCTGCAGCGCCTGCGCGTCGGTACGCCCATTGACCTTATAGTCCTGAGGGATTGCCCATTTCGCAAAATCCGTCTCCCAGGCGACTTCGGGCGGATATTTGACTGGAAGATGCATGGTTGTCTTGGGCGCAGGGAAGAGCGATACCGGCGCTACGGGAGTATATTCCTCAATCGAGGATCCGGTTGGGGGCCGATTGATCCCCACGCTTTGGATGGCTTGCGTGTAGCCCGAGGTCTTGACATCGTTGAAGTACGAAGCAGTGGACCCATTGTGGATCGCATAAATGGAGGCGCCTCCCGTAAGAAGCGCATGGGTCAGCATCACCGGGCCGTCGCTCCACAGCGCCATGCAGGTGTTGTTGCTGGAAAGGCTGTCGATCGTAAAAGTGCACAGATTATGAATGCCAAATTTGCTCTGCCCCTCCAGCCTGATCTGCGAGATCATTTCGTGCTGGGTCCCGCAGGTGCGCATGCCGACCTGAAAGCCTTTGATATAGGTACGTCTTATTAGAAAAGGGCCATTGCCGCCTACGCTCGGGACGACGCCGCCGGAGGATAGAATTCCGTACGTGCCTTTGCCGTCGGCGGAGATGACGTCGACATCCGATACCAGGCCGTTATTGTCGCTGACATAGATAATGCCGATTGCGCCGGCGTTGTTGCTGTCAACCAATACCGTGAGATTATGTATCCCTTTATTGAAGTTGTTTTCGTCTCCGGCCCCGGTTTGTATGACCGCCTTCTGCTCGGTTCCCAGCGGCCATGTCCCTTTGGCAAGCTTGATAACCGTGCCCGTGCGGCTCTGCCCCACCACATGAGGACCGATGCCATTGCCGGTGGCATTGCATCTCCATGCAAAAGTATTTTTAACCAGATACGTGCCATTGGGCATATACAGAATACTGGGGCCCCAGCCGACAACGTTTATGATATCGTTTGCCGCTTTCGACAGAATAGATGATACATCGGTTTTCCCGGTCCGATCGGCGGAATAGGGCGTTTTTGTTATGTCAACGACATTGGCGCCCGCGGGAAAGACGTACTCGATTGCCGGGATGCGTACGGAAAGCAGAAGACACGCAAGGAATACAACCGATGTGCGCGCACATTCGCCGGGGCGATTTCGAATCGTTCTTGGATGCGGTCGCGTGGATTGACGCATAGAGCATTCCCTTCTGGGTTGATGGTAGGGGCGGCACGTTTCTGAGTTCCTCCAAATCAGCTACAAATTGGGAATACGCACTTGCGGGTTCTGCTGTAGCCTCATTACATAGGCCGCCCTCAGTGCGTCAGGTGCATCACTGCCGGGGCGCCACGCTGAACCTATTGCTGTAGCCTCCGACAAGCAAAGCATTCATGACTTCAAACCCCGAAGCCGGGTCAGATGCGCACTCCGCAGGGTCTCTCATGTTCGCATAGGGATCTTTCAGATGCATGAACAGGCTATCCACCCGCGCCGTTCCCCCGCCAAACCCGATCGCGCACCCTTCGGCGCTTTGATCTTTACTAATGTCAAGTAGGGGAAGTTCATAGAACCCGATCCACATGTCTCGATCCTGGAATCTCCTCGAAAACTTGCGAACGCTCCCGACGAAGGATTGAGAGTAGCCCCGGGAGCGCCGGAGAGGGAAAATGTGATGGCGTCCCCATCGGGGTCGGTTGCGGAAATCCGAAAATCGATGGGTTCGCCCACAAATACCGTTCTATCGGCAACGGGCGTCAGCGAAGGAGCCGATCCCCTGCCATTACCGCCCGTATCGGTCGGCAGACACGAAGAGACGATTGCCGTCACCACGGCCGGAAAGAGAAACGCGCGGAATCCCGTTGATGCTTTCATGGTGTGTTCTCTCACAGATGTTTCGCGGTACTTACGATACAGTCTCGAAGGGATGCACTGCCAGAACTCGCTCAGACAGCATCCACTCACCAATATAACCATATATGGGCAACCTAACACGTCAATATTGAGATCTCTTGAGCTTCAGCGCCTTTATTGCTTATATTAGTGAGAGAACCGCTGCCAAGGAGGTTTCCGCGTGAAAAGATCGGGGATACCAGACGGGGTCCAGTCGGCAATGGATTTCATTTGCAGCGGCATAGAATCAGGCCGTTTTGCAGTCGGCGAGTACCTGCCGGTCATCCCCCTGCTCAGCACAATGGCCGGGGTTTCCTCCGTCACCATGTCCAAGGCTCAGGTGATCCTTAAGAGCAGAAAGATCTTATCGGGCCTTCGCGGCCAGAAAACCCGCGTCGTCGACAGACCGCCGGCACCCGAGCAGCTTCAGAATGCCGAGGCATCACACCCCCAACCGCCCGGCCCGTCGTCCCGCGAAGAAACCCGTGAGTGTTCTGGACTTCGATGGCGGGTGGATGCCGCTGTCGCCGCGTAACCAGCTGTATGCCGTCTTTCCCGTGGGCGTCTCTTCCGTACCGGGAAAGAAGGTAGCCAACTTTCTCCTCAGTCTGGGTCATCATCACACGGCTTTCTTCTCCGTGTTTCACAAATCGCGATGGTCTCGTATGCGATACGAGGGCGTGCGCGATGCCTATGCGGATGCCGGATATCCCGATGGTCCGCAGCTCTTCTGGCGATCCCAGGACGATTGGCAGGTTCTCGTCGAGATATCCCCGCAACCGGGTCTTCCCAATCTATCAACAACCCCGGCTGTCTACGACTTGCTGCGGAACCGCATCCAGATGGAGGCGCACTTGCATCCTATGTTCGAGCAGGCCATCGCCATGCCCGCCATAACCGCTTGGGTGACCGCGAATGACGCGATTGCGGTGTGCGCGCTGGAGTTCTTGCGGGCGCGGGGCGTGGAGGCGCCTGGGCGGATCTCCCTGGTTTCATTTGACAATTCCGTGTCGGCTATGACACGTCGGATCACGTCGTACAACTTCAATCTTCCGGGAATTGTGGGCGCCGCATTCAGGCATGTGCTGCGGTCAAACCACCGAACGCAGGCTCCACGACCGCGCACAGTGGAGATTCCCGGTGCCATTGTCGAGAGGGAAACCACGGCGAGAGCACGGGTGTAGCCGAAGCCGTTCAACCCCTGATTCTCGCCGAACCCTACCGATCCAATTCGACACGGAACACCGGCTGATCTGTCCAAATTCTCAATAAGTCGGCAGCCCAAATCGCCGCCGTGCCGATTTCTTTCCACTCCCAGTCGCGCAAGCGGCAGCGCATGCTGCGGGCCGCGGATTGTGCATTGACAAGTACACCTCTTGAACCGTGTCGGAGGGTACCAAGGGCCCCATTGATTATGATTTCGCAAGGAAGCGAATAACTCTCTGCAAAGATGACTTGCCCTATAGGGAGGTCTGGCTGGTGGTCAGGCGCTCGGTCAGCAAACAGCCTGAGTACACCTATTTCATCAGTAATGCTCCCAAGAATGCGCGCCTCAGACTGTTCGTGTGGTTCTGTGGGTTGCGATGGCCGATTGAGCAAGCATTCCAGGAATGCAAGACAGAACTTGGCATGGATCACTACGAAGTCCGGAAGTACCCCGGCTGGAACCACCACATGCTCACCTGTATGCCGGGGCATTTCTTCCTGTGGCACATCAAGACAAAATTGGGAAAAGAAAGCACCCGCACTTCCAGTGTCGCAGCTTAGAATCATGATAGAGGTTGTGCTTCCCAAAGCCTAACGAGCGAGCTTCACTGGCAGCAACGAGTCGCCGACTCCTTTCGTCAAAAATTTCTTGAAAGCATCTCTCGATCTCTTTCCCTAACGCTTGACCCACTGCCGCTATCCCTGCGCGACCATCGCCGCTGGCTCCCACCCGACGCCTGCACTCCGCAAAGACCCGACGCAGACTCTCTGGACTCAGCGTCGCTCGATTCAATCCCGCGTTGTAGAGTCTGCCCACACAAGCCCGGTAGCTGATGTGTTTCTTGTTATCAACGACTGTCTCCAGCCGTTGTGCCCCCATTTTCGAACGGCGATTTCGGCCTTCCGTGCAAGCCGGCGCGCCGGAGGGGTCCGACGGCGCCATCATCGAGCGGGGATCGATAGGAAAACCACGGGGCCGGGAAGCGGCATACGGCGATCCGCCGCCATGATCGGCGTGCCGGGCTCGCTGCTGGCATTCCGGTACGAGCATTTGAAGAATTTGCGGAAATCGAATCCTGTACAACAGCTTCCTTGGCCGTACATACTAATCGGAACCGCTTATCACGAACCTGCGGACTATAGACCTGTCAGCGATCTGCATTCTGCAGGCGTACATTCCTCCGGCCGGCGGCAGCCTTCCTGCATGCAGCTCGACAGGGAGAATCAAAGATCCTGCGTTCTGATGAGGATTGACAAATGACCATACCGTCTGTCCTCTCGCATTGAAGATGCGCAGCGTCACACGTGATCCATCAAGCGACTGCGGCACGCCAATCCTGATCAGCATCGGTCGATACGACCGATGCGCTATGATGGAGAACGTCGCTTGTTCCGGCAACCGGCTTAAACCGCGCGGCCGTGCTCCTACCACTATTATGGAGCTGTCTTTCTCGCCCAGTTTGAGAACCGCGAAGGTGTGAGAGGCCGTCCATTGGCCCAGAAAAGCTAGGTCGGTAACAATACATTTCGCGATTGTATCGACTCCCGTTGCGGCCAACGACCACAAGAATCGCTTGCTCTGCGCTCCAGTATCGGTCACGTTTCTATTGGTGTCAAGAATGGCAAGCCGGTGATGAATGGTAATGGCGGGATTGCTGATGAAAACAGCGGCATTCATGAGATTCGGCACCGAGGGTTCGAATTTGAAGCGGGTCAACCCGATGGTGTCGAGTGCATGGCTCGACGTGTCCCACCCGAACATCCAGGCGGGTTCCCTGGGCCAATAGCAACTACGCGGGATTGACGATCTGCTCAGGAAGGTGAACTTGACCGGCCGGTAGGCGAAATCACCAGCCGTAAATCGGACTACGATCTGGGTTTGTTGCGCATCCTGGAAGTGCACCAGACCGCTGGGCGGAATGGGAATGGTCACCGGAACATCCGCCGCCGGAATCCGTTTATTCACCGAAATGGTCCATGCGCGGGTTACCGGCGCCGTTTGTCCGTTGCTGACTGAGAATACCAGCGAATGCTGTCCATCTTTATCCGGCGCCAGAGGCATCGTCACTGTTTTTCCATCCAGCGTCCAGGCGCTGACGAGAGAAGATGCGGGATGTTCCTGATCGGCGATGTTGACCGCAATGTCGATAATACTGTCGATGGAGCACGTGATTGTTCCGGGTGCGGGGACTGTCGAAATAATTGTTGGCGCATCAGCCGCGTTCTTCACGAGAACAACGAATACTTCCTCAATGCCCGTGCTCGACCGCACCCGGATCGAGTAATAGTCGCGCGTTTCGAAATCAAAGGGCGATGCGCTTTTGAGCGATGCGCCGTCAATGGTAAACTGCGCATTGTTATCGCCGCCTGCGCCGGCAACAAGCGAAAAGGTCGCGGTCCCTCCTGCCGCAAGCGCGAACGTTCCCACCACGGATCCCCCCGGCACGTTTTCGTCGATGGCGCTCGCCGAGAGAGTGATTTGTGACGAGGTCCCGGACGCGGCCGCGACGGTAAACGGCGCGGCGCTTTCGCCGGAAATCGATGCGTCATCGGCTTTACCGACGCGAATTTTGTACTGCGCGCCGGCGCTTGTCGGGACCGTCCATGCGAACGATCCGCTGTTGGGCGCCGAAGCAGCGGCCGTTGTCCATGAGGTTCCGTTATTCGCGCTGTATTCGATTTTGACATTGGCGATTTGCCCGGTTGACGACCAGACAATCGCATGCTGACCTCCCGCCCGCCAGATCTCTGCGCCTTTGGGCGAGGATAGGGCAATGCTCGCCGGCTCCGAAACCGGCACTATCGACGTTGTCGGCTCGAGCGGGAGCTGCAGGGATGAGTTGTCGAGGACCGAATTCTCGCCGCTGCCTGCCCGGCCGTATTTGTAGCGGACCCCGCACGGGCCCGTTGCCGGATTGTAAAGCGTCAGCTTGATGGTGTTCGGGCCGGTGCGCGAAGCGGTTTTGACCGGCGCATATTTCCCGTTGTCAAGGGCGTCGAATCCTGCGATGCCGGCCGCCGGCGTGAAATCGGAGCCGCCCCGGTGCGTGAGAGTCACGACGACTTCGTTTCGTGCCGCCGACGCGAATTGCGCGGACGCGACCATGGGCCCGCGATAGAAGGTGGCATTGCCCAGGGAAACGGCAATCGCGTTCGCCAGACGTGCGGCGATGAGATTATATCCGGCTTTGGTGTAATGCCAATTATTATTCGGCGCCATCGCCAGATCGATGGCAATCGCTCCAAGAAACGTGTTTGTTCCATTATCAAGTTCCGCCTGGGCGGAACGGACGTTGGTCACATAAGGATCGATGATATAATCCGCGCGTGACCCGCCGATTTGCACCATAAAAAACGGGATATTCGGCTGCACGTCTTCACGGTACCAGCCGATGAGGGTTTGCAGCCGATCGCGGTAGGCGGCCTGGGTCATCGAATTGTCGGCGTCGCTTTCGCCCTGCCACATGGCAATCAGTTCGACGCCGCCGCAGCGCCGCGCATTGCAGAGGGAATTCCCGTATATTGTCATCGAATCGGCGTGGTTGGCGGCATTGCGGAAGCCCCAGAAAGTTCCTGTATCTCCCACTAACGCCCTGGCCCCGCAGGAGGCCGGTATAATACCGACGGGAATGCCGTATCTGGCAACGAGGGCATTTGCCAGGGCCGGGGTGATCGAATGAGACCCGACATCGCCCCAGTACTGTTTGTCGATTTCTCCCGTTGTATGGCCGTAGTTGTACGGATCGCGAAGGTGCTCCCAGTTGTCGGCGTTGCAGTAGAGCGCCGCGAGATCGACAGCCTGCACATAGGGCAGTTCCTTCGGAGCCGCTCCCGCCATGTTTGATTGACCGATGCACAGGATATTCATGCCCACGCCCCATTTCTGGGTGCAGTTCTCCGATGCGACGACGGTGTTGGCGCTGTTTCGCGCCTCGAGCTGCACAGTGTACCACCCGCCTTGCGGCACGGCAAGCGCCCCCGTAAATTTTCCATTGGCAAGGCCGGGTGACAAGGTGGTCCAGTCAACCACCGGCGTGGTTGTTCCGGCGCGGACCACGCGTGCCCTGACGGATGCCGCAGTTGCTTGAGAGCATGTTCCGGAGATGGTTACCTGAGCGGAACCGGTGCTTCGAGTTCGTTGCACCACCTGGTAGTCGTCGAAGAAGGTGCGTATTCGCCACCGAATGGATTCGACCGTATCGATACCCGCTCCGGTTGACTTCAGGGCCCGCGCCTGGAACCGGTACCAGCCGCCTTCGCCGGCCTGAAAAGCGGCGGAGAACTGGTGGTTGGCCATGGTTGCCGCAGTCCAATTGATAATTACAGAATCGTTGAATTCTTCGGCATACGGCGGCCAGACAGTGGTGATATTGCGCGCGCTGTCGGCCCGTTTCTCCACAATCACGCGAACTTCGATGCGGCTTATGCCAGGTCCGACATACCTGCCGGATGCAGAAACCTGTCTGGTGAGAACGCCCAGATCGCGCGCCATCACCGCGTGGGCCGTGTCATTGACAAAGGTCAATGTATCCTGGCCGTAGGCCTGCATCGCGGACGCGACTATGCAGAGGAAGAGAAGCCCGGCGCATCGGCGCCTCAGTGCCCCTGATCGTGAAGACCGGCAGCGAGAGCCGGGACCTGCGGGAGAGTGCGATCCTTGCATAAACGGCCTCCATATGTAATCCGCACGATTGCCGGTCAGGCTACGGCCCTCCCGGCCGGCGGCGAATGCCGAAATAGCAGTCGGAATAGTCATGGTAGCCATTGGACGACATTTCGTAGTCGTTAAGCGCAATATAGCATGAATCGGAAATCGCGTTTGCTCGCGTCGTGTTTCCGCCGCTGAGCACGTCGAATGAATCCGGCACCGTAAAGATACACATCGTATCGGCAAAAGGATTGATGCTTCCGAGCGAACCGCGTAGCGGGTATGACGATCGCCCGGCCCTCACTCGCAGCAGCAGGATCGCATTGGCCGGAACCTCGGAGTGAACTATGACCGTGCATTGTTCACCGACATGGAAGATCTCCCCGCCGTTAGGGCGAACAACCCGGTAGAGCGGATCGAGCATGTCAATCGTATCGTGCTGGAGAAAAGGGCAGACCAATGTTGCGAGAGAATCTCTTCCGTGACTCGGGCTCCCCGGATTGTTGGAAGAATCGTTGAGACAGGAGAGAATCAATACAGCGCAAGCCGGAAGCAGAAGAAAAGTCAATCTCATAAAATTATGGACTTTCCGTCTCGGAGATTGTCGCCGATAGTTGAGGGTTGCTTCCGCGGGGAAGGATCCGTCAGTACGGCGCGCGCTGGATACAGTCCAGGTGAAATGACCCATCCTGCCTCCCTATAATATAAATTCTAGGCGAATATGAAATGCGCCGGCTGTTTCGATCGTGCAGCGCCGGGCTCACGCTCTCTCCGCGTAGATTGAAAACCGCGACATTGCAGGATCGACTGCCGCTGAATTGGCTCTTCGGCATCGGCTGCCGGACCGCGGTGATCTGGATGTTTCCGGCGATTTCAATGACGGGCACGGCCCCGGAGGTGAGCGGGGTCCAGGTATTCGTTTGCCAATCGACAAGCCATGCTCCCGGCGTCGTTACCTTGTAGCCGCCCAGATAGCCGGTCACGTATCTCTCAACATTCGTATATTTCCAGCCGGTAAAATCAACGTCATCATGCAACCCCCAGCGGTAACTGGTCGGGCAGAAATTGGCGCTGATCCCATGATCGTTGATAATCGCATGACGGCTCATGGTGGGCGTGCCCGTTTCATAGAAAGGAACGATCACGAAGCCCTTGTGATCCAGGCCGCTCTCCCGGCAGGGGATGCAGGCCGGATCGCCTTGACTTCCCGGATTGAAGAGCAGCTTCGACCCGTCGGGAGAGAATGCGGTGCCGCAGCCGTATATTGAGGTATCGGGCAGATCGTTGAATTGCCAGATGTTGCTTGCGGTCGCGACGTCTTTACCGCCATTGGGAATGGTGATGAAGAGAAGATACCGGCGCGGCCGAAGCTGTGTCGGCCCGACATTGTCCATTCCTTGAGATACAAAATGAGCGCCGTTTATCTGCGTGGCGCCGACCCAGCCGCCGTTGTCCATAATGAGCCCATTGGCGCCGTTGGAGATATCGACCACATCCCGTGCCGTGCCGAACTGGGCAACGCCGCTGGAAACATCGACTGCGATTGAACGCACTTTGCGAGGGGAAGCGACGTAGAACACTTCAAGGCCATTCGGGCCATTGCAGTAGAATCCCGCTCCCCTCGGATAGCTCCAGTCGGTTCCGGAGACCGGAACCTGTTTCTTCTGGGTTCCGTCCCTCTTGATTATGTAGATCGCTGCATTCGTTGAAGTCAGGTACACGATCCATTGTCCATCGGGACTCACCTCGATCATCACCGGTCTGTCGCTTTGGGTGTTGGGCACCACTTGCTGATTGAATGCGGTTATCGGGGACTTGCACAGTCCGTTCATGTCACTGCGTCCGTAGAAATACCACCCTTGCGGCGCCTGGGCCAACGAGCCGGTTGTCACCTGATCCTTCTTGACCCACGTAGGGCATGCGGCGCGAGTGTTCGCGAAACCGACGAAGCCCACGATACCGAGTAGAGACAAGAAGCCGAATACCGAGTTGTTACTTGACATAATGCGCGTCCTTTCTTGTTGGATGCCGGTGACTCACGAGCAACCGGCGGATTTCTCCTTTTCCGTCAGCCGACACGGACACGGTGTATGCGCCCGTGGGCGGAGGTGCGTTAAACCGGGAGAGCGCGTAGGTCCGGGGGCCTTGACCTTCGATGCGCGGCCATTGCGCGCCCCGCGAATCGAACACGCGCAGTACGTGATACACTGTTGATTGAGCCCGCACCGCCGTGAAACTGCTATACAGCGCGCAGACCTGGGCGCAGAGAAGCACAATGACGGCGGCGTTGATCCGCCGTGCGTAATGAGCCGATACTGTGCTCATACATCCTTTCGAAGGCGGGTTAATCGGATAACCCTCCCGGCATTTTTGCGCGGCAGCTACAGGTATCGCACATCTTCAGCGGAGCGGCTCGCTTGATCCAACGATCGATGCTGGACTATTTGACCGTTGCCCTACTCGATACAATATAGAACAAGAATGCCGATTCTGCATGGAAAAATTGGCCCGCCCGCAATCATAACCTCGGACGATTCATAGCATTCTTCCTGTCCGCTGCTTTGCATTGCGTGCCCGTCTCAATGGGTACTGACGGCACCTTCGTGGCGCGGATGGATGGCGCCGAGGCCCGACTTGCGAAGGGACTGTACATTGTGCAAGTCAAGGCTGGGCACGCAGTGACCACGCATTCGTTCGGTGTGGCTCGGTAGGAGAGTCGCAGTAACAGTGTTGTCGAGTCGGTCCCTGGTTGCGGTGGTGCGGCCAGGGACCGACTCCTATGCTACGGGGGCATCGAGCGCGAGCGGGTCACCGTCGCACGCCAATCTTCGCTCGTTGCTCAACCCTCTTGCCCGCGATGTCGGTGCATCGAATGATGGCCAAGTATCCTCCAACGCCCACCCGACGGTCGTTGCGATTGGTGCCGGTCCACACAACGCCGTAGTCGCGGTCCGACGCGGCCTGTCGGAGCGTCAGCCCATCTTGCACCAGGTTGCCCACGGCGTCGTAGATTGTCACCTTGCCAAACGAGCCATTCTCATTACGCAACGGAACCGTGGTGGTGACGGCAATGAGTGTCCCTGCGCTGTGACCGGCAATGACGTTGTCGTAGAAGACCAGAGTGCGCACTCCCAGAACCGACCGAATATCGGCGCCCGGGATAAAGGGGTTTGGGCCAACCACTGTCTTGATTTCATTCTGCACGCCCGACTCTATCACGGCACGACGCCCAATGCTGTCGGCGGGAGGCGGATTGCCCATGCGATCGGTGGTACCGTCAGTCAATTGCAGACTATCCACGTAGGGGATGATCTCCCACGACCCAATCGGCAGTATCATGGCCACGCTTGCGCGATACCCCGGATTTGTGCACGCCTCGATGAAGGTCGCATGGTCGAGAGCCGAAGGGGCCGGCCCGGCGGTTCCATCGTAGTAGGTGAACACCTCCGCTGGTGCGTGTTGCGTCAGCAGGTGGCACTCAATCTCCTCGCTCAACGTGACTCGCAGCGTATCGGAAGCGCCCGCAGTGGTGCTGGACGCAGGGTAGTAGCGGGCCCGCCAGGCCACGGGTCCGGCTCCGTCCTCTGCAGTAGAGGGCATTGCAGTGACGAGCGGATGGTTACCGATCCACACCTCGGGTGTCCATGCGGTTTGCGCGCTGGCCGTGCGGTTCTCGTTGAGTTCAAACACGAAGTGTACGTCGGACCTCGATGCATCGCCCTCAATTGCCCGCGCGGTGAGTGTGACGTTGTCGTAGGTTACATGCACGTTCGCAACATCAAACCCCGCGAAGGAAACCGGGTAGACGAACGTGACTTCGATGTGGTCGAGGTAGCCATTGCCGCTTGAGTCTCGAGTGACAGCACGCAGAATCGATTGCTCGGCGCCGATGATGGTCACACCGATCGTGTCGCAGTGGCCATTCTGACAGGCGATGATCTGACCTGCATCGTTGGTGCGCACGGTGTCGGGGGTTAGCCATGCCACTGTGCCGCTATCGACAACCGAGGGGTCTTGACGGAAACCGATGAAAGTCCAGCCTGGAGGGATGACGCCAATCGGGTTACCCCACGTGTCGAAGCCCAGCAGCTGCACTATGAGTGAATCGTGAGAAGCCAGCAGCGTATCGACACGGGGCGCTGCGGAACCGTCTTGCTGGGTGAGAATCACCGAGTCAACCAACCCTGGCAGAAGCGCGAAGGGGTCGGTTGATGCAGTGAGCGACCCCAATACTACGGAGAGTCGGTGCATGCTGTCTGGGTCGGCGGGCGCGTAGTACAAGATTACCCTGACCGTGTCGCGGCCCTGCGTGAAACACTGCGCCAAGGGATACCCTTGACCTCCCGCAACTCCTATTGTGGCGACTGAGCCCGAGCCGGTGATAAGGTGCGGGGTTGGCCGCCCGCCGGCGCCGAGTGTGTCATAGTAATAGACCGGGTTGCCGTTTGCGTCGCCGGGGTAGCAGTACGATCCAGGCAGCAGGCCGTTGTCGTTGCGGATCTCGACGACTGCCCGGATTGTGTCTCCGGCACGCAGTTGACTGGCAGGAGTGATCAGATACATACGGGCCTGGTTTGGCGGCGGAGTCCGGAAGATTGCCCGCACTGTGTCGGGTGTGGTGATGGCATCCATGCCCAGACTCACCCGGATGCGTCCGTTGCCCAGACCGGATGGATGCAGCACCCACGACGGCGCCATGCGTGGAGCCTGGCTGAGCACACCGGAGAGCGACAGGTCAACCATGTACCAGTCTGCAGGAATGCTCTCCCAGACGAAGGTATCGTCGCGCCGCCCCTGAACGCCAAGAAGGGTATCTCCTCCGGCGAACATTTCCACACTGTCGGCGGCACCGGGCTTCACGAAGAGTCGAAGCGTGTCGCGCACAATGACTCCCGGAAACTCCGGGTGCTGGAATGCCAGGAACACGGTCACCGTGCTGAACGCTTCCGTTAAGTAGAACTGAGCGCTGTTGCCGGTGAAGTTTGCGTCGGCTATCGGGTTGCCGGCATGGTCGACCACGGTCCACGTGATACTGGTGTCCCAGTCGGGATGGAAGCCGAGGGTGTCGTCAAAGACGTAGGCCCACAATCGCACCGTGTCTCCGGCAGAAACCGTGGTGTCGGAAAGGCTGGGCCCCACAGCGTGTCGGTCGAATGACAGGGAGTCGGTACGCACGTACAGGCTGGCAGGTCGCGACGGCGTGAGAATATTGGTGGTAATCTCGCAGTTGGATTGGTTGCCGCTCCGCTCGCAGAAGAAGAAGTCGAACCAGTACACCTCTCCTTTGACAATGCCGAGCTGCTGAGCAACCTGGTCGAGATTCAGACCTCTCCTGGTCTCGGCCTGCATACCCCCCAGGTCCAGTGCCAGTACCCCGTTAATGAAGACCCAGACATCGTCGTCGCCTCGGAATTCGAAGTACTCACCGCCCTGGTATTCAAACTGGTGGTGCACTTCCATGGTGAATCCGAAACTGTGACCGTCGGAAGGCTGCTCCATGCCAAACCCCTTATTGTCAAGGGGCCAGAATCCTCCCTGCTGGTTGGTCTGGGTGAAGTTGTAGGTGCCGGTGGACGCATCGGAGAGTACCAAGGGCAGCGAATCGTACATGACCACATCCGCGAATTCGTACGCAGGATTGTACGCGGTTCCTACCCACTCAGAGGAACGAGGTACACCGCCCGGAGCATAGGGGGTGAGCCCGGTCCACCGACCGGAGCGGGGATCGTACGTCGAGCCAGTGCCTCCACTCGGCCTGAACCATTCGTTTACGTGGTCGCTGCCGCATCTGTTCGCCAGAAGCACCGGTTTGCGATCGGCATCCAGATAATCCTGCACCATCCCGGTGGCTGTGCCGCACCGCGGCGTGATGAAATTGGAGTTGGTGTGAAAGTCGTAGTACGTTACCTTGACCCAAAGCGTATCGGCCAACACATACTGTTGTGCGCCGGCAGGAGCCCAGTGGCAAAGAGCCACCCCGGCAATCAGAGCGATCAGGTTGTGCGTAACATTGGTCCGCATAGGCAGATACCTTTTGCGACGAAACGATCGGTTGAGGAGCACCTGGCGCCGCTTTGACGGATCGGTGCGGCTACGGCACAGAGTCCTTGGCGCGGTTCATCTCGTTGAGTTCGCGCCTTACCTTCTCTATTGCTTTGTCAATTTTCTCGGTGTTTTGCGCACCCTTCTCGTGACGAAGGAGTGCGTTCCCCTGTTTCATCTTTCCCGCGGTGGCCAGAAGGTAGGAGAGGTCCTCCCGTACCGATTCGAGTGTTGCCGACAGGATCGTTGCATGTTTGAAGTCGTCTTTGAACGCGGCGCAGTTGTTGATGTCGGATCGGAGCCTGAGTTGCTCGACGTGGAGGCTGTCCACGAATCTTCGGGCGCTTTCGACCGTCTTGCCCAGCACCGCTTCAGACGCAGACTGACCACATGTCTCGTAGGTAATGCGCTGGCTTTCGTATGCGTTTGTGCGGAGGGCCATGGTGTCTTGCGATGGTGCCGATGCTTCCTCGGCTATGCGGATGGCTGACTTGGCGGTTTGTACGGCACTGCCGTATTCCTTCTGCATGAGTAGAGCATAGCCCTTGAGCAGTGCAGCTTCACAGAGAAGAAGTGGCGTTTGCGCAATTTTGGAGAGCGACTCACCTGCACGCAAACAATCGCCCCACTGGCGGGCCTTGACTCCGCACCACCCCAAAGCGCGGAGCGCCTCTGCGTAGTGGGGGCTGGTAGCATCTACCTTGCGCAACGTCGTGACAGCCTTGGAGAGACTTCCTTGCTCGTAGAAGAGGTAGCCTGCATGCAGCAGCGACAGGCTGATCGCGTTGCTCTCGACCGCGGTTTTCGGTGTCACGGCAATCGCGCGGGCAAATGCCGCTTCTGAAAGAGGGGGATTGCTCAGCCGGGCGTATGCCACGCCAATCGAGTGCTGCGCAAACACGTATGCCGGATGGGATTCAGGGATAACTGCCAGCATGGTGATGGCACGGGAGTCTTCTCCCTGACGCAGCAGTGATTCGCCCATGAGGTAGAAGGCGTGGCACCGCAGAGAGTCGTTGGTGCCCGTGGGCACCAGCTTCTCGAACTGAGTCTTGACAAGTGTCTCGTCCTCGTTACGATATGCAATGCGCATGATACCAAGCTCGGCGTTGGCAACCATGTCGCTGCCATAGTACTTGATGGTTGCGTTCTGGTATTCCTCCATCGATGTCTTTCTCAAGTCCAATGCCTCGAAGCAATTGGCGTAGTAGTAGGTCACCCAGTCGTTCTTGAAGAAGTCGGGATATTCCGTGAGAATCTGCCCGAACACAAAGAATGCATCCCAGTACCTGCGCTGCGAGTAGAGCGTGAGGGCTTTGTTGTACAGCTCGTTGGGCGAGGCGGTCAGGAAGCGGGAGAGCCTGCGAGCGCAGATCTCTTCGCGATGGAGTCCGACATCGGCGCGTGCATACATGGAATGGCCGGTGATCATATCGTCGTAGAAGAGATAGTTATACTGGTAGAGGACTTCCAGATCGCGCCCCGCGCTGAGGGTCTCGGGAGTACTGGTCGGGGCTCCCTGCATCGGGACGGAGTGACGACCCCATTGATGGGGCTATGAGGTTGACGGTTGAGGCTCCGATAATGTGCTCGCCCATGCGGAACCCGCGCGGCAAACGGTACGATATGCCCAAGTCGAGACCGATCCCTTTGCGGGATCCACTCTCCCAATTGCTCTCGTACGCTCCGGAGACATTCACCCCAAGACTCAGCCGGTTCAGCGGGTTCACCGCGTAGGAGAGAAGGACGAGTGAGTGAAGGTTCCCGACCTCTGCGCCCCCCTCGGTCAGGCGCCCTGCCGCATCTGAGAGCCCCTGGTCGACTGTTCCGTCGTCAAGACCCAGTAGCGAGACCCCAAACGAGTTGTACATGCCAACGGGAACAGTGCCGCCGAGCTCCCAAAGACGGAATGCATTGTTGAGCATGGGGCTGAAGACCCCGCGAAGGCTTACGTAGTTGGCCTCAGTGAGGAGCGCGGGATTGGTGAGAGGCGAATAGAATGACTGCGCACTACGCCATCTGCCAGTGAGAAGGTATTCGCCGGGAAGTCCGTCAGCGAGGATCGGCACTGCAGCTGAAACGCATAGGTAGATGGCCAGTGCGCAACGCCGAATGCACAGCGGCGCTGTTGGGGGGATTGGCTCGGGTCTGCGGATTGGGTTGCTGCATATGCGGGATCGCCAACGCTGATCTGCCACCGTTGAATTTTGTGCATTCGGATATTGAATATAGTCATAACCAAGCCGTTGCTGTCAAATGCGGTGTTGATTTCCGGTGCGTTTCGCACGGCGAAATGCCGGTGCGACATTCTCGGGAGTATCGTGCTGGCACGATCCCGGGAGTGAATGGCATACTATGGAAGGCGTGTCACGTCTCTGCGCGGCGGCATTCGCGCGGTTCTGGGGGACGTGTCTACTGTCGATGGAGCCCGACGTGTACTCACTCGTCAACATACCACGGAGCCAGGCATTGCTGCGGTCTCGGCTGACCATGCGAGCAGCCGTCGCGGTCCTCGCGCTGATCGCGCTCTGCTGCGCGTCCGAGGCGTGCCTCTTCATCGACCGGTTCGACCACGTCAAGACTCCGGACACGACGGCTCTGCGCTTTGAGGAGGCGCTGAGGGGAGCGGTTGCCGCGCTCTCACCCTTGCGAGTTGTGGCGTTTCAGGACAGCGCAAAGGTACTGCGCGCGCGAGGCGTCACGGAAACCGAGCTCTGTGCGGATGTGGCGTGCATTGCCCGACGCGCCCAGCAGCTCTTGTGCAGTCGGGTGATCGGTGGCCGGATCCAGACTGTCAAGCAGAACGTACGCGTGTGGGCGGTGCTGGTGGATGTCACAACGGGCAAGGCTCTGCGCGAGGTTGAGCTTGAGTTTCCCGAAAGCCTGCCGTCGTCTGCCGCAGCAGAGGTCGCCCAATTGCTGTTCAGTCCCGACAGCCCATCGTCGAAGGATTCCCCGACTTCCCGTCAAGTCATCCACGATAAACGCAAGGAGCGCAGGAACCTCTTCGTGGGCCTTCTGGTGGGGACAGTGGCAACAGGCCTGGGCGTCGCGATAATCGTTCAGATTGCAACCAGCAAACCCGAGAAGGAGACTGTTGATTTTGCTGTGGAATGGTAGATTTCCGATTCTGGTTGCCATGGTTGCCGCAATTGGCGCGTGTGCGCTGTTGCGGTGCTCTGGCACGCATACGGCCGCGCCCGACCGCGACGTCACACTGCGACTGGGGCTCGCCGCAGTGATGTCCGATCCCACGGGTATTGACAGTGTGAGAGTCACTGTGTGGTCGGAAGACCAGAGCATCACCCGGTCGGCCATCATGCCGTACTCAGCGCATCGGGCCGAGTTCCCGAAGATCCCCTGCGGCATCTTCGTGACCGTTATGGTTGAGGCACTCGATTCCAATGGTCTGGCGCTTTTCCGGGGACGCAAAGACGTTGCATCGGTGCCCTGCGACGAAGCTGTGGTGGTATTCTCCGATGCAGATGTGACGCCGCGACGTCCTACCAATATCGGGGGGCGAACTATCTTCGACAGCCGGGTTGCAGTGTGGTGGCGCCAGTCGGCGCCATCGGGTGTCACCTACGACATTGAGCGAAGTGTCGTCGCGTCGGGGGGGTACACTCGCATCGACACCACCTCCGACACCGTGTACGTCGATACGGGTCTTGCCGCCAACACGTCGTTGCGGTACCGGATTCGTGGTACAAATGCGGCAGGTGTCTCCGACTGGCTCTACAGCGGCGTGCTCACCACCGAGTCTGTCGATACATCGGCGCCTGTGCTGGAGGTGCTTTCCCACCGGCTTGCCGATACGGTGAATGCCGCGTCCATCAGGCTCTTCGGCACCGTGACGGATGCGCACGGCGTTGCCTCGGTACGGGTGAATGACTCGGTGGCATTCATCACCGACGGGTTCTGGGTGCGGGACACGGTGCAACTGTCGGACGGGCTCAACACGCTGCGCATTGTGGCGCTTGACACCATGCTTCAGCCACACGTCGATACTCTCACCATGACCGTGTACCGGACTGCTCTGACCATCGAGCACACGCCTCCATCTCTTGCACTGGTGCATCCGGCCGACGGCGACACCGTTCAAAGCGCAGTGGTGGCGCTCTCGGGCGCGGCGGATGACCAGAGCGGTGTCGATTCGGTGATCGTGGGCGGACGACCGGCAACGCTGAGCGGCATCTCCTGGAGCATCGACAGCGTCGCCTTGTCGAAGGGACGCAATACTATTGCGGCAACTGCCATCGACAGAAGCGCGGCGGCCAACCGCACACAGAAGACGTTCGTGCTCTACTACCGAGATCCGTGCGACGATGCGGCTCGTGCGCAACTCGCCCTGCTCTCCCACACGGCGATCGACACTGTGGCGCACAGTGTGATCCGGTTGGTGGGCACGGCGTACGACCGGCAGGGCGTTGCCGCCGTGACGGTTGGCGGCGACACCGTGGGCATTGTCAATGGCGTGTGGGAAGCACCCGGTGTGGTGCTGGCAGAGGGACTCAACACCATCACGGTAGTTGCCTGCGACAGTTGTCCGCAGAGCACGCCCGACACGCTGGTTGCGCGCTTATGGTATCTGCGCGGGTATGTCGAGGTGTTCAACCTCCCACCAGTCTTCTCGGTTACAGCCGCTGCCCTGCGCGACACGGTCAAGGCTGGTGACCTGTACCTTCGGAATCTCACGGCACACGATCCCGACGCATACAATGTGCTGCATTTTGCCGCAGATGCTCCGCTGGTCGTTGTTGACGACACCACCGTACAATGGCAGACCAGCGATGGTGACACCGGTGTGAGGCAGCTGCATGCGTACGTGCTGGATCAGGACGATGCGTCTGACACCGTCTCGTGGTCGCTCACGGTTCTGAATCGCAATGCCAACTTTGCGCCCATATTTGTGAGCACCGGGGCAGCATTGACCGATTCTGTCAAGATCGACAGCACCTACCTTGACACGTTGCGTGCAACCGACCCCGATGGCGCCGGCATCGTGTACCGTCTCACCACCTCACCTGCCGGCATGCAGATCGATTCGGTCACGGGTGTCATGGTCTGGACACCCACGGGGGCCATGAGAGGGCGACATACCGTGAGCGCTGTTGTTGTTGACCAGCGAGGGGCAATTGCATCGCTGTCGTATTCCCTGACGGTGTGGGATCCGCAGCTGCCCATTGTGGAGGCCGGCGCCAATCTCACCGTGTCGATTCGCGACACTGTTCGTCTGGTGGGCTGGGCGCGCAGCAACGCGAGCCGCATCGTGCGCACCGAGTGGGATATTGGCGGCTCAGCAACGTTTGTTGCAGACTCACCGGTCAAGACGTTCGTACTGCCCTCCTCTATAGCGCAGGACTCGGTGCTGCGCTGCATTCTGCGCGCGTGGGATGCGCTGAACCAACATGCCGAAGACACCGCACGGGTGACCATCCTGCGCGATCTGCCGCGAGCGGTTGCGGGCAGAGACACGGTGCTGCGCAGTGGAGACCTCTTCCAACTGCACGGCAGCGGCGCCGATCGGTACGGGACCATCACCTCCTACGAATGGGATATCGGCAACACCGGTGTCTTCGCGATCTCTACGGATGGCTCGGCCGGCGGAAATGCCCCGCAGTCAACCGGGCCGTACCTGTGCATTCTGCGCGTGACCGACGACGACCTGGGCATAGGACTTGACACAGTGAAGGTGCATGTGGCCAACTCAAGCATGGTGAGCTTCGGACCCGGGGGCGGCGATCCGGTGGGACACATCGCGTTTGACATGGGATCGGATTCCGGCGATGAGTACGAAACACCCATTCACCGGGTGTGGCTCTCGGCCTTCTGGGTCGACAGCACCGAGGTGACGGTGGGGGAATACGTTCCGCTCATGGGCGTGAATCCCAGCGGAAGCAGCGACTCCTCCGAGCCGATCCGCAACGTCACCTGGTTTGACGCAGCGCTCTTCTGCAACGCGCGCAGCAAGAACGATGGCATGGACACCGTGTATCAGTACAGCTCGGCCTCGGGCGTACGCGGCGATGGCTGTACGAATCTGAACGGCTTGAGCATCCACTACGACCGGGTGGGCTACCGCCTGCCAACCGAAGCTGAGTGGGAGCTGGCCTGCAAAGGCACGCGATTTGACGCGCCTGCGTATTTCTGGGGATCCGATGCCGTCGAGGCCGGCACATACGCTTGGTATCTGTACAACAGCGACCAGTATGCCCATCGCACCGGAACCAGAATCGCGAATGCAGCGGGACTCCTCGACGTTACCGGCAATGTGTCGGAATGGTGCAACGACTGGCACTCCACCACGTACTATACAGAATGCGACACCGGCACCGTGATCAACCCCCACGGTTCGTCGGGAGGCTCCGCCCGCATCAATCGTGGCGGGTCCTACGCAAGCCCGGCCTCAGAGTTGCGTTCCACATTCCGCGGTGTGGGCATCCCAAGTTGGCGGGCCAACTTCGTGGGGTTCCGGTGTGTGGTGTCGAGCCAGTGAGGGGGGGCGTCTGGGGTCCGCCAGATCGTTCCGCGACGCTGTCGACCTGTTCGGCCAATAGACCGTTTGTTCTGCCACAAACTATATTTCTTGGTCGTTTTGCTGTTCCGGTTCGGGTGCACTCGCCAGTGCGACTCTCCACGGATCGCAACGCATAACTCGTTGGAACAAAAGCTACTACATACGGCCGCAAAGGAGTACTGAGTGAGCGTGGTTTCCCTCGGCTCGCAGCAATCGATCATCGATCGTCGAGCCAAAGTCATCAACACGTTCAAGGAAGAGCTGATTCGTCGGCTCAACCTTCCGTACACGCCGGACGATCTTCACGAAGATGTATCGCTTCTGGGTGCGGGGCTGGGTCTGGATTCGCTCGATGCACTGGAAATCGTCCTGTGCGTAGAGAATTGCTTCGGCATCAAAATTCCCGACGAGGACATCTCGGTTCTCCGCTCGATCAATACCATCGTTGACTTCGTGATAGCAGAGCAGGACAAGAAAGGAGGCGCCCAATGAGAGAGTTGCCTCTGAAGAATGTTCTCTCCGCCGCTGGCGCCACACTCTCCGAACGGTTCGGTGCACAGGTTGTGTCACGTTGTGCTGACGCGGCCACCGAGTACAAGCATATCCGCGATGCTGTCGGGCTGACCGACTTCTCCCACATACAGGCGTTCCGCATTCCCGAAGAAAAGGCCATCGATTTTCTCGACACACTGGTAGCGGGCAATGTGGCCAAAACACGCTATGGTCGTGTGCTGCACACGCTCATCGCAAACGACAATGGCGAGCTGTGCGCCGATTGCTATGTCGCCAACAACGACACCGAGTTCATCCTGCTTTGCGAGAGTATCGTCGACGATGCAGCTCTTCGCGCATTGGTCATGGATTCGGGTGGCGCCGATGCCGGGGTGGTTGATCTCAACGCCGACCACGCGATTCTGAGCGTTGACGGCTACAAGGCGTGGGCGGTCATCAAAGAACTCTTCGGTGCCGACGTGTTGGGGCTGCCGTACCTCTCCATCGAGAACTACGAATTCGAGGGCGAGACGATCCGCCTTTTCCGTGCGGGAAAGACATCGGAGTTCGGATACACACTGCTTGTTCCCGCAAGAATTGCCGAGTCCTTCTTCGACAAGCTGACGACCCTTGTCAAGGCACAGGGCGGCGGCCTGTGCGGTGTCGACATCCACAGCGAGTTGCGCCTTGAGGGTCGTTTTTTCAATATCTATGCAGAGGGTGTGCGGGCGAAGGATCCGTTGCAGCTCGGGCTGCAGTGGATGATCGACTTCGACAAGGGCGCATTTCGCGGATCCGAGGCGATCATAGCACGGCGGTCGGCTGGAATCAAAGAGAAGATCATCGGCCTGCGTACCGAATCGGCTGCTCAGAAACTCGACATCGGCTCCGAGATCTACGCCGGAAGTGAGAAGGTCGCAACCATTACTGCGTCATGCCTGTCGCATGTGCTGGGTTGCCGCGTGGGACTGGCGTTGTTCCCGGTGTCCATTGCCTTTGCAGGGCTGTCGTTCAGCCTGGGCAAGGATGGTCCGGCGGTCCAAACGATCTCCATGCCGCCGATCATGCCCAGGAGTCTCACGGTCAAACTGGACGAAATGTAGCGCAGACCACGCGGCAGACGCGGTGAGTCGCAGCACAATGCCGGCGGCTCCTGCGCCGGCAACCTCCCATGGGTGCATTCGAAAACAACGTTGTCATTGTCACCGGCGGTTCTCGCGGTATTGGCCGCGCCATTGTGGCAGACTTCGCGTCCGCCGGCGCTCACGTCTACTTCACGTACAATCGTCACGAAGAGCTGGCCAATCAGGTTGCTGCTGAGACTCACGCAACTGCCTTGTGTTGTCAGCAGTGCGATCAGGTTGCCATCCAAAAAGTAGTCGATGATGTTATGGCCAACGAGGGCCGCGTGGATGTGCTGGTCAACAATGCCGGCATCACCGACGATCAGTTCCTCATGCTCATGCCCGCCGAGAGCTGGGACAATGTCATCGACACCAACCTCAACGGCGCCTACCGCTGGGTGAAGGCGGTGATGCGCCCCATGCTCAATGTGCAGAAGGGCGCCATCATCAACGTATCGTCGGTTTCCGGGCTGGTGGGCATTGGTGGTCAAACGAACTATGCAGCCTCAAAGGGCGCGCTCATTGCGCTTACCCGAGCACTTGCCGCCGAGTTGGGGGGCAAGGGGGTTCGGGTGAATGGTGTGGTTCCCGGGTTCATCGATACCGACATGACCGCAAAGATGCCGCGTCAGATCAAACGAGATAATCAGCAACGTATTCTTCTCAAGCGCTTTGGCAACCCCACCGAAGTCTCGCGTGTGGTGCTCTTTCTCTGCTCGCCCGACGCGTCGTACATTGTCGGGCAGTCGATAGTTGTTGACGGCGGACTCACGGCAACCGTAGCATAGCAATGCGCGGCCTCTCAGCAGAGCACGTGGCGACGAACTCAGGGGCATCCGGACAAGTGTCGAATTCGCAGGAACTTCAGTTGCAGCCAGTATCACCGGGTCGCAACACCCATCCGAACAATACTATGGGCAAAACAGCATTTCTCTTCCCCGGTCAAGGTTCGCAAGAGATTGGCATGGCACGCGATCTCTTCGCAGAGGATTCCTACTTTCGCGCGCTCGTAGCTCAGGGCAGCGATCTGGCCCACGAGAACCTCGAACAGGTGTGTCTGCATGGTCCCGAACGCACGCTGCTCAAGGCTCATTGCCTGCAGCCTCTGCTGGCCGCCGTGTCGCTGGGATACTTGCGTCACGTTCTCGATGCCGGCGTGAAGGCAGACTACGTGTTGGGGCACTCTCTGGGAGAGATCATTGCTCTTGGTGCAGCCGGGGTCGTGTCGGCCGAGGAGTCTGTGACCATTGCTGCAAAGCGCGGCGAGCTGATGGACGAGGCCGCATCCAAGTGCAGCGGCGGGATGATGGCTGCTATGTTCATGACGCCGGAGAAAGTCGAAGAGATCATCGACCAGATGGACGCACCCGACCGCATCGTGATCGCCAACGACAACGCTCCTAACCAGATTGTGCTATCGGGCGACATGGTCACTCTCGGGGAGTTTGCCTCGCGCGTTGCGGCCGAACGTCTGGGCAAGTGCCAGAAACTGCATGTGTCGGGTCCGTGGCACAGCCCGTTTATGAAAGATGCTCGTACTCGGTTCGAAGACTGGGCAGAGCGTCGCAAATTCGGTCATCCTCACACGCCCATCGTGCTGAACGCCACATCAAAGGAAGAGACCCACCCCACCACCATCAAGCATCTTGTTACCTGGCAGTTGACCAGCCCGGTGTTCTGGCGCGAGTGCATGAGCCGGTTGCAGGAGTTGGGCGTCGATCGTCTTGTCGAGATTGGGCCCGGACGCGTGCTGGCGGGATTGGCGCGAGTCAATGGGTTCAAGCGCGGTTCGCAAATCTACAGCGTCAACAATCTGCGTGGCGTTGAGCTGCTCCTCAAAGGTAGCGTTGCTCCCGCAGAAGCGCCGGCCCTTGTGGAAACCGCCGCTGCCTGAGACCGACACGGTCTCTGGGGGATTGCCCGGCGATTGTTTCCGCGAAGAGGCGCCCCTTGACCAGGATCAAGGCACCTTTCGGTCTCGGTGACAACGCGGCTCATGGTCCGGGAACGCCGAGGGTCGAGCTGACGCCGGGTCCCGCGTCAGCTCGACGGCGGCGGAAAGTACCTGTCGAGCCGCGCAAAGATCGAGCGATCCCCCTGCAACACAACCGACCGCGCAAGCAACGCGTCTTTCATGCTTGTTTCGCGCATGAACACACTCGCCCACACGACGGTTGTGGTGGTCACGCGCAGGTGCGGCTTGTCGGCGCTCCCCCCCTGAGTCAGGGCACACGTGCCTCTGTCAACCTCGAGCGTGAAGTGCAGGTCTTTGTCGGTGAAGTCGAACTGCAGCGTTGCCTTGAGCCGTGCCGCGGCGACCGGGTCGATCGAGCGGGCCATCTCGCGCATGAGAATGCGAACGTCGGCGGTGACGTTGCGCTGAACCCTGGCCAGGTCGGTTGCTTCGCCCCTGAGAGCAACCGAGTGCTCCCAGTATACATCGGAGTAGGTGCGGAAGTGACGTGTGTCAACCGACATCGGCGAACAGGCCTTCTCGATGGTGTCGGGTGTCACCGCACCCATGGTTGCGACCTCCATGCCGGCACGCACCAGCGCAGTCTCGATGATCTTGGACGTCATGGGTTTTGAGAGTTCGAACTGGAGCAGATACGATTCGGGCCGAATGATCATGCCCGCCAGCTCCATCGACATACCGCCCGCCATGAGACCGAATGTCTCCCGAATGCCGGCAAAGTCTTCGCGATCGCGAAACGCTCCGGCCACCACTACCAGCATTCGCTTGTTGCGCCACTTGTCGGGATAGCGGACGCTGTTCTTCATCAGACCTGCGGGAGTCTCCTCAGACCCAGGCTTGAACAGCGGGAACGTGCGCTCGATGAACGTCTTGAGCACTGCACTGATTGCGTAGTAGTACAGCGGCGTTGACATGACCACCACATCGGCCGCGAGCACCCTCTCCAGCAAGTCGGCCATGTCGTCCTTCTGCACACACACGCCGTGCGAGAGTGTCCAGCACAGGTAGCAGCCCTTGCAGGTCTTGATGGAGTACTTCGAGAGATCGAGGTCGTCGATCTCCGCGCCATTCTCACGCGCGCCCCGCACCACAAGATTGGTGATGTGGCTGGTGTAGCCATTTTTGCGGGGGTTGCCGCGCACAACTAGAATTTTCATATCGACCCCTCTACCATGGCAAGCATGAGTGTGCCCCTTGCTACGAGCGTGCGGCCGACCGCAGCCTCCACAGCATAGGAGAAGAGCGCGCCGAAACTCTTCTCTGCATGCGCGGTCATGCGCAGTGTCTCGCCGGGGAACGACGGGTTGGTATACTTCATGTTCGCGGAGGCCAGGAAGAATATCTGCGGATCACCGGTGCGCTGTTCCCCCTTGGCCATCTTGCTCAATCCGATCAGCAGGCCGGCGCTCTGCGCCAGAGCGTCGGTGACGAGGACCCCGGGCATGATCGCCTTCTGAGGGAAGTGTCCGGCAAAGTGCGGAGCATCGGGCCTGAGTGCGTGCTCAGTGACGATTGAGACATCGGGGGTGAGCTTGATCACCGAGTCAACAAAGAGGAATGGCGCCCGGTGTGGCAGGATGGAGAGAATGTCTTCGGTGGTCCACTGTCGGTCTTGCGGCATGGATGCGTCCTTTCCTGGCCGTAGAGGCAACTCACCAGACGCGGAGTCGCCCCGGGCCTACGTCTCCCACGGTGTGCCTTTGTCAAGGGTGGCGAGCTCTCGTGCCATCAATCGCTGCACGCGCGCGGCGAAGTCGCCGGGTCGTTCGCCGGCCTCGGGGTTCTGCAGCGGCAGAAATTTCACTGTGAAGTCGAACGTGCCGGGAGGGAACGTGCTTCCCCGGCGCTTTGCCATGAACGGCAGTGTGGAGTGACACAGCACCGGCGCCACCGGTACCTTGGCATCCATCGCAATGCGGAACGCCAGATCCCGGAACGGCTGCAGCCGGCCGGTCTTGGCGCGTGAGCCCTCGGGGAAGATCAGCATGCTCTTGCCATCCGCAACAAATCCCTTGACCCGATGCACCGCATTGCCGATGGATCTCAGAGAGTCCTGGTCGACGCCTGCGAAGTCCAGGTGTTTGACAAAGCTTGCGAATACCGGCAGTTTCGCGTAGGTCGATTTGATGACTGTTGCTGTGTCGCGGAGCAGTCCCAGCAGGAGAATTGCATCGATGCGGCTGCGGTGGTTGGAGACGTAGACAACCGGCTGGCCCTGCGGCACGCGCTCGCGTCCCGAGATCTCTTTGACGCGGTACACCTTGAGCAGCGGGAGGTAGAACTGGGTGAGAAACACGCAGTAGCCACGAAACAGCGAGCGGATGAGGCGCCGACGGAACGGTGCACGAGTGAGCCCCAGCAGCAGGTACAAGGGCATGACGCCGATGAGGAAGATCACATTGGCAGTGAGATAGCTGAGATATCCGAGTGTGTCGAGGAGGTATATCTCCAAGGCAGGGCGTCGAGGGTGGGGAGAGTTTGGATTGGCCATTGGCTTGGTACGCTGAAAACTCTGAAAATACGAGGTGGGTCGGGGCGGACGGGGTGCCTGTCACCTCATCGAGAGAGAAACGGCCGATGCCGGATGCCCTCGGGTCCGCCGTCGGCTCAGAACGGCGAGACGAAGTCTCGCAGAAACGGCAGTTGCTGGTCTTTCGCCGACAGGACCGGCGAGGTCACGGGCCACGGGATGCTCAGCCATGGATCGTTCCAGCGGATGCCTGAATCCGCCTTGGGCTCGTAGAATCGGTCGACCTTGTACAGCACCTCGGTATCGGGCGCCAGCGTGCAGAATCCGTGCGCAAACCCCTGCGGAATGAGCACTGCCCGGAAGTTGGCCGCCGAGATCTCGAAGCCATCCCATTTGCCGTAGGTGGGGGACTGTTTGCGCATGTCCACGATGACGTCGTACACCGCGCCCGCGGTCACGCGCAGCAGCTTGGTTTGCGCATGCGGTGGCAGTTGCAGATGCAACCCCCGCAGCACGCCTTTCTCGCGGGAAAGTGAGTGGTTGTCTTGCACAAAGTCGATTGCAGCGATTCCCTGTTCCGCAAACGCACGCTGCGAGTACGACTCGAGAAAGAAGCCGCGGTTGTCTTGAAAGACTTTGGGCTCAATGATCCAGGCATCGGCGAATAGCGTCGGTATGAATTTCATGGATTGCGGTCGTGCTCGGGTTCAGGTTTGCGTCTCGCCCTCATTGCTGAGGGCTTCGCTGTGCGGATTGAGGGTGACAGTGTTCGGGCAAAAAACCTGGCAGGGGAGCCAAGACGGATTGTCGCTCAGTGCGCAGCCACGAGGGCGCGCAATGCATTGTTCACCGACTTGGAGCTTCGGAAATGTCTTCTCACATCCGGGTCGAGCATTACAGCACCGTCTTGCCGGCTGAAGTACCGAACTTCGACTGCGCCATTTGGTCTCCCAACCTTCACGACGTGCCCTCTTCGGAAGGCGCGGTAGTGCTTGCCGCGCACGCCGCCGGAGAAGTCGTATTCGTCTCTCATCTTCTCGGTATCACAGGCCTTCTTCATAGCGCCTTCTCTCCTTCCTTGAGGCATTTCTGCAACTGATGACCCTGATCGCCGATCCCCGCTCAACGTACACTACAACAAGCAGACGTCCACGTGCTGAGAGCCCGACGTCAATGTATCGTTGCTCCTGCATCGAATGGTCTGGGTCGCACACGGTGAGGGAAAAAGGGTCGTTGAGGACACTTCTGGCTTCGTCAAAGCCGACTCGGTGCTTCCGAAGATTGGCAGCCGACTTCTCCTCATCCCACTCAAACTGGAGCGCTATCTCTGGAAGGACCCGTTCGCGCATTCAAACTGCTCCCGAAGATATGACGAGTTGTCACGCACAAGGGGTCCCGCTTGCTCTTGCGAATATACCATCTTTGTCGTGCAGATCGCAGGATCGTGGCGGCGCTCCGCACTCCCCACACTTCGACTTCGCTCAGTGCGCCGCTCCGCTCGGGGCGGCGCTCGTCACTGTGTGGTCCTGCCCAGGGAGACGTTGCGCGCAAAGTCTCTACATGTTCGTCGACGACATCCTCAACTCCGCACTCCCCACTCCGCATTCCGCACTTCTCCTCACTTCTCCTCCAACAGCCTCAACAGGTACTCCCCGTAGCTGTTCTTCTTCATGGGCTCGGCCAGCGCCTGCAACCGTACGCGGTCGATGAACCCCATGCGATAGGCAATTTCCTCGGGGCATGATACCTTGAGCCCTTGACGCTCCTGGATGGTTTCCACGAAGTTGGATGCCTGCAACATGGACTCATGGGTGCCGGTGTCAAGCCACGCAACGCCGCGCCCCAACAGTGCGACCGACAGTTCGCCTTTGTCTAGATACACACGGTTGAGGTCGGTGATCTCCAACTCGCCGCGCCTGGACGGCTTGAGCGCGTGGGCAAACTCGATCACCCGGTTGTCGTACACGTAAAGCCCTGTCACCGCATAGTTCGATTTGGGTTGTGCGGGCTTCTCCTCCAGGCTGAGCGCTCGTCCGTTCGCGTCGAGGTCGACCACACCGTAGCGCTCCGGGTCTTTCACCCAGTAGCCGAAGACGGTTGCGCCACGGGTGGCAGTCGCTGCCGACTGAAGCAGCTTCGCCAGGTCGTGGCCCCAGAAGATGTTGTCGCCCAGAATGAGGGTGACGGCGTCGGTGCCGACAAACTCTTTGCCGATGATGAATGCCTGCGCCAGTCCCTCGGGCTTCGGCTGCGCGGCGTAGGTAAACTGCAGGCCCCACTGGCTGCCGTCTCCCAGAAGCCGTCGAAACGCTGCCGCATCTTCGGGCGTGGTGATGATGAGAATTTCGCGGATACCCGCCAGCATAAGTATTGACAGTGGATAGTATATCATCGGTTTGTCGTAGATGGGCACAAGCTGCTTGCTGAGCGCGATGGTGACAGGGTAGAGCCGGGTGCCCGACCCGCCTGCGAGGATGATGCCCTTCATTTGGGGGTCCGTTTCGTTGAGGGTGAAATGTCTATGCCGCTACGTATACAAAATTACTCGATGCCCGGGACCTTGGGCAGTTCGGCGCCCGGCTTTGCCACCCAGACGTATCCGGTTCTGCATGTGGCGTCGCTGCACCGATCAGCGGACGGCAATAAGCATGGCAGCGGCAACGGATGGCTCAACTCTGTAGATCGAGTTGCGGCCTTGGAAGAAACCGTGCGCGCGGATGAGGTGGATTGACAGACGGGTGACTACGAGACGTTCGCCTGTGGCCTGATCCACGATGACGGCCTCGCCCTTCTCAAAGACACCGTCGCCCAGAAACGGAGACGGGACCCGGCCCATGGCATCGTGGAAGATTCCGGTGAGAGTGGGGGAGAGACTGACCGATGTGCCCAGGCCTGCACGCACGGCGAGAAATGCCTTCTCCAGGACCTCGGCCATCTGCTGACACGTGGTACCCAGAGATGCCAGCGTGGCGGCGTCGTGTGCGACGATCTGCTCGACAGTGCGGGAGTCGGAACCCAGAAATCTGCCCTCGGCCATGGCGCGCGAGTCGATGCGCATTGGACGAGTCGGGAGTGCGTGTGGCATGGTGGATCCCTCTACTGAGTTGTCACGCAAATTTATCGAAGAACACGTGTGCTGCCTGCATGCCGTGTGCAGTGAGCGTCTTCACGCACGCGTCGATCATTCCCGGAGACCCGCACAGGTACGCCTCGTGCTGCGCGTATGTGCCCGGATCAACGCATCGCGCCACCACGGCGGGGACAAGACCGCGTTCGCCCGTCCAGCTCGAATCGGCAGGTTCGTTGGAAAGCGCGGGCACAAACGTGAACCACGAATTGTCCTTCTGCATTCGGCGCAGTTCGTCAACAAAGAAGAGGTCTCGCTGCGTGAGTGCTCCGAAGAAGTAGGTGATGGGCCGCACGTCGTCGAGACCATCGAGATTCCGAAGCATCGACCAGAACGGCCCCATGCCCGATCCGCCGCCAATGAAGATTGCAGGTGCATTGGTTGTTGACAATCCGAAGTCGCCATAGGGCCCGGTGAACGAGATTTCCTGTCCGACTGCCAGCGAGTCATGCACCCATACGCTGCACGCGCCATTGGGAACCTTGCGCACAAGGATCTCCACGCGTCGCTTGTCAGACGGCCTTGACGCCAGCGAGTATGCGCGGACCACCGGATCTACCCCGGGCGTCACCGGCGCCTCGATCTGGATGTAGCGGCCCGGCACGAAGGTGATGCTTGTGGGCTCGATCAGCTCGATCGCGACAAGCACGATGTCGTAGGTGAGCTGTCGTTTCTCCACCACACGACCGCGAAACCGGGTGGCTGACAACAGGTGCGGGGGAATCTCCACGCTGACGTCGCCGTTGACAATAACCTGACAGGCCAGGTGAAAGCCCTGTGCGGTGAGATCGGGGCTCAGCCTGGCATTCTCAACGTCATTGGGCGAACCGGCACCGGCAGTGATCTTGACTTTGCAGAATGCACAGAGCCCGCGCCCCCCACAAGCAGTGGGTACGTAGATGTTGTGGCGTGCCAGCGCAGAGAGCAGCGATGATCCTGACTCTACGGGGAACGTCTTCTCGCCGGCGTTGATCGTGATGGTGTGCGTGGTTGCCATGGTCCCGTCAAAGTAACTGCTCAGGTCCTCGATGCTCGCCTCGATACGCCTCAGCCGGTCGACGAGCGTCAAGGAAGTAGTCGTCAGAGGGACCTGAGTAGTTACCCGTCAAAATAGATCGCGGAAATCGTCACGAAGAGCACTCCGAGGAGCATCGCAAAGAGCGGGCGTTGGATTCTGAGGCTGGACATGAAAGAGTTCCTGGTAGTGGGGGAGGACGGCCGGCTCCTCTGCAAGACACACTGGGCCCCGCGGGCCTGCCCAGTCGCGTGGGGTTCTGCCATGCCGCACCGGAGTGGTCCCGCCTGTCGGCGCTGCGGGATGCGCGAAATGTCTTGCCCCGACATCGTAGATTTGTATCGAGTGCGGGCCGGCGTCAGGCACGTCGGTGCGCGTGGTTTGTCGCAGAACCAGGGCAGACAGGTCCCGCCTCACCACCTCTTCATCCAGGATGACGATGAACTCCATTCTCCTCTCCCACGGCAGCGGCGCCGGGCTTGACGTGCTCCTGCGCGAAGTCATCTTTCCCGCACTTGACCAAGGCGACAAGACGCCTCCCGAAGACGCGGCAGTCATTGACGCCGGAGGCTCTCGCCTTGCATTCACCACCGACTCCTTCGTAGTGCAGCCGCTGGAATTTCCCGGCGGCGATATCGGGAAGCTTGCGGCATGCGGCACCATCAACGATCTGGCCATGATGGGCGCCACGCCCCGGTGGATGTCGGTCGCGCTCATCATCGAGGAGGGATTCAGCGCGGAGCTTCTGCGCAGCCTGCTGCTCTCACTGCGCACGGTGTGCGATCGCACGGGCGTGCGCATTGTGTGCGGTGATACCAAGGTAGTCGATCGGGGCAAGGCCGATGGCCTCTTCATCACCACGTCGGGCGTTGGCAGTCTGCCGGCCGGCCGGAGTCTCTCGGTTGCCAATGCGGTGGCGGGAGACGCGGTGCTGGTGAACGGTCCGATCGGTCAACATGGTATCACCGTTCTTGCCGCGCGAAAGGGACTCGCGTTTGCGTCGGAGGCTCGATCGGACTGTGCACCGCTGGCCGAGATCTCCGAGCGGCTGCTCCAGGCATGTCCGTGCATCCGCCTCATGCGCGACGCCACACGCGGCGGGGTGGCAGCGGTACTCAACGAGGTCGCTGCGGCGTCGAATGTGTCTGTTCGCGTGATCGAGAGGGATGTGCCGGTCTCAGACGTGGTGCGGGGCGCCTGTTCCTATCTGGGGATGGACCCTCTGGGCATTGCCAACGAGGGCCGGCTGGTGGCCGTGCTGCCAGGCGCCGATGCGCAGCGAGCACTCGATGCGCTGCGGGGGCACGAACTTGGAGCAGGCGCCGCGATCATCGGCACAGTGACGGAGAGAGGTCGGTTTCCCGTGCTTATGGAAACGTCAATAGGCGGAACACGTCCTGTGGAACTCCCGGCCGGGGAGCTGTTGCCGCGGATCTGCTGAGGCCTGTTTCGCTGCGTGTCGCACGCACTGCGTTTGGGGACAGCGCTGAGCACATCTCACTGCTGGACGGGACCTCGTGGGTACCCGCTACTCACTTCTCACTTCTCGATTCTCACTTCTTCTCCCCTCACGACGGCAACACCACCGATTGCGACGACTTCTCCAGCGCATTGACGAAGTAGATGAGGTTCTCCAGTTCAACTGCCAGGTTCACATTGGTGACGCAGCACTCCTGCGGCGCCTTGAGCTGGATGGGGGCGAAGTTGAGCACTCCCTTGATACCGGCCTTTACCATTATGTCAAGAGTCTGCTGCGCGGCAATATCGGGCACACTGAGGATGCCGATGCGGATGTCGTTCTTCTTCACGTATCCGTCAAGATCGGCAAGCGGAAACACCGAGACCGATGACTTCTGGCTCTGCTTTGCCGGATCGATGTCGAATGCCGCATCGATCTTGATGCCCTCTTTGTCGAAGCTGTTGTACTTCATGAGTGCGGAGCCGAGGTTGCCCGCACCAACAACGATGACTTTCTGGATCTGGTTCTTGCCGAGAATATCGTTGAGCTTCTCGATGAGCGCATCGATCTGGTAGCCGCCGCGCTTGTTGCCGCAGACACCAAAGAGAGAGAAGTCCTTGCGCACCTGCGCGGACGTGACGCCAACAGCATCGGCGAGGTATTCCGAGAAGATCTTGATGAAGCCAAGGGACTTGAACCGGTACAGGGCATTCTTGTACTGGGATAGCCGCTGGATGCAGTTCTTGTTCGTGACCATGACTTATTGCTCCTCAATTAATTGTGAATCCGGCACTCTTAAGATAGTGGATCGCTGAACAACTGTCAACAGATATGTTCGGTGCGTCACAATACAACTGCGTTTCCAAACCGCAAAATCTCAACTGGACTGCTGCTCAAGGGCGTTCTTGTACTAACATTCACAATAACACTTGACAACTCCAGCGAATCCGTGTATATTTACTACTCTGGCCCAGCGTCGATGCAGCGATTAATTGTGAACGTGGTCACAACAATGAGGTGAACGGGTTCACATCCGCAGGCCGAAGGAGGAGATGTCCCAATGACTGAGAGTCCAACGCGGTTTTCGCAGCAGGATATCGTCGACATTGCGGCAAAGTGGAAGGATCGACAGGGGAGCCTCATCATGGTTCTCCACGAAATTCAGAACAAGTACGGCTATGTTCCACGACCGGTATCCCTTGCGCTGTCGGCGGTCCTCGACATCCCTCTTGCGCGCATCTACGAAGTCATCACCTTCTACAACTACTTCAAACTCGAACCCCCGGGCAAGTACAACATAGCAGTGTGCCTGGGAACGGCCTGCTATCTCAAGGGCGCCCCCGAGATTCTGGGCGAGATCAAGGCGCTTCTGGACATCGAGGAGGGGGAGACCACCAGGGATGGGCTTTTCCATCTCGATCCGGTTCGCTGCCTGGGCTGCTGCAGCCTGGCGCCGGTGATTTCAGTCAACGGCAAAATCTACGGACGCGTGAAGAAGAGCGACGTCATGGGCATTCTGTCGGAGTACCAGAAGAAACCGGCGTAGCCGGTCACGGGGCGCCTCCCCCCATCCCAATGATCGGGACCAACGAGACAAGGACCCAGCAATGAAGAAACTGACACGAGCCGACTTGGAGACCCCGCTGCAAGACAGCGGTGCCGACTGTTCCTACATAAAGGTGGGGCTGAGTTCATGTGGCATCGCAGCCGGCGCCAGGGACGTCTACGACCTGCTCATCGAAGAAGTTGCCAAACGCGGCCTTCGTGTGAACGTTATGCAGTGCGGGTGCTCGGGCTTGTGCTACGCCGAGCCGCTGGTCGAGGTGTGCGTGGAGGGCATTCCCGCCGTGACATACGGCCGGGTTGACAAAGAGGTTGCACTGCGCATCCTGGAGAAGCACGTTCGCGACAAGCGTCTGATCAACGACCACATTGTCGATGTTGCGGTGCGGCGGTAGTCGTAGCGCAACCGGTCGTTTTCCGGATAGTAGCAGTGGGTCAGTGCGTGGGATCTGTGCGTCATTGCCGGCGCGATGCAGTGCACGCTGAAACAGCAATCAGACGGAGACAACGATGGCACTAAAGGTAGTCCTCATCAAAGACACCGGCCCGGGCGCGATCGACCGCACCAGGGACGTGCACAACCTCTTCCTGACCAATCTCAAGGACAACAGCTCCGAGGGGAAGGTCGAGGTTGTTCGCGCTGCCGACATGGGCATCTACGGTCGCGGCGTAGTTGTCAAGGTCCTGCCCGACAACATCATCTACGGCAACGTAGCTGATGCCGATATCCCGCGCATCGTCAGTGCTCTATCCACCGGATTCGCACCCATCGACGAGCTGCTGCTGCGCGACGTGGCCGAGCAGGTTCGCATCGTATTGCGCAATTGCGGCCGGATCGATCCCGAGAGCATCGACGACTACCTCCGGGTGGGCGGATATCGCGGGATCAGCAAGTGCATCTTCGAGATGAGCACCGATCAGGTGATTGGCGAGTTCAAGGCAGCCGGACTGCGCGGGCGTGGCGGCGCCGGGTATCCATCGTGGCTCAAGTGGAATCTTGCCCGCAATGCCTTTGGCGACCAGAAGTACGTGATCTGCAATGCAGACGAAGGCGACCCGGGCGCCTACATGGACCGCAGCGTGCTCGAAGGCGATCCACACTCAGTCATCGAAGGCATGATGGTGATCGGCTACGCCATTGGCGCCACCAAGGGCATCCTGTACATCCGCGCCGAGTATCCCCTGGCCATTGCCCGGGTGCAGAAGGCCATCGATCAGGCCTACGAGCGAGGTCTGCTTGGAGCCTCGGTTCTCGAAAGCTCCATGAGCTTCGACCTGGAGATTCGCCTGGGTGCCGGCGCATTTGTGTGTGGCGAAGAGACCGCTCTTATCGCGTCAATTGAGGGCAAGCGCGGCACACCGCGTCCGCGGCCTCCCTACCCATCCGAGTCGGGCCTCTGGGAGAAGCCCACGGTCATCAATAATGTAGAAACACTGGCGAACATCCCGGCAATTCTGGCCAAGGGCAGCGCTTGGTTCTCCGCAATCGGCACCGACAAGTCCAAGGGCACCAAGGTCTTTGCTCTCACCGGCAAAGTGCGCAACTCGGGCCTGGTCGAAATTCCCATGGGCACCCCGCTGCGTCAAATCGTCGACGGCATTGGCGGAGGCGTCCCTTTTGGCAAGAAGGCGTTGGCCATCCAAACCGGCGGCCCTTCGGGCGGCGTGATCCCCGAGAAGTTCTTTGACACGCCAGTCAGCTACGAGCACCTGCAGGCGCTGGGCTCCATCATGGGCTCGGGCGGCATGATCGTGATGGACGAAGACGACTGCCTTGTCGACATTGCCAAGTTCTATCTGGGCTTCTGTGTTGATGAGTCGTGCGGCAAGTGCGCGCCGTGCCGAATTGGCGGCTTTCAAATGCTCAAGGTGCTTGAGAGAATCACCGACGGCAACGGAGTTGAGTCAGACATCGACGCGCTCAAGACGCTGGCCCGCTCCATGCAGAAGGCATCGCTGTGCGGCCTTGGTCAGGGCGCGCCAAATCCGGTACTGTCAACCATCAACTACTTCGAGCAGGAGTACCGCGATCACATCGTTGATAAAAAGTGCCGGGCGTCCAAGTGCACGCGTCTGCTGCGCTACGAAGTCATGCCTGACGTATGCAAACGGTGCGGGCTCTGTGCGCGCAACTGTCCGGTTGACGCAATCAAGGGCGACCGGAATACCCCCTACGTTGTCGATCAGGTGAAGTGCATCAAGTGCGGGCAGTGTTTCGAAGTCTGCAAATTCCAGGCTGTGACGAGGAGATAAATCACATGGTACGCGCAAAGATAAACGGCATCGCGGTGACGGTTCCCGATGGTACCACTATTCTTGACGCGGCCCGCAAGGTCCAAATCAAGATTCCCACGCTGTGCAAGCATCCCGACCTGCCGGCAACGGCCTCGTGCGGCATCTGTATCGTACGCATCAAAGGCACGCCCAAGATGCTCCGAGCCTGCTGTACGCCCCTCGAAGAGAATATGGACATCATCACCCACGACCCCGAAATTGTCGAGGTGCGGCGTACGGTGATCGAACTCATTCTCTCGCGGCATCCCAACGAGTGCCTCACCTGCGGCCGCAACAACAACTGCGAGCTGCAAAAGCTTGCCGCCGATTTCGGCATCCGGCGCGAGTCGTATCCGCAGTCGCTGCCCGACCTCAAGCCTGATACATCAACCGGCTCAATTGTCCTGGATCCGCGCAAATGCATTTCGTGCGGACGGTGCACGCGCGTGTGCCAGGACATGCAGAACGTGTGGGCTCTTTCCATGGTCGAGCGCGGCATCGACACGCGGGTATCGCCTGCCGGCGACATCACGCTTAACGAGTCCCCTTGCGTCAAGTGTGGCCAGTGTTCGGCCCATTGTCCCACCGGCGCCATTGTCGAGCACGATCAGTCCACCGAGGTGTGGAAGGCACTGCAGAACGAGGCCAACTACTGCGTGGTGGAGATCGCGCCCGCGGTGCGCGTGGCCATTGGCGAGGCGTTCGGCTACCCCATTGGCGAGAAGCTCACCGGCAAGCTCTACGCGGCTCTCAGGCGAATGGGTTTTCGGGCGGTGTTCGATACCAACTTCGCCGCCGACGTCACTATCGTCGAGGAGGCCAGCGAGTTTGTGGAGCGTTTCGCCCACGGCAAGGGCGTACTGCCGCTCATCACGAGCTGCTGCCCGGCATGGGTCGATTTCATGGAGAAATTCCACCCCGACATGATCGATCACTTTTCGTCGTGCAAATCTCCGCACCAGATTCTGGGCGTGCTCACAAAGACCTTCTACGCGCGAAAACAGCGTCTGGATCCGTCGAAGGTCTTCGTGGTGTCGATCATGCCGTGCACGGCCAAGAAATACGAAATCAGTCGCTCAGGTGAGATGTCGGCCTCGGGTCACCAGGACGTCGACGTGAGCATTACCACCCGCGAACTCGCCCGTATGATTAAGCAGGCAGGCATCGACTTTGCCGATCTGCCCGACGAGGAATCCGACCACGTGCTCGGAGAGTACACCGGCGCCGGTACCATCTTTGGTGTGACCGGCGGGGTGATGGAGGCGGCTCTGCGCACGGCCTACGACTACGTGACCGGCGGCAAGCTCAAAAGCGTTGAATTCGAGAACGTGCGCGGCCTTGCAGGCGTCAAGGAAGGTACTATTGACGTGGAGAACCACGCCGTCAAGGTCGCGGTCGCGCATGGCCTGGCCAACGTCGAGTATGTGCTCAACAGAGTGCGCGAGGCCAGGAAGAAGGGCGAGGAGATGCCCTATCACTTCATCGAGGTGATGGCGTGTCCGGGTGGCTGCGTTGGCGGCGGCGGGCAGCCCTACGGCGTGACCGACGAGCTGCGGTGCGCGCGCGGTGAGGGTCTGTACGCTGACGATCGCGATCACACGATTCGCTACTCGCACGAGAACCCGTATGTGAAGAAGCTCTACAAAGACTTTCTCGGCAAACCGCTGGGCGAGATGAGTCACCGGCTGCTTCACACGAAGTACAGTGCTCGTCCGGAGTATCGGCGGTAGGGGCCGGCAGTCAGCGGTCAGGACATCGGGTCCGCTGAGTCCGGGAAGGTCTGGCTGAGTAGAACATCGCCGCCCTCGATGGCGGTCCGGTTGCCTGCGGTCAAGGAGTCATCGGGGCTCTGCGGTCAAGGGGAACGGTGGTTGCAGACATTCTGCCCCGTTCTCATCCGCAGGCAACGCGGAAGAGAGCGGGGCTTTTTTTGTGTCACGGAGGCAGGCATGGACAAGCGAGTTGGATTTGTCGGCATCATAGTCGAGAACCGCAAGCAGAGCGCCCCCAAAGTCAATGAGGTGCTCACGGAGTACGGCTCGATGATCGTCGCACGCACGGGCATTCCCTATGAACGGCGCAATTGCAGCGTCATCACGCTGGTCGTGGACGCCACGACCGACGATCTTGGCGCCCTCACCGGCAAACTGGGTACGATTGCGGGCGTTGCGGTGAAATCGGCATTGGCAAAGGGCGCATAGTCGCGCCCTTTGCCAATTGCCCTTCCGCAACAGGTCGATCAGGAGACGCTGCATCGCCGCACGCACAGAACCATCCGAACAGGAGACCGTCATGGCAACTCAGAACTTCACCGCCTCATTCATCGACGAATCCCTCGTGGCGGATGCACTCCGCGCCAACAGCGGGCCCGACGCAGTACGCATTCGCGAAGTGCTGGCCAAGGCGCGTCTGCTCAAGGGTCTCGACTCTGCCGACGTGGCATCGCTGTCCACCATCAGCGACCCCCAGCTTCTCGACGAGCTCTTCGCAGCGGCACGGGAGGCCAAGGATATCATCTACGGCCGTCGCCTCGTCATCTTCGCGCCGCTGTACATCTCCAACCTGTGCGGCAATGAGTGCCTCTACTGCGCCTTCCGTGCAAAGAACACGGAACTGAAGCGCCGGGCCCTCACCCAGGAGGAGATCGCACGGGAAGTCGCCACGCTCATTGACCAGGGGCACAAACGCGTGCTCATGGTGGCGGGAGAGTCGTACCCCAAGGAGGGCTTCGACTATGTCCTGAAGTCGGTTGACACCATCTACAGGGTGCGATCATCCAAGGGAGAGATCCGCCGCGTCAACGTCAACGTGGCGCCGCTGACTGTCGAGGAGTTCCGCCGACTCAAAGATGCCAACATCGGCACCTACCAGATCTTCCAGGAGACCTACCACCACCAGACGTACAGTCAGGTGCACCTGGGCGGGAAGAAACGCGACTACGACTGGCGCATCACTGCGCTGGATCGCGCCATGGAAGCGGGGATCAACGATGTGGGCATTGGCGTGCTCTTCGGGCTCTTCGACTGGCGGTTTGAAATCCTTGCCTTGCTCCAGCACATCCGCCACCTCGAGGAGCGGTTCGGCGTGGGTCCGCACACCATCAGCGTGCCCCGACTCGAGCCTGCCACGGGGTCCGACGTTGCCGCGCATCCGCCGCACGCTGTTCTTGACGTTGACTTCCGCAAGATCGTGGCCATCCTGCGGCTTGCAGTGCCCTACACGGGTATCATCATGTCAACCCGCGAAACCGCGCAGATCCGGCGCGAGAGTTTCGCGCTCGGTGTTTCGCAGATCTCCGCCGGCAGTCGAACCAACCCCGGCGGATACTCGGTTGACGAATCTGAGACTGATGCCGGCCAGTTCTCGCTGGGCGATCACCGCGCGCTTGACGAGGTGATTCGTGACGTTGCGGGCATGGGCTATATTCCTTCGTTCTGCACCGGCTGCTACCGACTGGGGCGTACGGGCAAGGACTTCATGGATCTGGCCAAGCCCGGAGACATCAAGACGCACTGCGACCCCAACGCTCTCTCCACGTTTCAGGAGTATTTGCAGGACTACGGCTCCGTTGAGACCCGGAAGGTGGGGGAGCCGTTGATAGCGACCGCGTTGCAGGGCATGGACGGAGTTGCGCGGACGCGGGCGGAGAAGCTCCTTGCCGGGGTTGGGAGAGGCGAGCACGACCAGTACTGCTGAACACTGTCGCGGCATCCGGTTGGTCCAGCCGCAGGCTGACCTCTGCAACGAAACGGAGACTACCATGGACACAACCAGGACGGAGAGCGACGCCCTCGGCGAGCGCACTGTGCCTGCCAACGCACTGCACGGCATCCACACCCTGCGCGCACAGGAGAATTTCCGCATTGCCGGTCGGCCCGTTGCACGCGAGCTGGTCGTTGCATACGGATCCGTCAAGCTGGCCTGCGCGCGCACGAATCGCACTCTCGGCGCCTGGCCCGACACCACCAAGGCCGATGCCATAGAGCGGGCCTGTGCGGAAATGGCGGATGGAGCCCTGTCCCGGCATGTCGCCGTCGATGCACTCCAGGGCGGGGCCGGCACCTCCACCAACATGTGCGTCAACGAGGTGATCGCCAACCGTGCACTGGAGATTCTCGGCCTGCCCAAAGGCCGCTCCGACGTGGTCTCCCCTCTCAATGACGTGAACCTCCACCAGTCCACCAATGACACGTATCCGACGGCACTTCGACTCGCTGCAATTCGCGGGCTGCACGACCTTGAGAAACACGTCGTGTCTTTGCAGGAGGCATTCCAGCGCAAGGAGAAGGAGTTCTCCCACGTTGTGAAGGTCGCACGCACCGAACTGCAGGATGCGGTGCTCATCACGCTTGGTCGGGAGATGGGTGCGTATGCCGAGGCGTTCAGTCGCGACCGGTGGCGCATCTACAAGTGCGAGGAGCGGCTTCGTGTTGTCAACCTCGGCGGCACAGCCGTGGGAACCGGGTTGGGAGCCCCGCGCACGTACATCTTTCGCGTTGTCGATGAGCTGCGTGGTATCACCGGCATCGGTTTTGCACGCGCCGAGAATCTCGTTGACGCCACGCAGAATGCCGACGTTTTCGTGGAGGTCTCGGGCATCCTCAAGGCATGCGCATGCACGCTGCTCAAGACATGCAACGACCTGCGACTCCTTTCGAGCGGACCGGATTGCGGGTTCGGCGAAGTCCGGCTCTCTGCGCTGCAGGCCGGCTCTTCGATCATGCCCGGCAAGGTGAACCCCGTGGCCCCCGAGGCTGCTGCTCAAGCCGCGTTGCTTGTTATGGGGCACGACTCGGTAATCGGTCACGCTGCTGCCGGCGGGAATCTCGATCTCAACCAGTACATGCCGCTGATTGCGCACTGCCTGCTGGAGAGCATTCGTATGCTGGGGGAGGCGTGCTGCTTGCTCGCGACTCGGTGTGTCGACGGCATCGCTGCGGACGAACCGCAGTGCCGCGCCTCAGTGGAGAGTGCCACCGCAACCGCCACAGCCCTGGTGCATGAGTTGGGCTACGATCGCGCTGCGTCGTTGGCCCTGTCGGCGCAGAAGACCGGCGCCAGCATCCGTGACGCAGCCGTCCGCGAGGGTGCGCTGACCGCTGCGCGGTTCGACGAGCTTACCTCACCCGAGGCAGTGTGTCGGCTCGGTACCCCCGATGCGCGAAAGGACGTCTGACATGCAGTCAACCGCCAGAAACATGCGTCTTCACATCGGCATCTTCGGACGCCGCAATGTGGGCAAGTCCAGTCTCCTCAATGCGCTCACCGGGCAGCAAACCTCCATTGTCTCGGAGATCGCGGGCACAACCACCGACCCCGTGGAAAAGCCCATGGAGTTGCAGCCGTTGGGGCCGGTGCTCTTCGTCGATACCGCCGGCGTTGACGACACCGGTGACCTCGGCGCGCTGCGCGTGGAGCGCACCCGGCAGGTCTTCGATCGAACCGATGTGGGCGTTGTGGTTGCGGCGGCAGGAGAGTGGGGCGCATACGAGCGTGCGCTTGTCGACGAGTTGTCGGCCCGCAGAACGCCGATGGTGGTCGTGTTCAACAAGTCCGATCTTGGTACGCCCGACGAGGGTCTCCTCGCTTCGCTGCGAGACCGCAGACTGCCGGCGGTCGTCACGTCGGTTCTCACCGACACGGGCATGGCCGGACTCCGCGAGGCACTCGTGCGCGCAGCACCCGATGGCTTTGTCAATGCCCCGCGCATAGCCGCAGATCTGGTCCCACCCGGAAAGTACGCAGTCCTCGTTGTCCCCATCGACAAGGAAGCGCCCAAAGGACGCCTCATCCTGCCGCAAGTCCAGACCATTCGCGATCTGCTCGACAACGACTCGTATTGTGTGGTTGTCAAGGAACGCGAGCTGCGTCACGCTCTGTCGATGCTGGGTGAGCCGCCGGCATTGGTGGTCACCGACTCGCAGGCCTTCCTCAAAGTCGCGGCCGACACGCCGGATTCTGTACCGCTGACATCGTTCTCGATCCTCTTTGCCAGGTTCCAAGGCGATCTCGGTGCACTGGTGAGCGGTGCGCGTACGATTGACTCGCTGCGAGGTGGCGACCGGGTGCTCGTCGCGGAGGCATGCACGCATCATCCGATTACCGAGGATATCGGTACCGTCAAGATCCCCCGGTGGCTCACCCAGTTTGTGGGCGGCACGCTCGAGTTCACGCACACGCGCGGGCACGACTTTCCGAGCGATCTCTCGCCGTACAAGCTGGTGATTCACTGCGGGGCATGCATGTGGAACCGCCGCGAGATGCTCTCGCGCATTCTGCGATGCCGGGCGGCTGGGGCGCCGATCACCAACTATGGGTTGACTATTGCGTATTCCCTTGGCATCTTCGACAGGGCACTCAAGCCCTTCCACCTTGAGTGAGGAAACCATGCAGCCGTGCGTCAGCAGTGACAGGTCGGAGATTGTGGGTCTTCTGAGCGAGAAGTCAGGCTCGGCGATCGAGGCAATCCGCCGGCGTGCCGAGGAGACACTCCTGCGCGAGATTGGCCCGACCGTCCACTACCGCGGGCTCATTGAGTTCTCCAATGTCTGTGCCGGCAACTGCCACTACTGCGGCATCCGTGGGGGCAACCGTGATGTGCGACGATACACACTCACCGAAGACCAGATCGTCGACGGCGCTCTCTGGAGCGCAGCTCAGGGATACGGCTCGGTTGTGCTTCAGTCGGGTGAGCGTACCGACGAGCGGTTTGTCTCATTTGTCGAGCGTGTGACCCGGCGCATCAGAGAGTCCACCGTCTCGGAGAAACTGCCGCAGGGAGTGGGCATCACCCTCTGCGTAGGCGAGCAGTCGGAGCAGACGTATCGCCGATTTTTCGATGCTGGAGCGCACCGGTATCTGCTGCGCATCGAGACGTCGAGTCCGGAACTCTTCGCCCGGATCCATCCCACGACGCAGAGGTTGGGGACGCGCGTGGAGTGCCTGCACGCGTTGAAACGCGTCGGATTCCGGGTGGGCACCGGTGTCATGATCGGACTACCGGGCCAGACGGTGACCGACCTCGCCGCGGACATCGAGTTCTTTCGCGATATGGACGTTGACATGATCGGCATGGGGCCCTACGTCCCGCACGCGGGCACGCCCATGCACGCATGGCCCGATTGCGACCAGTGGAGCGTGAAGGAGCGCATGCGCCTGGCACTGCTCATGATTGCTGCCACGCGTCTGACGTTGCGCGATGTCAATATTGCAGCCACCACTGCGCTGCAAGCGCTCGACCCCCAAGGCCGCGAGCAGGGCCTGCGCTTCGGCGCCAACATCATCATGCCGCAGCTCACTCCCACTGACGTGCGCAAGGACTACCTGCTCTACGAGGGCAAGCCGTGTCTGGATGAGTCTGCTGAGCAGTGCCGTGGGTGTCTGGAGCGGCGGATCCTCTCCATCGGACGACGCATCGGGTATGACGAGTGGGGGGATTCGCGGCATGTGAGCCGCTGCGGTACGGATTGCTGAACGGCATGCAGCGACGCCCGGATTCGCGCCGCAGTCGCCGGACGCGGGGCCTCCGTCCTCATCGGTTTGGCATTGTCACAACTCCTCGACAATCGTATATTCAGTCAATCGGCTGTGCTGGGTTGTGGCGGCTTCGCTTCGTGGTCCTGACTCATTCATCATGCCGGAGAGCGAGCCCCCATGGTGTGGGGGACTAAACCGCTCACCCGGACTCTTGCGAAGGTTCGTCGGTATTTCGAGGAGGATAGGCAGTAGGCGCATGATGCGAACTCACCTCACACAGCGTGATGCGTCGACGGACTTCCGGTTCCTGGGAGGGTGCCCGGGCGCCTGGGCTGTCCTTCTGCTTGTCGCTGCTGCGGTGTCCCCGGCAGCATGCGCACCCGTTGCCGGCAAGGTGCTGGCGCTCTCGCCCGACACCGTTGTTGTGCTGGCACGCACGCAGAGCGTGGGTGTTCGTCTGTCCGAGTACCAGCTCAAGTCGCAGGAGATCGCGCTCAAGTCGGCGCTCACCGGGTTTCTGCCGACAGTGAGTATGAGCGTCGGCATGACGCATCTGGGCGAGCAGCCGATGGCTGGGGGCGGGTCCATGCCCTACACAGCCGGAGGGCTGCTGCAGAGCATGTCGGACACCTCTGGCAAACCGGACTCGGCCAAGTGGTACCGTGACTCCGGCGATGTGGCGGTGGCTCGTATTCTCGACGGGATCCTCGCCGGTCTCAACGCGCCTCGTCCGCTCAGTCCGCAGAATCTGTACAACGTGGGCTTCACCGTGTCGCAGCCGATCTTCGCAGGCTTCCGCATTCTCAACGCTGCTCGCATGGCTCGACTGGCCCACAGTGCGCAGGTGTTCACGCACGAACGCACGCTCGCGGAGATCGGGTACACCGCACTCCAGCTCTACTGGAGCTACGTGGCCATCCTCAAGTCCTGCGATGCAGCTCAGGAAGCTCGCATTTGGTACGAGAACCTGGTGCGCGACCAGACCACGTTGTTTGAGAACGGTCTGACTATCGAGCTTGACCTGCTCAACACGAAGAATGCCCTGGGCAATGCGCAACTGACCGAGATCCGCTCTCGGAATGCCGCCCGCACGTTCGGGGAGCAGTTCCTGCTCTTCCTCAACCAGCCGACTGACGCAGAGATCTCGGTTGACACGTCCCAGTGGTCACAGGGGAAGGAATCCGACTTCGTGCCGGCCATGCCCGATTCCATCCGGAACTGGATTGCCTTTCGCGAGGATCTGAGCGCTGCCGAACGGCAGTTGGAGCTGGTCAAGATCTCCCGCGCCGTGCAACTCGGAGCGTACGCGCCGACCATTGGCGCTTTTGTCAATGTCGGGTACAGCAATCAGTATTCCACCAGTGAGGATGACATGAGACGCAGCAGCGCAGTGGGGCTCCAACTCAACTGGATGCTCTTCGACTGGGGCAAGGCCCTGCGCGAGGCTCAGAAGTCCGACATCCAGACGAAAATGGTGGAGCTGCAGCTTGCTGACACGAAGAACCGGGTGTGGCTCAAATACGTCGAACTTGCGCGCAAGGTAGAGGAATCGCGCGCTGCGTTGTCCATCGCGCTGCAGGCAGTTGAGAACTCGCAGAAAGCACTGGCCATTGCCAAGGCGAAAAGCGATGCGCAGATGATCACCAATACCGAACTGCTCACAGCTCGCATGCAGTTGACGTCGCAGCAGATTGCGCTGGTGCAGGCACGCGTGAGTGCCATACTCGCGCTTGAGGAGTATCGGTTGGCGCCGCTGTCTGCGTCCGGACCAACTGGCGGCGCGCGGTAGGGTCGTTGTGTCGGCTTGACGCGGCTGCGAGGCGCCGCGGAGCCCGGGAAGATCACCAGTTTGGACGAGGAGATCCATGACGCACACACGAGTCCGCCTGACAATTGCCGCGATCACCGGCATCGTGACGCTCCTGATAGGTTGCGACATGCCCTGGACCTCGAAGAAAGGGCTCGCCGGCGCCGCCTCCGATAGCCGCATCCGGGTGCAGGTCAAGCTCGGACTGGCTGAGCGCCGGAACCTCTCTCAGGAGCAGAAGATCATGGGCGTGCTTGAGGCCTATCGCGAGGCCGACGTCGCTCCCATGATCCCCGGTCGCGTGAAACGCCTCTCCGTCAAGATTGGCGATGTTGTGCAGGCAGGCCAGATCGTGGCTGAGATGGACGACGCCTCATTGGCATCGATGGATGCCGGACTGCAGCCGCTTAAAGCCCAGTACAATCGCGCGCAGAGCCTGCAGGCGGCCAATGCCATGTCAAAGGCTCAGGTCGAGGCAATCGAGGCGCAGTATGTCGCGCAGAAACGGCAGTTTGAGCAATTGCAGGAGAACACGTCGCTCAAAGCGCCGTTTGCCGGTGTCGTGACCTCACGTGCGTGCGAGGAGGGCGAGGTCTTTTCTCCACCTATGGCAGCCAGACCCGGCGAGTCGCGGGGCCTTGTGCGGATCACGCAGCTCGATCCGCTCAAACTCGATCTGGACCTCGACGACCAGACAGTTCAGCATGTGCTGAAGGGCATGACTGTCCGGTTGACATCCGACGCGGCGCCCGACTCCATCCCTATTGTCGGCAAGGTCGAGTGGGTGAATCCGCAGGCCAATGCCTCGTCCAACACGTTCGCTGTACGGATCGTGGTGCCCAATGCCAAACGCATGCTGCGACCGGGGTACTTCTCGGTTGCGCACATCCTTCTGTCGGAGAAGAAAAACGTTCTGTCGGTGCCGCGGTCAGCCATTGTTGACGAGAAGGTGTTCGTGGTTCGTGACAGCATGGCAGTGTCGGTGAAGCCCGTGCTGGGTGAGACCACCGAGGAGTATGCGGAGGTCCTGTCGGGCCTGGACGAGAACGCGCAGGTCGTGGTTGCCGGAAACAAGGCACTGCCCGACAGTGCCCGTGTGAGCGTGGTCAAGTGAGCACACCGGAGTACGCCCACACGTCGTGGCGTGGTTTGCCGGGGTTCTCCGAATCCGGGCGATCCCACCGACGCCACTGTCTGACGCATGAACGGACGGAGTGATTCCAATGGCCGAACGCCGAAAATACCGCCCGTTCCCCCTGGTCGAGTTCTCCGTGACTCGACGCGTCTCCATCACGATGCTTATCCTCATCGTCATGGTCTTCGGGTTCCTGTCGTTCAGCAAACTGCCTCTTGACATGATGCCCGACATCTCCTTCCCCATGGTCACAGTGGTCACCCAGTATTCGGGCGTGGCTCCCGAGGAGATCGAACGTCTCGTCACTGTCCCCTTAGAAGGCGTGATTGCCGCTGTCAACAATGCCAAGAAGGTCACCTCCACATCGTCGGAGGGATTCTCCACGGTGATGGCGGAGTTTGAGTGGGGCACCAACCTCGACTACGCCGCGCAAGACATCAAAGACAACATCAGCCGCATCAAGGAGTTCCTGCCCGACGGGGTGGATGAGCCCATGGTGCTCAAGTTCAGCCTCTCGCAGATTCCGGTCATGCTGCTTGGCGTGGGGGGCATGGATGACGCGTACAAGCTGAAGAAACTGCTCGAAGACAACGTACGCGAACGCCTCCAGCGCCTCGACGGTGTGGCTCAGGTGCTTGTGTACGGCGGGAAGCAGCGTGAGATCACTGTGGCGTGCGACCCACTCCGACTGCGTGGCAAAGGTCAGAACATCGACGCCATTGTCAATGCCCTGCGCGCACAGAATCTGAATACCCCTGCCGGCTACTTCACCAAGTCACACACCGACTACTTGCTGCGCGCCATGGGGGAGTATCAGAACCTCGATGACATCCGCAATTCCATCGTCGGGGTAGCACCCGATGGCATGACGCCGGTGCGCCTCTTCGAGGTTGCCGACGTGCGCGAAGGGTATCAGGAGAAGCGCAGTCTCATGCGCATGAACGGCGGCGAAGCCGTCTTTCTCATCATGAATAAGCAGAGCGGGGCCAATACGCTGAAGGTGGCGCAGGCCTTCAACAAGGAACTCGCTGATGTCAAGAAGCTCTACCCCGAACTCAAGTTCTACACCATCTTTGACCAGGGGCTGCCGGTTGAGCGCATGAGCAAGTCGCTCACCAAGGAGCTGCTCATCGGCATCGGGCTGGCGGTGTTGTTGCTGTATCTCTTTCTGGGCAACGTCCGGCCTACGCTGATCATCACTGCGGCGTTCCCATTGTCGGTGATTACCACGTTCATCGCGCTCTACCTGTGCGGGTTCACCCTCAACCTCATGACCCTTGGCGGACTGTCGCTGTGCATTGGTCGGCTCGTTGACGATGCAGTCGTTGTCATCGAGAGCATCTATCGCCACCTGGAGTTGGGCGAGTCGCCAGTTGAGGCTGCGCGTCGCGGCGCCTCGGAGGTGAGCATGGCAGTGACAGCCTCCACCTTCACCACGATCATCGTGTTTCTGCCGCTGATGTTCTCGTCGGGCCTGGCCGCGCAGTTGACGCGGGGGTTCTGCCTCACCATCGCATTCGGACTCCTGGCAAGTTTGTTTGTGGCCTTCACCATCGTGCCGATGCTTTCGTCGGTCTTCTTCCGCAAGCCGCGCAAGGAGCCGGCAGCGTGGTTCAACGCCGTCAAGGTCCGGTACGGGCATTGGCTGGCAGTTGTGCTTGCCAACCCGGGAAAGATGCTTCTCGCGGTTCTACTCGTGCTGGTGGTGAGCGCGGGAGTGGGCGGCGTGTTTCTCGGTAAGGAGTTCATGCCCAAGCAGGACAACGGCATGTTCATCATCAACCTTCAGATGCCAATTGGCACGCCTCTGGAGGAGACGGTTGCCATGTGCGAGCAGATCCGACTCATGATGGTCGAGTACCCCGAAATCAAGTACACGGGTGAAGTGATCGGTATGGACGAGTCGCAGCAGGGCGACCCGAGTGGATCGTCGGTGAGCGGCCCCAATGGGGCGCAGATGTTCGTGCGCCTCACTGATCCCGACACCCGGAAACGCACACAGCAGCAGATCGAGGACCTGATTCGCGCGCGCTTTCCGGTGCTGAACAACGGCAAGATCTCCATTGCCGCGATGTCAGGCTTCAGCACCGGCGGAAAACCGGTAAAGATCAACGTCTACGGCAAGAACCTGGCCACTTTGCGCGACATCTCCCAGAACATCCTCGAGGCCATCAGCAGCGTGCCCGGGCTCAAAGACGCGGAGTCGTCGTTCTCCCGCGCACGTCCCGAGTACCACTTTGTCATCGATAGACAGAAGGCAATGCTGTATGGCCTGGTCCCGTACCAGATACAGCAGGCGCTGCAGGCTGCCAATCTGGGCATCATCTCCACTCAGTTGCGCACCGGTGACGATGAGGTGAATGTGCGGGTCATCCTGGACAAGAAGTTTCGCTCGGACATCGAGTTTATCAAGCAGCTTCCGCTCAAGACGCCCATGGGGTCCATAGTGACACTCAGTCAGGTAGCAACACTGGCGCCGTCGGAGGGGCCGGTGGTCATCACGCGCGACAACAAGTACCGTACGGGCGTTGTGGACGCGAATGTCTCTGGTCGCGATCTGGGCGCGGTTGTCAAGGATGTGCAGCTTCGGATCGCTGCCATTGAGAAGGCGCTCCCTGCGGGCTACTCCGTGAGCTACGGCGGCGAGTTCAAGGATATGCAGGAGACATTCATGCAGTTGCTGCTGGCGCTTCTGCTGGCAGTGCTGCTCATCTACATGGTGATGGCTTCACAGTTTGAGAGTCTGGTGCATCCGCTGGTGATCATGTTCACCATACCGCTGGCAGGTATCGGCATGGTGTGGGTGCTGTTGCTTTTCGGCAAAACGCTCTCGGTTGTCTCGTTTCTGGGGGTCATCATCCTCACCGGCATTGTGGTGAGCAATGGGATTGTCATGGTCGATTACATCAACCAATTGCGCAGAAGCGGCAAAGCCCGGCGCGATGCAATCATCGAGGGCGGGGTCACGCGGCTGCGTCCGGTGATCATTACTGCCGGCGCCACTGTGATGGGCATGGTTCCCATGGCGTTGGACAGGTCGGAGAGCTCGTCGATGACCAGCCCCATGGCCATCACGGTGATTGGTGGACTCATCAGCGCGACGCTGCTCACGCTGTTTGTGATACCGGTGGTGTATCAGTACTTCGATCGGTTGGGGGCGTGGGTGAAGGGGTTGCTGAAACGGGTTATTGGGTGATTGGGCCTCTGGCGGGGCGTCATTGCGGGGCGTCATTGCGGGGCGTCATTGCGGGGCGTCATTGCGGGGCGTCATTGCGGGGCGTCATTGCGGGGCGTCATATCGGGGAGTCA